>Ga0224723_1002083_pt1 | contig 11373 bp, 8 predicted proteins | sample Balambano_FR2_Me_FD_161647 | JGI IMG/M metagenome (GOLD analysis project Ga0224723, IMG submission 161647) | Freshwater sediment microbial communities from Lake Towuti, South Sulawesi, Indonesia - Balambano_FR2_MetaG | ecosystem: Environmental > Aquatic > Freshwater > Lake > Sediment | place...
AGATGGGCGGCGTGGCAGCCTTTATCGACGCCGAGCACGCCTTCGATCCTGTGTATGCCAAAAACTGCGGCGTCAACACCGACGAGTTGCTCGTCTCGCAGCCCGATACAGGCGAGCAGGCGCTCGGAATCTGTGAGACGCTGGTGCGCTCGAACGCCATCGACGTGATTGTGGTCGACTCGGTAGCCGCGCTGGTGCCACGCGCCGAGATCGAGGGCGATATGGGCGACTCGCTGCCCGGCCTGCAAGCGCGCCTTATGAGCCAGGCACTGCGCAAGCTCTCGGGCGCCATCGCCAAGTCAAAAACCGCCGTGATCTTTCTCAACCAGCTCCGCATGAAGATCGGCGTCATGTTTGGCTGTTTCCACTATGACGCGCGGGTCATTCTGGCCGACGGTAGCGCGGAGAAGATTGGAAAGCTCGTCAACCAGAAGCTGCCGGTCGAGGTGATGTCGTACAACCAGACGACAGGCCAATTTGAGCCGCGGCCTGTCGTGAACTGGTTCAACAACGGGCCGACAGACACCTTCCTTCAGTTTACCGTCGCGGCCAACGAGGGCAGTGGCAGGCACTGTTTTGCCTGTACGCCGAACCATCTGCTGCTTTCAGAATTTGGCTATAAGCCGGCTGAGGAACTGCACGTTGGCGACCGGCTGATGACGATGGTTGAGCATTATCTTTCGCCGATTCAGGAGCAAGTCGTGATAGGCTCGCTGCTGGGCGACGGCAGTTTTCGCAAGGCCAGCGATTTCAACACAAGTCTGCGGATCGGCCACGGGGCAAAGCAGGATGCTTACTGTCTTTGGAAGCAGTCGCTTTTCGAGGGGCTGATTGGCGCGCAAGCGACGAACTCGCGCGGCGGACATAGTTTCGATACGATCCCCATGTACGAATTGACGGCGCTTGCCGAGCAAAACTATGACCAGAATGGCAAGCATCCCAGCCAGTCGCTGATCGACCGCCTGACACCCTTGGCACTCGCCATATGGTATATGGATGACGGCACCTTCGACAGCGAACGTCAGAACCGCTGCTCGATTTGCTGTCCGGCCTTTCCGCTTGAGAAACAACAGGCAATGGTGCGCTGGTTCCAGCAGCAAGGTATCGCCGCAACGCTCGACGGGCGCGGGCGAATTAATTTCGGAGTAACCGAGACACCCAAGCTGCACGCGCTGATCGCGCCGTTCGTGCATCCATCGATGGACTACAAACTTCTGCCGGAGTATCGTGGCCGCTTCGTGCCGCTCGAGACGACCGCTCAGCGCACAAGCAAGGCCGTGCCCTTACCGATTGTCGATATCCACGTCAAGCCGGAGACGCGTGGTAAGAACCGCTTTGATCTGGAGGTTGAGGGCAACCATAGCTACGTCGTCGACGGCGTGGTTGTGCATAATTCTCCAGAGACGACAACGGGCGGCAACGCGCTCAAGTTCTACGCCTCGGTGCGCCTCGACATCCGGCGTATCGAGACGATCAAGTCTGGCCAGGAAAGCATTGGCATGCGGGCGCGCGTGAAGGTCGTCAAGAACAAGGTCGCGCCACCCTTCCGCCAGGCTGAGTTCGACATCATGTATAACGAGGGCATCTCGCGTGAAGGCAACGTGCTCGACATCGCCACCGAGATGGAGATCGTACGCAAGAGCGGGGCCTGGTTCTACCTCGGCGAGGACCGGCTCGGCCAGGGGCGCGAGAACGTCAAGGAGTTTCTGAAAGAAAACCCGGCCCTGACCGACGAGATCGAGCGCCTGATCCGCGACCAGGCTACGCTCAGCGGCGCGGCAACCGTTGCGCCCGTGAGCGACGACGACGAGCTTGCCGAGGACGAGCTGTTTGAGGAGTAGTACCCAGGGCGTGCGCGCTGCCAGTACTGGCGGCGCGCATGCGTGTAGCCCTTCGGGATATTGAGCCACGCCGCCAAGCCTGCTACGCTAGCTCCTATGCGCACGCCTACGCGTCGCACGTACCTTGAGAATAGCACAGCAGCTTGCCGAGCTAGCCAAGCTCGCCCACGTGATTGCAGCGGCGCAGTGCGTTGCCTCCCTCCTACCGCAGCATTGCCGATACGCCTACGCCCTGGCTCGTACGTTTTTTCCTGCTTTCGCATCCCACAAGCTGCCTGCGCTGCTTCTCACGCAAAAGGCTCCACCAACGGCGGTGGGGCCTTTGATCATGCCCTCCCGCATTGCCCCATTCGGCGACCCTTGCTATAATGACGCGGCCTGTGGGCCGCTTCAGCCCGGCGAGAGGACAACAGCGTGCCGCTCACGACGTTCCAAGGACAAGATGTGCTGCTGGCGCCCTCGGTGCTCTCGGCCGACTTTGCGCAGCTTGGGCAGCAGGCGCGCGACGCCGAAGCAGCCGGCGCCGACTGGCTGCAGATCGACGTTATGGACGGCGTGTTCGTGCCCAATATCACGATAGGGCCGTTGATCGTCGAGGCACTGCGCCGCTCGGTTGGCCTGACCCTCGACTGCCACCTCATGATCGTGCAGCCAGAGCGCTACCTTGCGGAGTTTGTGCGTGCTGGCGCCAACCATATCACGGTGCATGCCGAACCCTGCACCCACCTGCACCGCACCGTGCAGCAGATCAAAGAGCTAGGCGCCACGGCGGGCGTGGCCCTGAACCCGGCCACCCCACTCGGCGTGCTCGACGAGATCCTGCCTGTGCTCGACCTGGTGCTGATTATGTCGGTCAACCCTGGCTTTGGCGGCCAGAGCTACATCCCGTCGAGCAGCGCTAAAATCGCGCGCTTGCGCCGCACACTCGACACAAACGGCCTTGGCCACATCCAGATCCAGGTCGACGGCGGCATCAAAGCTACAAATATTGGCGAGGTTGTGGCAGCCGGGGCCACCAACATCGTGGCCGGCTCGGCCGTCTTCAACGCCGAACAAACAGTCGCCGAGGCTATCAGCGTGCTGCGTGAGGCTTGCCCTTGAAGCCGCTACTCGTCGCGACACTCCACGATGCTGATCGGCGGCTCTTTGCGCAAAGCCAGCGCGTGCTGCCACAGCTCCTGCGCCACTACAGCGGTGCGGCCGTGCTGGCAACCGCGCCGAGCCACCCGGATACGCTTGAACTTTTGGAAAACCACGGCCTGCGCCTGCGCGTGCAGCCCGCCGACGCGCCGATTGGCCTGCCGACGATCGGGCGGGCGCGCCGCGAAGCGCTCGCGTTGGGCGTCGAGACGGGCAGAGCCTGCCTGCACTTCTGCGATTGGGACCGTATTCTGCACTGGGCCGAGTTCTATGCTGGCGAGCTTGCAGCGGTGCTGGAAGGCGCCGAGCGCCACGACTGCACGGTCCACGGGCGCACCAAACGCGCCTTCCAGAGCCACCCGCGCGCGCAACGCGACACCGAGGCTATCGGCAACCAGGCCTTTGCGCTGGCGTCCGGCCAGCCCTGGGATATAACGGCCGTCAGCCGCGCCCTGAGCCTGCGCGCCGCGCAGGCCATCGTGGAAAAATCGCGTGACGACTCGGTCGGTAGCGATGCCTCGTGGATACTCTTGCTGCTGCGCGACGGCAGCTTTTCGCTCGGCTACGCTGAAACCGAGGGGCTTGAGTTCGAGACGGCCGACCGCTACGCGGACGAAGTCGCGGCGGCGGGCGGACTCGCAGCCTGGATAGGCCAACTAGACAGCGACGTGCGTCAGTGGGCGCTGCGTACTGAGATTGCGCTGTGTGAGGTGCAGAGCGCGGCAGAGTTCGCTCGCCATGCATAACGAGAACGAGGCGGATCACAGGTTGCGCGATAAGCTGGCCGGGGATAACGTTCAGCGCGATAAAATCGAGATCCACAACAATGTAGGCTCGGTGCATATCAACACGCGAGAGGCCGATCTAGAAATACAAAGACGTATAAAAGCAGCTCAGAATAAACTAAAGTATATCAAGGCAAGATTGGCAGACCCCACGACCGAAGACAAGCTCAGGTTGATTATTCAGGGCAAACATGCCATCATCCGCGAGACAGCCCAAGCGATTGCCGACACCGTCTCGTCGACGGTCATCCAGAATGGAATCGCCGAATGGACAAACGGCAAGATTGACACCCTATCGCACGCCGAGAAACAAATTAGGCGTGGCATAGACGATTGGATCGCTGGCGAACAATGCCAGCACATGCTGGGAGATTCTTTCGAGCGCTGGCTGTCGACCGTATTGGCAGACGTCAACACACTCATCCGGGAAATTCTGCTGGACTACGACATTCACACAGCGCCGAAAATTGATCGCATAAGATGCAAATTTGATAGGGCTGATTCTTATCGCTCTAGCTTCACATTCGGTTCTATAGCTCATCCAGCGTGTGCGCCGCTTGGCATTCTTACTTTCACAGGCTGCCTCGGCGCTTTTGTTGGTTTTTTATCAGAAGCACGCAGGATCATGCTTGGTAGCGGAACATTGTCGCTATTTTCCCTCATAATCGTGCTGAGGCTCGTGAATCGAATGGAAACCCGTACTATACCGCTTGCTAAACGGCAGAAGATTGCTAATGCGCAGATGCAAAACATTATTGACATGTATCAAGCAAGCATGGCATCTGAACTTGAGGTTGAAGTAAAGACCCGATTTCTAGCGCCGTGTGGTCAGGACATCACTCATTTGATCGGGCGTGCTATCTTGGAGTTTATTGATCAGCTTGAGCTTTCTTACGATGTACATTCACCAGAAAGGTAACCATACCATGCCCAAAGACTCGATCGCAGCCCGCGACAAGGATTACAGTCAGTGGTATCTCGACATTGTGCAGAATGCCGACCTGGCCGACTATGCCGAGGTGGTACGCGGCTGCATCGTGTTTAAGCCTACCGGCTACGCGCTCTGGGAGGCCATCCAACGCGGCATCGACGACCGCATCAAGGCGACGGGCCACGTAAATGCGTACTTTCCCTTGCTGATTCCCAAAAATTTTATTATGCGAGAAGCTGAGCATGTCGAGGGCTTCGCTCCCGAGCTATTCGAGGTCACGCGGATTGGCACGGAAGAACTGGCCGAGCCGCTGGTCATCCGGCCGACTTCGGAGACGATTATTGGCCACTTCTACGCCAAGTGGATTCGCAGCTACCGGGACCTGCCCCTGCTAATCAACCAGTGGGCCAACGTACTGCGCGCCGAACTGCGTACACGCCCCTTTTTGCGCACGGCCGAGTTTCTGTGGCAGGAGGGCCACACCGTGCATGCCACGCACGACGAGGCCGAGGCCGAGACACTCATGATTTTGCACGACGTCTACGCCGACTTTGTCGAAAAAGAGATGGCGCTGCCGGTGTACCGCGGCCAGAAGAGCAAAAAAGAGCAGTTTCCCGGCGCGCTGCGCTCCTACGCCATCGAGGCCATGATGCAGGACGGCCGCGCTCTGCAGGCGGGCACCTCGCACAACCTGGGCCAGAACTTCGCCAGGGCATTCAACATTACCTTCACCGATCAAAACAATCAGATACAGCACGGCTGGACCACAAGTTGGGGGGTCAGCACGCGCCTGATCGGCGCGCTGATTATGGCGCACTCCGACGACGAAGGCCTGGTCGTGCCACCGCGCCTGGCGCCGACGCAGGTGGTGGTGGTGCCGATCTACAAAAACGCCGAGGAGCGCTCGGCTGTGATGCCGGCGGTCGAGCGCATGACGGCCGAGTGGAAGGGCCGGCTGCGCTTCAAGATCGACGACCGCGACAATCTGACGCCCGGCTTTAAGTTCAACGAGTGGGAGCTGAAAGGCGTGCCGGTGCGCGTCGAGCTTGGCCCCAAAGACGTCGAGAAAGGCACGGTCGCCGTCGCACGCCGGGATATGCCCGGGCGCGAGGGCAAATCCTTTGTACCGCAGGCTGGCATCACCGAGCAGATCGAGGGCCTGCTCGCGACGATCCAGCAAAACCTGTTCGAGCGCGCGCGACGCTTCCGCGACGAGCGCACCCGCGATGTAGCAACGTACGACGAGCTAAAGCAGGCGATCGAGACGGGCTTTGCGCGAGTGTACTGGGCCGGCTCCGATGCCGACGAAAAGACCATCCAGGACGAGACGCGCGCGACGATCCGCGTGATGCTGCTCGACAAAGCCGAGCAGCCGGGCACCTGCGTGTATACCGGCCAGCCGACCGATCAGCTTGCGATCTTTGCACGGGCGTACTAGGCTTTTGCGAAGCCAGTCGTCTTGTGGTATTCTTCTTTCTTTGGTTACGGCCTTCCGTACCATAGCAATACGCGAAGTTCTGGGAGGAACAAGCAACAATGGACAAGCTCGTACTTGAGCTCGAACGGCGCACGGTGATTGGCAAGCAGGTCAAGGTGCTGCGCCGCCAGGGTATTTTGCCCGCGACGGTCTATGGCAAAGGTGTCGAGCCGATCTCGGTGCAGACCAACGAAAAAGACTTTGGGCTGCTCTACCGCAAGGCCGGGCGTGCCTCGCTGGTCGAACTGCGCATCCCCGGCAGCAAGACGCAGTCGGCCTTTATCCAGGCTGTGCAGCGCCACCCGGTGAGCCGCCAGATTCTGCACGCCGATTTGCGCGTGGTCGATCTGAATCAGCCCATCGCGGTCGACGTGCCGATCCGCCTGGTCGGCGAGAATACGCTGGTCGAGAAGGGGCAGGCGACGCTGAACTTGCAGCATGCCACGCTGTATGTGCAGGCGCTGCCGGCCACCATCCCCTCGCATATCGACATCGACATTAGCGACTTCGAGGACTTCGACAAGGTCATTCATGTCGGCGATCTGAGCATCCCCGAGGGCGTGACGGTGCTCAGCCCGGGCGCCGAGGAGCCGGTGCTGGCGCTGGGCCAGGCGGGGGTGCAGGCCGAGGCGGACGAGGCGGCCGAGGAGACCACGAGCGAGCCCGAGCTGATCCGCGAGGAGCGCGAGGGCGAGGACGAGTAGGCCCTCACCCCCCAGCCCCCTCTCCCGCCCTGCGGGAGAGGGGGCGCACAGCACCAGCAACTCCATCCCTGTATGAATTGCTCGAGCGTACTGGCTGCACGTATTGGAGCGCGCGCCAGTACTGCTCGGCAATCACGGCGTGGCCCTGCCGGTTCGCATGCACGTCGCCGAGCAGTATGTTGGTGTACTGGTAGCTCAGCCCGCCGCCGAAAGCAGCATACACATCCGCCACGGCCACACCACGGCGCTCGGCGGCCTCCCGAATCGTCGTGTTGAGCCGCGCGACCCAGGCCGCGTCGCTGTTGGGCACGCCCGGATCACCCCCGTAGGGATCGTAGTAGGTCATCACCACCAGATCGGCATCGGGCGCGGCCTCGCGCAGCCGGTCGAGCGCGTCGCTCAGGTTGCGCGCGAGGCTGGCGAGCGCCTGCTCGCGCTCCGGGTCAGGCGCCTGCTCGACCGCACGCAGGTCGTTGCCACCAATATCGAGGCTGATCGGGCTGACGCGCAGCCCCTCGGTGCGGAACTGCTCGATACGGGCCAGCGCCTCGGGCACCTGGCGCTCAAGCAACGAGCCGCTGGTCGCGCCCGCGACGGCCAGGTTCAGGTGCCGCGAGGTGCCGAGCGGCTCGAGCTGTGCGGCCAGCAGCGCAACGTAGCTTTCACGCGCGGGATCGGCCAGGCGCAACCCCGTCGCCAGCGAGTCCCCCAGCGACAGATAGACGTCGCCGGGGCCACGCGGGGAATAGGCTTTGGGTGCCACCTTGTCTGGCTCGGCTTGCCGGCGCCAGGCCAGAGTCAGGGCCAGGACGGCGGCACACAGGAGGGCGGCCGCAATAAGCAAAGCTGTGTGTTTCATACGCATAGTCTAGCGCGGCGGGCACTGATTGGCCAAAGAAAAAGAAAGAGCCTCCGCCTTGCGGCAGAGGCCTTTCACAGGGTCGGGCATCACCTGGGGTAGCTTAGCACTTACCCTCGGCGATGCCCTTACGCTGGTTACTCATGGGCATCACCTCCTTCGTGCCTGATCGGCATTTGAGAAGTTATGTCTGTCATTTCTGACGTAGAGCAGTGTAACAAAGTTCATGCGCAATGTCAAGGTGTCTAGATTACAAGCTTACCGCCGCTCCTGCCTTGCCGGCCCTGCCCCAATACTCTCCACATCCTGTCTTCATAATGTCTGAAAAAGTTCTTGCTACGATACGAGCGTTAGGGCGAGCGCATAGCGCCGCACGCGTATGAGCAAGACGCCGTTCCGCACGGCGATGGAGTACACCCTTGGCAACAACGACTTTTCCGCAGCGCCGCAGCTTCTGGCGCAGCCCCTGGCTGATCGCAGCCGCAGCCGCAGCAATCCTTGCGCTGATTGCCGGCCTAAGCTTGAGCACGCGCAACAGCTCGGCGACGACCCTGCCTGCCACGAGCCTTGTCGAGCGCGGCGACCTCGTCGCCAGTGTGAGCGGCAGCGGCAGCATCGCGGCGCTCCAAACGCTCGACCTGACCTTCGAGGCGAGCGGGCGCGTTGCCGAGGTGCTGGTCGAGGCCGGTACAAGCGTCGAGGCCGGCCAGGAGCTCGCGCGGATCGACGACCGCACCCTGCGCTCGCAGGTTGCTACAGCCGAGGCCAATCTGCGCAGCGCCCAGGCGCAGCTCGAACAAACCAGGGCCGGCAACGCGACCCCCGAGGAGCTAGCGGCCTCAGAGGCCAGCGTGGCGAACGCCGTGGCGCAGCTTGAGCAGACGCGCAGCGGCAATGTGACGGCCGGCGACATCGCGCAGGCCGAGGCTAATCTGCGTAGCGCCCAGGCCCAGCTCGACGAGTTGCTGGCCGGCCCACGCCCAGACGAGCTGTCGAGCGCGCAGCTTAACGTGGAGGAAACCCGCTCCGAGCTGCAGCGCCTCCAGGCCAGCCTGCAGGAGACACGCGATAGCCTGAGCAAGGCCAAAACCGATGCCGAGATCGCCGTGAACCAGGCGGCGATCGACCTGCAAACGGCCCAGTCGGAGTATTCGACGGCCTACTGGACCTACCAGAACGTGCAAGACAAAGGCCGCCAGCCGTCGGAAAACGAGCAGCAGACCAACCCCGAGCTGAGCGACTACGGCAATCTGACGGCCTACGAAACGTTCAAGCAGGCCGAGCTGAAGCTGGCCAACGCCGAAGAGACGCTGCGCAAAGCCCAGGTGGATCTTGAGCACGCACAGGCAGCCGAGCGCACCGGCACTCAGCAGGCTGAGCAGCAAGTGCTCAGCGCGGAGGCGCGGCTGCGCGACGCCGAAGTGCAGTTGACGGCGACACAAACAGGCGCCACTGCGACCGAGATCGCCGAGGCACGCGCGAACGTCGATGCGGCCCGCGCTAGCCTCCAGCAAGTTCAGGAAGGCGGAACGCCGGCGCAGGTTGCCGCTGCTCAGGCTAGCGTCGACCAGGCTCGCGCCCAGCTCGCTCAGCTTACCAGCTCGGCCACCGCCAGTGACCTGGAGATCCAGCAGGCCACCGTTGTGGTGCGCGAGCAAGAGCTGGCCCAGGCCCGGCTCGAGCTCGAGAACGCCGTGCTGCGCGCGCCCTTTGCCGGCATCGTGACGACGGTCGAGATTGTGCCGGGCAGCATCGCCGGCAGCGGGGTGGCAGCCATGAGCCTCGTGGATCGCTCGACCCTGCGGGTCGACCTGACCCTGAGCGAAAACGACGTCGCCCAGGTCGCACTTGGCCAGCCCGTCACGCTAACGGTCGACGCGCTGCGCGACTGGGCCGGCGAGGGTGTGGTGCGATATATCGCGCCGACGGGGCAGGAGAACAACGGCGTGGTGACGTATGCCGTGCGGGTCAGCTTTCCCGACGACGACGCGCGCGTGAAGGTTGGCATGACCGCCAACGTGCAGATCGTGACCGCCGAGCAGCAGAACGCCTTGCTGGTGCCGAACTCGGCGCTGCTGCCCAAGGGTGCGGGCCAGGCCGTGCAGATGCTCAACGCCGACGGCACGACGCGTGAGGTCGAGGTGACGACTGGCCTGAGCGACGGCGTTCAAACCGAGATCCTGAGCGGGCTGAACGAGGGCGAGCGCGTCGTCACGACGCCCGCCAGCACATCTTCGGGCCAGCGGCGCGGCCCGTTTGGCTTCTGATAAGGGGCGACAGGAACGAGCCATGAGCATATTAATCGAGGCCTGCGAGCTGACAAAAACCTACCGTATGGGCGATGTCGAAGTCCACGCGCTGCAAGGGGTCTCGTTTCAGATCGAGCGCGGCGAGTTCGTGGCGATTATGGGGCCTTCGGGCAGCGGCAAGTCGACGCTGATGAACCTGATCGGCTGCCTCGACACACCCTCGGGCGGCAGCTATGCGCTCGACGGCCTGGCGGTCGGCCAGCTTAGCAACGACCAACTGGCCTGGGTGCGCGCCCGCAAGCTCGGCTTTGTTTTCCAGCAGTACATGCTGCTGCCGCGCCAATCGGCCCTGCGCAACGTCGAGATGCCATTGATCTACCGGGGCGTGGCGCAGACGCTACGGCGCCAGCGGGCCGAGGCGGCGCTGGGGATCGTCGGCATGGGCGATCGCATGCACCACCGCCCCAACCAGCTCTCGGGCGGGCAGCAGCAGCGTGTGGCGATCGCGCGCGCGCTGGCCGGTAGCCCGGCGCTTCTGCTGGCCGACGAGCCGACCGGCGCACTCGATAGCAAAACAAGTGCCGAAATTATGTCAATCTTACAACGCCTCAACCGCGAGCAGGGGCTGACGGTGATTCTGGTGACACACGAGGCCGAGGTGGCGGCCTATGCGCGTCGCGTGCTAACGGTCCGCGACGGCCAGATTGTCGGCGATGGCGCACCCGCGCGGAGCGTTTGAGCAGAAGGAGGGCGCTCACAATGACTTTGATCGCTCCTGAGCGCGTCGAGCGCGACCCGGGACCGCCGCCGAGCGGCACGACCGAAAGCCCGCAGGCCGTCCTGTTTGTGCCGCTCGACGACGGCGGCAGCGGCAGCGCCGGCCTGCGCGAGGTGATTCGCATCGCGGGCGACAGCCTGCTGGCCAATAAAGTACGCGCGCTGCTGACAATGCTGGGCGTGATCATCGGCGTGGCGGCTGTGGTCGCGCTGCTGGCGATCGGCGGCGGGGCCAGCACGGCAATCACCGGCCAGGTGGCGGCCATGGGCACAAACCTGCTAACGATCCAGCCGGGCGCACCGAGTGCTGGCGGGCCAGGTTTTAGCGGGCAGGCCCAGACGCTAACCAACGAAGACGCGCAGGCTATCGGGGCGCTCAATTTGCCGCTCAACGGCCTAGCGCCGCGCTTCAACGGCTCGGGGCAGCTTGTCGCGCCAGCAGCCGATACCAACGCGACGGTCAGCGGCGTAACGCCGGCCTATCAGGCGGCCAACAATCTGAGCCTGGAGAGCGGCATGTTCATCGGTGAGGCTCACGAGCAGGGCGCCGCGCTGGTGGTGGTGCTCGGCTCGTCGCTCAAGACCGACCTGTTCGGCAGCGGCGAGCCGA
>Ga0224723_1002084_pt1 | contig 11371 bp, 9 predicted proteins | sample Balambano_FR2_Me_FD_161647 | JGI IMG/M metagenome (GOLD analysis project Ga0224723, IMG submission 161647) | Freshwater sediment microbial communities from Lake Towuti, South Sulawesi, Indonesia - Balambano_FR2_MetaG | ecosystem: Environmental > Aquatic > Freshwater > Lake > Sediment | place...
TGTCTGCAAAGTCGTTTATCCTCACCCCTCAATCCCCTCTCCATGACATGGAGAGGGGAAGCTAAGCGAAGCGCAGCAGGGGTGAGGATGCCAGGAAGGGGCGAGTGCAAGTTTGCAGATGCGCACTCAGCGACCTTTGCCCAGGGCATCCTGAGTAGCGGTATGCCTACGCCTCCTGCACCTTGTGGCTCATCGCCCACCGCTTGACAATCTCCACGAAAACTAATATCATTAGCCTTGAAAGCTAACGCTATTAGGCATCACAAGGAGGAGCCATCATGACGATGGCCGCACGATCGATGACAACCACGACCGACAATACCGCGAACCCGGCCTTCACCCTGTCCATGCCCTCGCTGCTGATCCGCCTGGAAGGGCTGGCGCTGCTGATCGGCGCGGCGGCGGTCTATGCCTGGCTGGGCGGCAGCGGCTGGCTGTTCGCGCTGCTGTTCTTCACGCCGGATTTCGCCATGATCGGTTATCTGCGCGGCACGCGGATCGGCGCGATCGTCTACAACAGCGTGCATACTTACGTCGCCCCGGCGCTGCTGGCGGGGATCGCCCTGGCGGCCAACTGGGAGCCGGGCCTGCTGCTGGCGCTGATCCTCGGCGCTCACATCAGCTTCGACCGAATCTTCGGCTACGGCCTGAAGTACGCCAGCGCGTTTAAGGACACGCACCTCCAGCGCCTATGAGTCCACATCCTGGCAAGATCACCCGCGAGCGCCTGATCGAAACAGCCTGGGCGCTGGCGGAAAGCGACGGCATCGAGAAATTGTCCCTGGCGCGTCTGGCAGATGCGCTGGGGATTGCCGCGCCGTCACTTTATCATCACATGCGCGGCAAAGCCGATCTGATCCGCGCGGTCAACGAGCGCACCATTGAAATGCTCTTTGGCGCGCTTTACGGAGCGGCAGAGGGCCATTCCGCGGATCCACAGGCGCAGATCACCGCGCTGGCCCACGCCTATCGCGTCTTCGCCCACGCGCACCCGGTGACTTACGCGCTGGCCTTCACCACGGTCGATCCTGCCGCGCGGCCTGACGCTGCCGATCAGGAACGGGCCGTGCTGCCGCTACAAGCGATCATGGCGCGGATCAGCGGCGAGGCGCGATCGCTCGATGCGCTGCGCGGTCTGCTGGCGCTGATCCACGGCTTTGTGATGCTTGAACTGAATGCGCAGTTCCGGCGCGGGGGTGATCCTGGCGCGGCGTTTGATTATGCCGTGCGCGTCTATCTGGCCGGGTGCGCGAGCGCACGCGACGCGGGCTGAGGCGCGATTGACGGCTACGACCGCACGCCGACACGCCGCAGCGGTTCGAGATCGCGCAGCAGCGCCGCCGGCACTCCCTGGGGCGCGCGCGAATCCGGCTCCTTATACAGCGCCGCCGCCCAGCGCACCGCCAGCGACTCCACATCCGCCGGGGGGCGATAAATCTCGATCGGCGTGCCCTGCGCGTGCTGAACCGCCGTCGAGCCGTTGACCCCGCGCGCCACCGTCAGGGTGTCGTCCGCGCCGACGATCCCATTGACCGCCAGCACCCGCATCAGTTCGTCGCCGACCCGGAGCAGTTGGCCGACCTGGAAGCGGGGTTGTTCCAGCGCGGAATCCGGCGCGGCGGCATCTGTCACGGTCAGGATCGCGGACACGGCGCTCAGCGGATTATCGCGCACGGTGTCGCCGCTGAGACGCCACATCGTCGCCGGCTGATCATGCCAGCCCCACAGTCCGGTCACGGCGACGGCCCGAAGCGGCGTCTCCGCCCACGTAAAGGCCCGCCCGCCGCGCAGCACGATCAGGCTGGCCGGTGCGGACGGGATCAGCAGCGCGTCGTCCAGAGGGATCGACCCGGCGGCGTCCTCCAGCGCGGTTAAAACCAGCAGATCCTCCGTCAGCAGCAGTTCGGTCGGGAACAGCGGGATCGCGTCGTGGTGAATGATATCCTGGCGAGGGGTAAAGCGCCGCCCTGCCAGCCGTTCGATCTGGGCGCTGGCCGCGCTGAGGGCCGCCAGCAGCCGGGCATCCTCCGAACTGGCGGTCAGGCCGAACCGCCGGCGGAGCGCGTCGAGAGAAGCCAACATTGAGGTCATAGGTTTATGCTCCTGTGCAAACTTTCCGGGTTATAATGAACATTGATGACGGGCGCGCGTTCATCCAATAAAAACTTGTATTACTTCAAGATACGGACTGTCCTCACAGCATGAGTCCACCGCACTCACCATGTCCCATCAGCGGCGCAAGCCAGGGAGCCTTTCATTGATGGCAGCCAGGGGCTGGCAAGACCGGCTCAAAGGCTGGCTGACTCCGCCAGTCTTTGACGAACCTCCCCGCACACGCGGGGCGCGCTTCAGCTATCTGATCCAGGCGGTGCTGATCGCGCTCAACCTGATGAATATGCTGGCTGTGCTGATCTTCGCCCCACAGAATGCGCCCGGTCTGACGACGAATCTGGCGGTGCTGGCCGGGCAGTTGGGGCTGATGGCGCTGACGCGGGTCGGTTATGTGTCGGCGGTCAATATCACGCTGGTGCTGATGACCTGGGTCGCGGTGACGGCGGGGACGCTGCCGTATGGCGAGGGCGTGCTCGACCCGAATTACAACGGGTATCTGGTGGTGCTGGTGCTGACGGGCATCCTGCTTGCCGCCCCATGGTCGGCGGTGATCATCGTGCTGACGGTGGGGGTCACGCTGGCGACCGGATCGGTGGACACCGCTGAGGAACGGGGGGCGCTGGCGACCTTTGCCGCCATCATGATCGCCACCGGGTTGATGCTGTCCGTTGCTCGAATGCTGATCCGCGAGACGCTCAACCAGTTCGATCGCCATCAGGCCGTGCTGCGCGCCAGCGAGGAACGCTATCGCCTGCTGCTGGAACTGCTGCCATCCGCGATCACGGTGGTGGATCTTGACTCCAAACGGCTGCGCTTTGTGAACTCAGTCGGCGCGCGGATGCTGGGGAGTGACGACCCCGCCTCGCTGATCGGGATGGAGGCGCGCACGCTGCTGGGCGCGGATCAGAACAGCGTCTATGAGCGCCGCCTCACCAGCGCGCAGCCCGGCGTGCCGCTGCCGCCGATCGAATATCGCTTTCCGCTGCCGGATGGGGGCACGCTGCTGGCCGAAGCGCGGTCGATCACCATTGCGCCGGATGGCACGGGCGACAAACCCACCCTGCTGACGGTGTTCACCGACATCACAGAGCGCGAACGTCTGCGGCAGGAACAGCTTGGGGCCGAACAGACGCGGATCGCGCTGGAACAGGAACGGCGGCTGGTGGAGATGAAGGACAACTTCGTGACGATGGTCAGCCATCACTTCCGCACACCGCTGACCGTGATGAGCACCTCACGCGAGCTGCTGGAACGCTACGCCGACCGGCTGTCGGACGAACGCCGCGCCGAACATCTGCGCAAGATCGGCAGCCAGATCGATCATATGACGGAAATGCTCAACGATATTCTGACCCTCAGCCAGGGCAGCGCGGGGATGCTGGCCTTCAACCCGGAGATGGCCTATCTGCCGGGGCTGATGGAGGAATGGATGCAGGTTTACCGACGCACATATCCCAACCATCATTTCACGCTGGAGCGGGTGGGCGATTGGCGACCGGCCTGGCTCGATGTGCGCCTGCTGCACGGCAGCCTCACCCATGTGGTCGCCAACGCGGTCAAATATTCGCCGTCCGGCAGCACGATCCGTTTCCGGCTGTATCGGCAGGGGTCGAGCCTGTGCATCGACATCACGGATGAGGGAATTGGGATTCCGCTGGAAGAGCAAGCGCATCTGTTCCAGCCTTTTTACCGTGCGTCTAACGCCATGCCCTACCTCGGCAGCGGCCTGGGCCTGGCGCTGGCCCGCAGCGGGATCGAAGCGCATGGCGGTCGCATTCAGGTCGAAAGCGCCGAAGGCAGCGGCACGACGTTCACCATTGTGCTGCCGGTCGAACAGGGCGCGCGCGTCAGCCCGTCGATGATTTCGTGAAGGGTTCAGGTGGCTGTTTTGGGTGCATTCGGCCATGGGGGCACAACGTGGTCGGTGTCCGTCATGGCAATGGCTGTTCTCTGACGCACACTCGCCGCCCCACCGCGACGGGTTATAAACCCGCCACTACCCTTAGTCCACTGGAAGGGACTGAAACACGAATGGTTCGCTTTCTAACCCCTTCAGTAACGGCCCATTTCAGATTTTGCCCAAAAGCGAATACACCCGCCGTTTCAGGGCAAACGCATCAAACCGATTTTCAGGTTCACAACGGTTCGGTACAGATTATTTTTCTGTACGGGCAACCCGGCGGGTTGCCCCTGCGCCTTTATTGAACCCAGTGCAATTTTCATGCGATTGCCCTGCCCGCCGTTTTGTCCATTACTGCTCATCTTATCTCAATTTTGTTATCCTATAATGTCTATATAATGGAGTATGCAGACGCTCTTAATTGTTCGTGTAACAGGCATCTCGTGTTATGGTACGTTCGCTGCGCCGCGCCTTCACCATCCCTGTTTTTGACGATCAGGAACGCACTCGCCAGGCTGAACTGTTCTTCCGCACACTGTACGCGATTCTGGCGCTGGCTTTAAGCGCGCTGGCGCTGACGGTGCTGGTCTACAGCGACGCCCACAGCATCGCCGCCCATGTGCTGACCGTGATCAGCCTGCTCGCCCTGATGATCATCGCGCGGCGCGGGCAGATCATCCTGGCGCGCTGGCTGCTGTGCGCGGTGATCTGGCTGGCATTTGCCCGCACGATCTGGGCGATCGGCGGCACGCTGAACCCCTTCTACGGCGGCTTCACCCTGGTGATCCTGATCGCGGGGGTGGTGATCGATGGCCGCGCCGCGCTGATCGTGGCCGGGTGCAGCATCGCGCTGGGCGGCCTGTACGCGCTCAATGATCCGCGGCCTTACGTGCAGGGCGCATGGCTGTCGATGAGCACACTTTTCGCCGCCACCGCCTACTTCCTGTCGATCGCCAACACCGTGACTGCCACCGCCTTTCGTCATCTGCGGCGCGACGAACACGCGCTGATCCACCTTAACCAGGAATTGTATAAAGAGATCGCCGGGCATCAGCGCACCGCCCAGGCCTTGAAACTGAGCGAAAGCAGCTACCGCACCCTGCTGGACGCGCTGCCCGTGCCGATCGTGGTCGGCAGTTTTGAGACTGGCGTGATCCTGTACGTCAACAGCGCCGCCATCAGGCTTTATGGCGCAAATGAGCCAGATGACCTGCTCGGCCAGCAAAGCCGCCGCTTCCTCGTCCCGGCTTACAGCGACCGCGCCGATCAGCGCCTGAACCAGCTTCGGGAAGGGCGCAGCCTGCCGCCGGTGGAATATCAACTGCTGCGGCTGGACGGCGGTATGATCCAGGTCGAGATCAGTTCGATCCCGGTGACATACAACGGCGAATCGGCAGGGCTGGCGGCGATCGTGGATCTGACGGATTACCTGCGCGCAGAAAATCAGCGCATGGAAGCCGAACGCCTGCGGCTCGACCTGGAACAATCGCAGCGCATCATCATGCTCAGAGAACAGTTCGTGTCGATGGTCTCGCACGAGTTTCGCGGCCCGCTGACGGTGATCACCATGTCCAGCGAGATTCTGGAATCCTACCTCGACCGGCTGCCGCTGGAACGCCGCACCGAACACTTCGCCAAGATTCGCGCCCAGGCCCGTCGTATGGAAGAGATGATCGACGAGCTGCTGATGCTGAGCAAAAGCCGCGCTGGCCTGCTGGAGTTTAACCCGACGCGGGTCGATCTGCGGGCGCTGGCGACGGAAATGGTGGCCGATCTCGCTGTGCGACATCACGACAGCCACCGCTTTATCTTCACCAGCGACGACTTGCTCCAGCCTTTCCCTGCCGATGAAAAGCTGCTGCGCCACATCTTCAGCAATCTGTTGAGCAACGCGGTCAAATATTCACCCAACGGCGGCGAGGTGCGGATCGATCTGCGCCAGGAGCCGGATCAGATGGTGATCGCCATCAGCGATCAGGGCATCGGCATCCCGGAAGATCACCGCCCGCAGATGTTTGCCATGTTCCACCGTGCCAGCAATGTCGGCGCGATCCGAGGGACCGGACTCGGCCTGGCGATCGTGCAGGAGTGCGTCAGCGCCCACGGCGGCACGATCACCTTCCAGAGCGAGGTGTCGGTCGGCACGACGTTCACGATCACCCTGCCGCTGGAACGCCAGCCGTCTGCCCCACTCTCCGCCAGGGTCGAAACCGCCTCATCGGGTTGAGTGGAGGCCGGCGCAGCGACAGGCCCGTGCGCCTTCCTGACAATTTGAAGCGTTCGCCGGGTGCAAGCCTGCGATGATTCAAAATCCACGTTAGACCAACTTCAGTGCGGGCACGCCCCATTTTGAAACCTTTTGCCCCGTTCGCGTGTCTATGAAGATGGCTTAGAATAGCCGTGAGGACACGCAGCGTAAGGTGGCGAAAGATGAGCGATTTAACCCGCCTGCCCACGCAGGAGATGGCCGCGCCTGCCAGCCCGCCGCGCCGACCGGTGCTGACGCGCATGAAGTCTGCGCTGCGCGGGTGGTGGCTGACGCCCGGCGAACGGCTGATCGTGTTCCAGACGATCGGGGCAGTGGCGATGCTGTGGGCGATCCTCGGCGCGCTGATCCTGCATGTGGGCGGCCAGCCCATGTTCAGCACCGGGTTCCGCTGGCTGGCGGCGGCGATCCTGGCGCTGGGGGTAGCGCTGACGATCAAAGGGCGCGCTGGAAACCCGGCGACGGACACGGCGCGGCCAAAGGCGCGGGCGCAGCGCATCGGGCGGGCGCAGGTGCGGACGCAGTGGCTTCTGTTGAGTGTGGGCCTGCTGATGCTGGTGATCGTCGCCGAGATCAACGGTGAGTGGATGCGCCGCAGCGGTTTCGACGTGTCGCCGGAAATCCTCGATTGGTTTAGTTTCGCCTCGCCCCATATCCAGTTCGCGCTGTTGGTGGTCGGCATCGGGCTGGTGACATATGGCATCGGCGGGCGGCTGGAGACGGCCAGACCCGCGTCACCGTGGTGGGCGGTCGATTGGGCCGGGGAATGGAGGCGAATACGCGCCTCGCTGTGGGCGGATCGCGGCCGGCTTTACGCGCTGACAGCGATCCTGATCGTCGCCACCGCTGTGCGCACCTGGCAGCTTTCGGAAGCGGTGCATCTGTTTGTGGATGAGATTCACTTCAGCACCCCGGTCACGCACTTCTGGCTGGTGGACAACATCAATCTGCTCGCGCCTTTCAGTTCGGTCGCGGCGTTTCCCTATCTGTATCCGTATATGCAGTGGCTGATGGTCGAGGCCGTGGGGCGCGATCTGGACGGGCTGCGGGCGATCAGCGCGGTGTTTGGCATCGCTACCGTGCTGGCGACGTACTGGCTGACTGCTGAACTGTTCGATCGGCGCACGGCGTTGGCAGCGGCGGCGATGCTGGCCGTGTGGCCGCCCCATATCCAGTTCAGCCGCCTGGGTCTGAACAACATCGCCGATCCGTTTTTCGGCACGATGGCGCTCTATTTTCTGGCGCGGGGGATGAAGCATTTCCGCGACCCGGCCTACAACGTGCGCGCCGATTTTGCCGCCGCCGGGGCGATGCTGGGGCTGACGCAGTATTTCTACGAGGGCGGGCGCTTGCTGTTCCCGTTCCTGGTGTTCGCGTGGGTGATCTACGCGGGCGCGATCGCGCATCTCGAACTGAGCGCGCGGCTGATCGGGGCGCGTGTGCGGCGGCAGCGCCACAAGCTGGCGGCGATCTCCCGCCAGATCAACACGATCGATTTCGCGCATATCGGCAGCGCGCTGATCGCCCTGGTGCTGGTGACGGCCATCGTCAGCGCGCCGGTTTATTACACACTCAGTATGCGCGGCGCGGAACTGACGCAGCGGCTGGAAACGGCCGGCCTGCGCGATAATGTCGTGTCTGGACTCACCACGGTCGAGGCGCTGCTGGAGCATGTCGTGAGCCGCCTGCGCCAAAGCCTGCTGATCCACATCAGCATCCCGGAGGCGCAGCTTTACTACGGCGGCTCGACCCCGTTCCTGCTGGGCTGGGCGATCTGGCTGTGGGTGATCGGCATGGGGTATGCGCTGTGGCGGCTCTATCGCCCCGGCGCGGCGCTGATCGTGGGCTGGGTGCTGCTGACATGGCTGGGCAACACGCTGATGCACGAAAGCCGTCTCTCGCCGCGTTATGTGGTGGAGTTCCCGGCGATTGCGATCGCGCTGGCGCTTGGCCTGCGCTGCGCGGCGGCGATCCTGGCGGCGCGATCGGCCCCCACACAGCGGCGGCTGCTGGCAGTGGGTGTCTCCGCGCTGGCGACGGTGCAGATCGCTTACTTCTTCGGTCCGCATCTGGCGCTTTATAACGATCAGTTCCGCAACGACCGCGACCGCGAATATGACACCGACGACGCACTGTTCCGCAGCGTGAATTTCCCGGACGACACGCACATCCATCTGATCGGCGAGCCGGTGATGGCGACGCGCTACGCCGTCGATCTGATGCGCTTCCTGAACGACCGACTCGTGGTCGAGACGATGATCCCTTCCGAGCTGACGCTGGATCATCTGCTGGCGCAGGATGCGGGGGTGGATCATGCCTTTTACATCGAGCGCGATGATCCGGCCACGCTCGCTCTGATCCGCGAGGTGTTCCCGAATCTGACCGGGCCGTATGGCAGCCCGTGGGATGTGCCGGACGCGAACGAATTTCTGCTCTATTACGCGGAGGCCACCGAGTTAAGCCCGCTGCAACCGGCGGAGTAGGTAGACAATACCTGTATAGTGCCCATTCAGATGGGCTTGAGCAAATCACCGCCAAGCGACACGGTGATACCCTGTTCAACATCCGGCCAGGACGCATCACTGCGGGTAGTGGCTACACTCTCGCCCGACGAAGCCGCGTTGATGTACCAGGTCTTAGAAGTAGACAGGGTATGAGCCTCGACACCAGCCAGGTGGGATGCCTGCGGTTGGGGCACGGGCAGGTTGTCTACCAACAGGCTGTAGATGTAATCGACGCGAGCATCATACAAATTGCTGCGCGCCTCATCGAGAGATAACCCCTGAGCCTTTACAACCGGTAATTCCGGGTGGCTGACGACAATTATCTGTCGGCCATCTGACAGCTCATCGGTCACATATTCGATCGCATAGGGTTGCGCTGCCAGTTTTTCCGCCTGCTGCCAAATTTCTTCATTCATCATTCTGGTCTGTCTCTCCTGTTAGCCTGAGCAGGGCATCAATATTCTTTACGGCCGTTCTGGCATAGACCTTCGCCAATTCCTCTGGATGTCGCGGAATTTGATCCTCTAATTGTGGGAAATCCGGATGTCTGTAGATGTCATGTTTCTTTCCATGAATCATTCTAAACCCAAACCCTGTATATAAAGTTTCAAAATCATGTGAATGCCAGCCGGCCTGTGTGCGCTTCATGCGCGTGAATATCTTCCACGCTGCTTTGGACATGGTTACAACTACGCTTGAGGTTGACCCGATCCAAGTTCAATATCCAGCGGAATTATTCCCTTCTGATCTCCATTTATGTACACCCTGAATTCATATCTGCCAGGATGCTCAAACATCATCTGTTGAATGCCAACGACAGCATTAAACTCACCGGTTTTTCCTCCAAGCGGTGACGGAACGGCGAACTTCAACTCTGGTGTCCGCCACTTTTCATTGCCATCCTCATCAAAGAGGATAAAGGTAAGATTCTTCTCCTGATTGAATTCTCCCAGTTCTGCGCCTATACGAACCACTAAATACATCGCAGGATGCTGAACTGGAAACTGGGGAGCGTAAATATGATTAAAGGCTCCAATGATGTTTAACTTTCCCAGACTGTCTACATTGGCAAAATCCGCGATAAGCAGTAAACGAGCTTCCAAAGGAGGCCGCCTTTCAGTGCAGACCTGAGATCATAAAGTATAACGCGATCCTGTAATGATCAAACGCTGTCGGTTGAACCCCAAAGTGTTTGGCATAGGCCACCTGGCCCATTTTGGTTAGAGCCTGGAAACATTTCATGCGGGATTTATCAATTCACGCTACATTAAGAGTAGCTTGAGTGCGACATCCGCCGACCGGCTTCGGTATCATAGATAGAAGTTCATATTTCAGAAGCGCAGGCTCCCCCTTCTCCGGCTCCTCTCCCTGGATGATCTAGCGCTTCAGACCCAATCATCCAACGGATTGAGGAGATGTACAGGTATGTCCACGCGAACCCGCTGGGCTGCCGGTCTGCTCCTGCTCGTCTTCATCTCTGCATTGTGGTACACCGCGCAGGCGGCAGGTCAGGCGCCCTCTGACCAGGCCAAACCGATCATCGTCACCGGCGAGATTCTCACCGTGACCGGCGACGTGCTGATCGTGCCCGATTACATTGTTCAGGCCGCCGCGCCGCTGGACTGGCGGATTTTCCGCCCCGGCGCGCAGGTGGAAGTCAGCGGTTATTTGCAGCCCGACCAGATCAACATCATCGCCACGTCGATCACGCTCCTGAGCGAGTCGCCGCTGCCGGAACCCACCACGAACGCCGAAGCCTCTGCGGAGCCAGCGCCCCTCCCCGAACCGACGGCGACCCTGGCGCTGCCGCGCAAGCCGGAACCCCGCCGCCGCGCCGAATGCGACCAGCCGCCGGATGCTGCCGCGCTGCAAGTCTCCAAAGAAACCGGCGACTCCGTCGCGCTGATCCGCTTCCTGTATTGCGCTGGCTATGGCTACGGCGAGATCACGCTGATGCTGGTCATTTCTGGCGTCAGCGGCGCAGATGTCCACACGGTGCTGACGCTGCGCGGCGATGGCATGGGTTACGGCCAGATCGCCCGTGCGTTAGGGGTGACGATCGGCTGGTCGCGGGCCAACGATCGCGTGCGGATCGTCGCCATCGAGAATCCGGCCCCGGTCGCCGCGCCGACGCCAGGTCAGCCTGGTGCGCCGCCCCCGGCTCAGGTCGCGCCCGCGCCGCAAAATCCCGCCCCTCGCGGTCGTGGTCGCGGCAGAGGACAGGGCGATGACGACGATGATGGCGGCGGTGACGATGATGATTAGTGTTCTGACAAAATGAATTTGCAGGATTGCAGGGGAGCGCCGATGTGCGCTCCCTGGGCAGACCCATGCATCTGCCGCTACGCCAGCCGTCATTCTCATCTTGTTGATGTACTGGGGGAGTGCGGACATCCTAAAAAACAGCGGCGCAGACGGGTTTCTGCGCCCCGTTGAATTACTCGTCGTCCGACGAAATCTCGATACCGGATTTTTCCGCCGCCCGCCTGATATGGCGCTGGTTCGTCTCCACAGCGTCCTGATCGGTTTTGGCGGCGTTGCCCTTCTGCGGCTGTGACGCCGCCAAAACCGATCAGGACGCTGTGGAGA
>Ga0224723_1002085_pt1 | contig 11357 bp, 7 predicted proteins | sample Balambano_FR2_Me_FD_161647 | JGI IMG/M metagenome (GOLD analysis project Ga0224723, IMG submission 161647) | Freshwater sediment microbial communities from Lake Towuti, South Sulawesi, Indonesia - Balambano_FR2_MetaG | ecosystem: Environmental > Aquatic > Freshwater > Lake > Sediment | place...
CCAGCGCCCCCGGTTCCAGGCCCAGTGCGCCCGGCTCAAGACCCAGCGCGCCCGGCGTCAGGCCCAGCGCCCCCGGTTCCAGGCCCAGCGCGCCAACCGACAGGCCGCCCTGCCCGGCGATCTCTTCCGCTGGCAGCGCGCAGGGAACTTCCCCCACGTCTGCCCGCGCCGTAAACACATCCACCGTCATCGAAAGCCCAAGACTGATTAAGAGCAAAAATGGGATGAGGATCATCCCCCTCGACGCGATATTTCGGTCTCTCATACTTCCCCCAGATAGCCACGTATTCTGATGTGGTTGGGATCAGGCAGACGCACCCAACGTCGCTTAACTTTTGTCGTATCGTCACGGTGACTGAAATGCTGCTACTGTACTATAGCCGCAGGACTAAAGTCATGACAATTGGTATAGCGTATAAAAGCCGTTTGCATTACCAATTTTTACACTCTATGGGAAAAATTTACTTTTTGAGGGCAAAATCAAACAAAATCGGGCCTGGCGCTCTATTGAAAAAGCGTAAAGCCCGATGTCAGAAATTTAGATTCTGCAACACTAAACTTACATTCTGAGGGTTTGCAGAATTTCTTCAACCACCGTCGACAGGTCCAGAGTTTGCCCCGCCGCCAGCGCAGTTTCGACTTCGGCTTCGGTCAAATCCTGGCGAAGCTGCTCGAGGATCGGGGTAATGTCCTGGCGGATGTTATCGAACATGGCAGGATGGTTCAGCACCAGCCCCAGCCACTGCACAGCCTGGATTCGATCAGGGTTCAGCGGGGCGATGCCACCCACCCCTTCCAGAATGGTCGGCACGGCATCGATCTCGCTGGCGATCTGGATAGCCTCGCGGTAATAGGCGCTGGCGGCTTCGTGCGCATCCTGAATACGGGCCACATGCCCCAGCTTAACCAGAGTCGCCGCTACCGACTTGCGCTCGCGGGATGCGCGCGCCAGGGCCAGGCTGTCTTCATAGTAAAACATGGCGGCTGCATAATCGCGCTGATATTCCGCCAGACCGCCCAGATTGCGCAGCGCCAGGCTGATGCCGCGCTTCTCGCCGATCGCCCGGCAAATGGTCAGCATTTCCTGAAAATTGCGAGTGGCCGTCTCATAATCGCCCAGTTCACCCGTCACCACGCCGATATTCATCACAGACATGGCGATTTTGCGCTTCTCGCCGCTGCTGCGCGCCAGCCGCAGCGTTTCTTCAAAGTATCCTTTGGCCGCCGGATAATCGCCCTGCGCGAACGCGATCAGACCCAGGTTATTGGCTGCGGTGGCGACCAGGGGCTGATCGCCGCTGGCACGGGCAATAGTCATGCTCTGGTCGAGATGCAGGGTCGCCGTCCCATAATCGCCCTGCTCAAAGCTGACGATCCCCAGACGGTTGTGCGCTCGTGCCAACCCGCTCTGAAACCTGATAACCTCGCTGATCGCCAGACTTTCCTCGCACAGGCGTGTGGCCTCTGCGTAGTTGCTTTGCCGCCACCCGACATCGGCCAGCGTGTTAAGCGCCAGCACCATGCCATGTCGATCCTCGATCTCACGACACAGTCGCAGGGCGCGTTCCAGGTGCTGAATCGCGGCCTCATAATCCCCTGAATTTTCCCGCGCCTCTCCCAGGCGGATCAGCAGATACGCCTCATCAGCAAAGCCGGATGAGTTGGCTGTGGAGGGCAAGAGTTCGAGCGCCCGTTCAAAATAGCGGATCGCATCCAGAAACGCGCCGCTGTAAATGGCAAATTCGCCAGCATGGCGCGCATAAAAGTATTCTTTGGCCGCATCCCCGGCCTGATGCCAGTGGGTAAACAGCACCGGATACTGTTCGCGCTGATCGGGATAGACGCTTTCAATAGCCTCAGCGACCGCACGGTGCAGTCTGCGCCGGTCAGCCTTGCTCACCTGGCCCAGCACCGCCTGTCGCAGCTTATCGTGGGCGAAGCGCCAGCGTCCATCGACGATCTCCAGCACACCGCGATTAGAAGCGTTGATCAGCCAGCTTTCGAGGTCTGCTGATCCAAGCGCCGATCCCAGAGCGGCGATCACCGCCTCCAGCATCTTCAGGTCAAGCTCGCGCCCGGCCACTGCCGCCAGATCAAGCAGCGCCCGGTCTTCTTTGGGCACACGCTCCAGGCGGCGTTCGATGATCCGTTCCATACCGCCAGCAGAGACATGTTCCGGCAGCGCCCGCTGACCGATGTCACCCAGGCGACCGGCTTCTTCGGCCAGGGCGCGCACCACCTCGACGACGAAAAACACATTGCCTTCGGTTTCCCGGCGCACCAGTTCGATCAGTTCTGACTGGCGGCCTGCTTCGCCCAGCATGGCCTCACACAGGACAGCGATCGAATCGCGGCCGAGGCGTTCCAGCCTCATCACCTGCATCCCTGGCAGTTCATCGGGCAGCGTAGGCCGTTCCTCGCTGCGAAAGTTGCCGACGATCAGCAGTGGCAGCGTGCCGACGATGTTCAGCAGGGATCGCAGCAGGTCGAGGCTTTCGCTCGACCACTGTAAATCTTCAAGCAGCAGCAGCACTGGCGAAATCTGCCGCTGGAACAGGCTGACCACCGTCCCGATCAGACGTTGTTTGTAGTCAGTATCTTCGACCACGGTTGCGTCGGGGATCGAACGTTGCAGGATCGCTTCGATATCGGGGATGACATCCTTCAGGATGCCAGCGTCCAGATCACTGATCTCGGTCGTCAGCAGCAGACGGCGCAGCGGATCACGCCAGAGTTGAAAGGGCAGGCCTCCTTCGGCGACCGCCTGGCCGCGAACGACCAGCACGCCGTCCACCATTGCGCGCGTGCGCAGTTCCTCGATCAGGCGGGTTTTGCCCACGCCGCTTTCGCCACTGACCAGCCAGGCTGATCCCACCGGCGACTCTGCATGGAGGATGTCTTTAAGCGCGGCGGTGAGCTGGCCGAGTTCAGCTTCCCGCCCGACAAACGCGGCAGCCTGAAGAAAGCTCTCGCGGATAGCTTCTGATTCTTCCGGCACTTGCAGGCCGATCGCGCCATTCAGTTCTTCGATCACGCTTTCAGCGGTGGCATAACGTTCTTCGCTGGTTTTGACCAGAAGCCGACCGATCACCGCCCGCAGCGCTTCGACCCCAATTGCCTGGGCGTCGGGATCAGGCAGCACCCGATCGAGCGCGGGTTCGATCTGCGTCAGATCGGGCGACGAGTTGACGATCTCCACCACCAGCTGCGCGGTGCTGGTGGCCCGGAAGGGATAACGCCCGGCCAGAATTTCATAAGCCATCACCCCGACCGAGTAGAGATCAGCAGCGGGCGTAGGTTCGCTTTCCAGCATAATTTCCGGGGCCATGTAGGCAATTGTCCCGGCGATCTCGCGCACCTGCCCCGGCTCCACCGCCAGGCCAAAATCCAGCACCTTCACGTTCCAGTCTGACCGCACCAGCACGTTTCCCGGCTTGAGATCGCGGTGCAGGATTCCGCGACGGTGCAGATAGGCCAGCGCCTGGAGCAGCTGCGTGATCAATTGAATCTGGCGGATCAGCGGTTCGTCCTGCGCCGCTTCGACCATACCGCGCGCATCGGAGACAAATTCCATCGCCACGAAGGGCAGCCGTTGTTCGTCGAAGCCGTAATCGAGGACATTGACGATATGGGGATGTCGGAGCGACGAAAGCACCTTGAATTCCTGCGCCAGCGACAGGCGGAAATCGAGCGAATTGCTGGCAGCTTCCAGCATCAGCTCATCAGTAAGGCTGGTGACCCGTTTGATGGCGACGATCTGCCCGGTCAGGCGATCGGTTGCGCGGTAGACTGCGCCCATGCCGCCCTGCCCGATCAGGTCATGAAGCTGATAGCGTCCCGCGATGATCTGTGCCGTGCTTTCACCTGACATGGCTGCGTTTCCTCGATGCTTCGCACGTGTTGATTTTATCAGAAGAGTTCAGGTTTGTTACAATATCATTCACAAGTTGATGGTGCTGATGCGCGAGCGCCTGTGCCAGAGATCACCGTCCGCAGATTGAGCAGAAAGCAGGTTTTCATGTCCCGTCCTCCTAAACGTCGCCCACGCCGCCCCAACCCCTTCCCGGCAGAACCGCCCAAATTGATCCGCCGCATGACACTTACAGGTTCGCTGCTGGCAGCCGTCCTGATCGCGCTGGCGTGCCTGGCCGTGCTGGCGGGAAGCGGGCTGCCCGCCGGGCAGATCGCCTTCGAGAGCAATCGCGGCGGGGACTGGGATATTTATATCGTCGATCTTCGCACCCTGATCGTCTACAACTTTACCCACAACCCAGCGAACGATCAGGGTGTCGCCTGGTCGCCCGTCACACGTCAACTGGCCTTCTTCTCTACTCGTGGTGACCAGATGAACGGCATGATCTACGCGCAGACACTGACCAGCCGGCGAGCGAACGCGATCACTTCCGGTGACGGAAATTACTGGAAGCCAGCCTGGTCTCCCGATGGCGCGCAGGTCGTGATGGTCCGGGATTACGGCAACATCCGCGTGATCGATTCCAGCGGGGCCAATGAGCGGGAACTGGTCTACGGATTTGGCCCCACCTGGTCGCCCGACGGCGAGTCGATCGCCTTTTACGCCGACCGCCCCGGCGACCTCAACGGCGACATTTACCTGATCGACGCCGATGGGCGCAATTATCGCAGCGTGACCGATCACCCGGCGAATGACTGGTCGCCGGCCTGGTCGCCAGACAGCCGGACGCTGGCCTTCGTCTCCAGCCGCGATGGCAACGCGGAAATCTATAGTATTGATGTCGTTTGTGTGGCAAACCTTGACAATTGTCCGGCCCAGCGCCTCACCCATCACCGGGCGACGGACGCTGAGCCAACGTGGTCTGCGGATGGAGGGCGCATCGCGTTCGAGTCGCAGCGCGACGGCAATTTTCATATCTACGTCATGAACCCGGACGGAACCCGGCTGCGGCGGATTACGCGCGGCGAGGACGACAACCGGTCGCCGGTATGGCTCCCCTGAGCGCGTCTGAGCCACCAGGCGAAAGAAACCCACTCACGTGGCTTCAACCGGACGGCGCCTGAAAAGCCCACTGCGTTGTTGGGCGATTTTCGCGCTTCGTCTTAGCTGACATGTACACTGCTGCCATTGGGTTCAGGCCCGGCGGTTTCCTCGTAAAGATAGCAGCGCACCCAGCGCGTCTCCGACAGGTGCGTGATCGGTGGCATGACGGTGCGGCACACGTCCATCACATGCGCGCAGCGCGCCGCGAACGGGCAACCGACCATGACCGCCGTGATCTTCGGGATCTCCCCGACGATCTCGATCTCCGAGGTGCGCAGCCCTTTGGCCGGGTCTGGAACCGCTGACAGCAAAAGCTGAGTGTACGGGTGGAGCGGGTCCTGAATGAGTTCTTCGCTTTGGCCGCCTTCGACGATGTACCCCGCATACATGACCAGCGTTTCGTCCGCAAAGTAGCGGGCGCTGGCAATGTCATGCGTCACATACAGGAAAGCGATGTCGCGCTCCTTGCTCAACTGCGCCATCAGGTTCAGAATGCCCAGACGGATCGACACGTCAAGCATCGAAACCGGCTCATCGGCCAGGATCACCTGCGGCTCCACGGCCAGTGCGCGGGCGATCGCCACACGCTGGCGCTGGCCGCCGCTCAACTGGTGCGGATACTTTTCCGCGAATTCCTCGACCGGCGTCAGCGAGACCTGGCGCAGCAGTTGATAGATCAGATCGCGCACACGTCGACTCTGCACCTTGCCATGAATGTGCAGCGGCCGCCGCAGATGATATTTGACCTTGTGGATCGGGTTGAGCGAACTGAACGGGTCCTGAAAGATCATCTGTACCTGGCTGCGATATCTCAGGATCGTCCGCCGCCCCTTGCCGGTCAGCACACTGTGTCCCTTGTAGAGAATCTCCCCGCTGCTGGGATCATATAGGCGGGCCAGCATCCGCACGATCGTGCTTTTGCCGCTGCCGCTTTCGCCCACCAGCGCGATCACCCGCCCCGGATAGAGTTTGAAGGAGGCGCCCTGCACGGCCTTGACGACATGCCGCGACAACGCACTCCCGGTGATAAAATTCTTGCTCAGATTGCGAACCTCAAGAATCGGTTCTGTTCTCTCTGTTGTGGCTGTTTGCATAAAATTCTCAATCATTTCAAAGCAGAGGCATAAGCCCCTGCATCACAGGGCGCTGTAGTTTCAGCAGGCTGCGTCGCGGCATTCAATCCAGCAAATGGCAAGCGGTCTGATGTCCCGGTTGGGTCTCGCGCAGGACGGGATGCTCTTCCTGGCAGCGACCGACCAGCGCCAGATCGCAGCGCGGGTGGAAGCGGCAGCCGCTGGGCGGCGAGATCAAATCTGGAGGCGAGCCGGCGATACCCAGCAATTCCTGGCGTGGGCCGCTGATGGTCGGGAAGGAGTTCATCAGACGTGTCGTGTAAGGATGCTGCGGATTGCGGAAAATCTGTTTAGCCGGGGCCATCTCGATGATCTCGCCCGCATACATGATGGCGATGCGGTCGGCCAGTTCCACCAGCAGCGACATATCGTGCGTGATGAACAGGATCGAGAAGCCGAGACGCTTCTTGAGCTGCTGCACCTCATCCAGAATCTGCTTCTGGACAACCACATCAAGCGCGGTCGTCGGTTCATCCATCACGATCAGTTCCGGGTTCAGCGCCAGCGCGATGGCGATCACCGCCCGCTGGCGCATCCCGCCGCTTAACTGATGCGGGTAGCTGTTAAGCCGGTTGGTGGGAATCCCGACCAGTTCCAGCAGTTCGACAGCGCGGTCGCGGGCCTGGCCTTTGGTGACCGGCTTGTGCGCCACGATCGCGTCGATGATCTGTGTGCCGACGGTCAGCACCGGGTTGAGCGCATTCATCGCGCTTTGCAGCACGACTGCCATATGCTCCCAGCGGAAACCGCGCAGATTGTCCTCGCTCATCTGTAGGATGTCCATCCCACGGAACTGAACCTGCCCGCCGGTGATATAGGCCGGCGGTTTGAGCAGGCGCGTGATGGCGTGCGCGATCGTCGATTTGCCGCAGCCGGATTCGCCCGCCAGCCCGACCACTTCGCCCGCGTTGATGTCAAACGAGACATGATCGACCGCCCGCACCTTGCCGCGCCGGGTATGATATTCCACCACCAGGTCGCGCACCTGCACCAGCGGCTCGCCGGGTCTGATCTCGGTCAGCGACAGATCGTCGTGTTTGGCATATGCCTTCTCTATGGCGGACATCAGCCAGCTTTCTCCTTGCGCAGACGTGGGTTCGTAACCTCATCCAGGCCGTAGTTGATCATCGTCAGGCTGAAGCCGACCAGCGCGATGCACACACCAGGCGGGATAAATGTCCACCACGCGCCTGTGAGCAGGGCCTGATTGTTCTGCGACCAGTACAGGATCGTCCCCCAGGTCAGGTCGTTGGGGTTGCCGAGGCCGATGAACGACAGCCCCGCTTCCGCCAGAATGACGAAGTTCACCGCCCCGATCCAGGACGAGACGATCAGCGAGGTCATGTTCGGCATGATTTCAAACAGGATGATGCGCCAGGCCGGTTCGCCGGAGACGCGGGCGGCGGCGACGAATTCGCTGTTGCGCAGCGTCAGCGTTTGTGAGCGGAAGACGCGCGCGCCCCACGCCCAACTGGTCAGGCTCAGCACCAGCACCAGCGTATAAGGCCCTGGCCGGTCCAGCCAGCCAGCGACCACGATAATCAATGGAAAACTGGGGATGATCAGGAACACATTGGTGATCAACGACAGGAAATCATCGACGAACCCGCCCACGTAGCCAGCGGTGACGCCCATCGCCAGCCCGATCACCACGATCACCGTCCCGGTCAGAAAGCCGACCGTCAGGCTGAGGCGCGCACCGGTAATCACCTGTGACAGCACGTCCTTGCCCGTGCGCTCGATCCCCAGTATATGTTCGGCGCTCGGCGCAGATTGACGACCAACGCGCTCATCCGGGTCATAAGGAACCAACTGTTCCGCGAAAATCGCCATCAGCAGAAAGATCATCAGGATAGAAAGCCCCAGCGCCGCTTTAGGATTACGCAGCAGATCGGCCAGCCAGCCAGGGAGAAACGCCCTCGGCGAGAACTGAATCCGTGGGCGGCGGGACGGTGAGGCGACGGGGGCAGTTTGTGTTTGCGCCATTGTCTAAATCTCCATAACACCATTATTTACAAAAACCACCGCCGCCCGTTAACGCACACGCGGGTCCAGCAGCACATAGGCCAGATCGATCAGCAGATTGGCGATCAGCACCGAGAACGTAATCATCAGAAAAATGCCCTGCATCAGTGGATAATCGCGCGCGTTGACGGCTTGCAGCAGCGTCAGACCGATGCCGGGGTAGCTGAAGACATATTCCGTCAGCAGCGCCCCACCGATCACAAAGCCGAGGGACATACCGAAGGCGGTCAGGCTGGGCAGCAGCGCATTGCGCGCAGCATAAACCAGCATCACGCGCCGGTCAGAAAGCCCCTTGGCCTGCGCCATGACCACATAATCCTGAGACAGGATGCCGATCATGTTGTTGCGCATCCCCAGCATCCATCCGCCAACGGAGGTCAGGATAATCGTGAAGGCGGGCAGCATGGCGTGATAGATCACGCTGGCGATGTATTCCGGGGAACCCCAATCCTTCACCAGGTCGAGGTCATAGGCGTGGCTCATGGGGAACCAGCCCTGCCCGAAGGCCAGGAAATAAAGCGCCACCATGGCGATCCAGAAATAGGGGAATGAGTTCAGGATGCCCAGCGCGGGCAGCACCAGATTGTCAGTCCAGCGGCCGCGCCGCCAGGCCGCGAATGTCCCAAGCAGCGTGCCGATGATGAACGAGAGAATGGTCGCCAGGCCGATCAGACGGATCGTCCATCCCAGGCTGGAGGCGATCACGTCTGTAACCGGGACGGGAAACTGTGAGACCGAAATCCCGAAGTTGCCCTGGAGCATATGAGTCAGGTAGGCGAAGTATTGCTCGTGAAGTGGGCCTTCCACAAAGCCAAAAATTTCGCGCAGGCTGTCCAGCAGGCGTGGATCGGCCTGGCCGGAGGTGGAAAGGCGGCCAAACATCAGTTGGGCGGGATCGCCTGGCATCAGGCGCGGGATCACGAAGTTGAGAGTGAGGGCGAAAAATGCCGCAATCGCGTAAAAGCCGATTCTACGAGCGAGATAACGCATGGCGAGTCCTTACGATAAACCTGACTTTTTTTGAAAAAACGGGCTGGAAGGCCAGGCCCTCCAGCCCCAGCGTCCAGGGAAAAATTATTCCTGGCCGCAGCTTGTATCATCGACGCAGTGGATCGTGGTGGCGACGATCAGGCGGGAACCCTGCGCCCAGGGGCTGCCCTGCGTATAGCGATTTTCCGCCGTCGGCCAGCCCACGAAGCGGCTGCTGTTATATTCGTACCACTGCGGCCCGTAGAACAGCGGGATCGCGGGCACGTTTTCGACGAACGCCATCTGAATCTGGTTGACGATATCCTGCTGTTCGGCAGCATCCGCCGTTTCGTTGTAGGCGTTGATCAGCGCGTCCGTCTCCGGGCTGCTCCAGCGCGCCCAGGCCACGCCGCCAGCAAAGCCAGTCTCCGCGTTGATCAGCGTGCTGTCGATCTGATCGCGGAAGTAGTTATAGGCAAAGCGGCCGTAGTTGCTCCAGCCCAGCGACGCGACATACGTGCCGTTCTGGAGGTTGTTGAGCCATTCGCCGAAGTCCGGCGTGGTCATGCTGGCGTTGATGCCGACATCCTGGAAGTTGCCCGCGATGATGTCGGTGGCCGTCACCACATCCGTCCAGCCGTTGACGATCTGGATCGTGAACTCGATCGGGCCGCCATCCGGCAGATCGCGCCAGCCGTCGCCGTCCGCGTCCACATACCCCGCCGCGTCGAGCTGTTCGGCGGCGAATTCGGGGTTATACATGCCCAGGCCGTATTCTTCGCCGAGCGCCAGCGCATCAGGATTGATCGAGGTCTCGAAACGCGAGCCGAGGCCGATCGGGCTGGCCGGGACGGTGTAATCGAACATGGCGATCTCGACGATGGCCTGATAGTCGATCGCGGCGCTCATCGCGCGGCGGAAAGCGACATCATCGAACGGCGCAACGGTCGTGTTGCCGTAGAACTGCCAGGGCGAGCCGCCGCCGGGCCAGAAGTCATAACCGTGATGTTCAGGGTCTGCCGCCACAAACGTCGCGTCGATATCCGGGACGAAGTTGCCTGCCCAATCGACTTCGCCATTGATCAGCGCCAGGTTGACCGGATCGTTGCCGGTGAACGCCGGGTAACGCAGGCAGTCCACATAGGGCCGGCCCTCCTGCCAGTAATTTTCGTTGCGGCACAGGTCATAAACCTGCTCGCTGAAGTTCACGACTTCGGTGAACGGGCCGGTGGAGACCGGGTTGTCGTTGGTGAACGTCACCGGGTCTTCGATCGCGCTCCAGATGTGTTCCGGAACCGGCAGCATACCGCCCAGGTAGGTGTCCGCCTGGGTGTAGACGCGGCTGAGGGTGAAGGTGACGGTATAGTCATCGACCTTTTCCACACCGGAGACAAAGCTCATCAGGCCGCCGCGATCCAGACCGGGATTGGCCTGAAGCAGCCCGAAGGTGAAGACCACATCGTCGGCGTTGAAGGTTTCGCCGTCGCTCCACAGCACGCCTTCGCGCAGCGTGAAGGTGATCGACATCAGGTCTTCAGCATATTCGTAGCCAGTCGCCAGCCAGAAGGTCGGCGCGCCGCCTTCCACCGGGTTGAACAGCACCAGCGGTTCGTAGATGAGGTTGAGCGTCGGCTGGAGAGGATTGGGCGCGAAGGGGCTAAAGTTGCGCACCCAGGCAGCCTGTGGGCTTTCGTTGACGACAACAGTGCCGCCGCGCGGAATGTCGTCCTGCGCAACCACGGTGGCGACGCTGAGGACCAGGCTCAGCGCCAGGACGATCACCAGGGCCAAAGACAGCTTTCTAGACATTGACTTGCTCCTAAACAATCCTATTCGATCAAAAGTGGTGTTGAGTGTCGTTATTTTTCTGGGTGGCTGCGCCTCCTTAAAGTACATTAACACAAAATCGGATAGTCGGCTATAAAGCCCTGCGCGCTCTGCCGGTGCGGCAGAACGGCGTCCAGTGATGTCTGTTGAGAATGAAAATTTGGCGGGCAATCAAAATATGCCAGACGTGCGTCGGCGCTAAAGCCACCCGTTTCGTGGCAGAGTGGGGAAACAACCATATTGGCAAACAACTCGTGTTTCATAAAACTATCTACGAAATAAGGCAGCGCGCTGGATGTTGAGAGCGCTCTCAGACTTGGTTAAAATTATAAGTTGGTGAGCGAGAATTTGTCAACAAGATTGGTCAAACTACCCAAGACTCTCAT
>Ga0224723_1002086_pt1 | contig 11357 bp, 10 predicted proteins | sample Balambano_FR2_Me_FD_161647 | JGI IMG/M metagenome (GOLD analysis project Ga0224723, IMG submission 161647) | Freshwater sediment microbial communities from Lake Towuti, South Sulawesi, Indonesia - Balambano_FR2_MetaG | ecosystem: Environmental > Aquatic > Freshwater > Lake > Sediment | place...
GGTCGGCCTGCTGCCGCACAGCGGAATGAGCTGGATCAGATCGCGGTCGGGTTCGAACACGCCGCCCTCGAAGCGCTTCGGGTGGAAATCGCCCACCGCGCCACCGGCGCGCGCAACCCAACCGGCGACGAGCGGATTTTCCACCGGCACCGCCAGGTGGTCGCGCAGGAATTTCTGGCAGTTGCGCCGGCCCAGCTGGAAATCGTGCCGGCGGAAACTCTCGTGCATGAAGCCGGCGAACCCGCCCAGCCCGGCCGAAGCCATCGCCGTCTCATTCGGCCGTGCTTCCGACCGCACGGGTGCGATCAGGAAATGCGAGTGATCGCCCTCGTCCAATGCGGCGGCGATGTCCTCCGGGTGGAAGCGCGCCTGGTTGGTCCAGACCTTCAGCAGCGCCAGCGCCGACTGGATCAGGTCGGGATCGCCCGTGTCCGGCGGGTCGGTCGCGCCGGCATCCTCGGGGAAGGGGTCGATCATCAGCAGCGCGCGCGCCGCCACCCGGCCGTCGCGCTGCATCGGCCCGCCGGCGGCCAGGGCGCGCTGCGCGAAGGCCACGGGCTCGTTGTAGAGCGCGCCACCATCGACGGCGGCGAAACTCCAGGGGTCGGCGGCGCCGGCGGAAAGGTCGGGCGCCAGGTGAACGCCCTCGGCCGCGCCGGCCACCGGCCAGCGGCGCGCCTTGTACAACGCCAGCGGATTGGCGAAGCGCCGCGCCGGCAGGCCAACGGGAAAGGCCGAGGTCGCCAGCGCCGCATCGGCCAGCAGCTGCACGCCCTCCGCTGCGCCGGTGCGATTGAGCGCGGTTGCGCCGGCCGGCACCGCGCCGGCCGGGCCGGGGCCCGTGCCCAGCACGGCGAAGTGCGCGTAGTCGGCGTGGTTGACCATGCGGTGGCCGCGCACCGCCTCGGCCTGCATCGGCAGCAGGTACGGCACGCCGCGCAGGTTGGCGATCGTCAGGATCGCCTGCACCGGGTTGGCCATCCAGGCGAAGCGTGATCGCGCGCCCTGCCGGATCGCTGCGGCGGCATCGGCCGCGGCCGCGTCCGCGATGTCGCGCAGCACCGAGCCATCCAGCAGCGCCATCAGCCGCGTGTCGTCCGTCGGCAGGTCGCGCGTGTCCAGCAGGCCCAGGATGTCGATGGCTGACACCCAGGCGCGATACAGCAGGTGCCGCGCGGCATGGGGCGGCGCCGGCGCATCGTACGCAACGCCCGCAAGATCGAGCGGGCCCGGCCAGGTGAAGGCCATCAGCGGCGCGAGCGCAGTGGCGATGCCGCCCGCGCTGGCGCCGGCCATCAGCGAGATGCGCACCGCATGGTCGGGTACGTCGGCGCGCTTCGCGTCCTTGGCCTTCTGCCACTCGTCCAGCGCCTGGAACAGGAAGTCGAGCACGCCAGCGGTGTAGGCGCCGGCCGAGACGGCCCCGGCCATCACCAGGCCGAGCTCGAAGGGCGCTGGTGGCGCAGCATTCGGGGGCATGGACCTCTCCTCGTGATCTATCAGCCCGTCAGCGTAACAAGATCACGTGGGCCGGGCGAGGGCCATCGCCAGATGCCGCCCCTCCGCGCTGGCGGGATCGATCAGGCGCTGCCGCAGGAACAGGTCGATCAGCACCAGGTTGACGTTGAACTTGAAGTCGTCGGTGTCGCGCACCGCTGCAAAGACCTCGGCGATCGGCATCAGGGTGAACGCCTCAACCTCGTCATCGTTCGGCGTGGGCGTGAAGTCGGCCGGCAGATCGAGGTCGTAGCAATGCAGCAGGTCCACGCGCACGCCGTCCTCGATCTGCATGGCATAGGCGATCTCGGCGACCTTGCGCGCGGTTCCGGCGAGTTCGGGGGGAATGCCGGCTTCCTCGAACGCTTCCTTGACCAGCGTCTGTTCGGCGGAGAGGCCAGCCGGCACGCCGCCCGCCACGATGTGGTCGAGTTTGCCCGGCGCGATCGCCTTGTGGCGGGCGCGGCGGGCCACCCACACATGCAGGCCGTCGGCGCGGCGAACCAGCCCGTTCACGTGCACGCCCTCGGCGCGGACGCCGAAACTCGGCACCGCGCCGCGATCGAGATGCGCCAGCGCAGGCCCGCCGGGCGCACCGCGCACGTCGTAGAGCTCGCCGCGCAGCCGCGGCGTCAGGCCGGCGCGCACCAGGGCCTGGGCCAGTTCGCCAAGCGCCGCGCTGCGGGCGGGTGCGCTGCGCAGGCGCCGGGCCAGTGCCACGCCGTCTCGATCGAAATGCACGAATTGCGGAAAGAAGGTCAGCACGCGCGCGGCCTCGGGCCGCAGCCAGCCGACCCGGTCCGCCCCGATGCGGAAGGGCAGCAGGCGCGTCTCGTCCGGCACGGCGTTGCAGGCGCGCAGGTGCCGCCAGAACGGCGAAGGGATTACGGCATCGGTCATTGGCCGGGCCCATCACGCCCGGCGCGGGGCAGGCGTGCAAGGGGTGGTCTTTGCAAGGCGGGCGCGCGTGCCGACATTGCCGGCAACAATCGCGGGGATCCGACGTGAACAGCCCACCGCCGCCGCGGCCCGATCGGTCGCACCTCCAGACGCTTGTGACCCTGGCACCCTATCTGTGGCCACGGGGCGATTTCGGCCTGCGCGCGCGCGTGGTGGTCGCCATGGCCTTCCTGGTGCTGGCCAAGATCACCAACGTCTATGTGCCCATGCTGTATGCTCGCGCGGTCGATACGCTGTCACCGCAGCAGGGGGCGGCAGCGGTCGTTGCCATTCCGCTGGCGCTGATCCTGGGCTACGGCCTGCTGCGCGTCGCCACCTCGGCGTTCGGCGAACTGCGCGATGCGGTGTTCGCCCGCACCCTGCAACGCGCCATCCGCCGCGTCGCGCTGGAGACGTTTCAGCACCTGCATGCACTCAGCCTGCGCTTTCATCTCGATCGCCAGACCGGCGGGCTTTCGCGCGCCATCGAGCGTGGCACGAACGGCATCGAAAGCGTGCTGCGCTTCATGCTGTTCAGCATCCTGCCGACGCTGCTGGAAATCCTGCTGGTCACCGTCGTGCTGTGGTCGCTGTTCAGTTTCGCCTTCGCTGCCGTCACCTTCATCACCATCGCCGCCTACATCGCCTTCACCCTGGTCTTCACCGACTGGCGGGTAAAGTTCCGTCGCGCGATGAACGAGACCGACCAGGAAGCCAACACCAAGGCGGTGGACAGCCTGCTGAACTACGAGACGGTGAAGTATTTCGGCAACGAGGCGCACGAGGCCAAGCGCTTCGACGAGAGCATGCAGCGCTACGAGCGCGCCGCAGTACAAAGCCAGGTGACGCTGAACTTCCTGAACATCGGCCAGGCCGCGATCATCGCCGCAGGGCTTACGGCCGTGATGCTGATGGCGGCGCAAGGCGTGGTTTCGGGCGCGATGACCGTGGGCGATTTCGTGCTGGTCAACACCTATCTCATCCAGCTCTACCTGCCGCTGAACTTCCTGGGCTTCGTGTATCGCGAGATGAAGCAGGGGATGGTCGATATGGAAGCCATGTTCCGGCTGCTGGCACTCGATCGCGAGATTGCCGACGCCCCAGGCGCCATCACGCTGCCAGTCGGCGCCGGCGAGGTGCGGTTCGAGGATGTCGAGTTCGGCTACCGCCCCGACCGCACCATCCTGAAGGGCGTCTCCTTCACCGTGCCGCCGGGGCGGAAACTGGCAATCGTGGGGCCGACCGGGGCGGGGAAAAGCACCATCAGCCGGCTGCTGTTCCGCTTCTATGATGTCGGCGCCGGCCGCATCACCATCGACGGCCACGACATCCGCGCGCTGACGCAGGCGAGCTTGCGCGCTTCCATCGGCATCGTGCCGCAGGACACGGTGCTGTTCAATGACACCATCGGCTACAACATTTCCTATGGCCGGCCTGGTGCTTCGCAGGCCGACATCGAGGAAGCGGCGAAGCACGCCCAGGTGCACGATTTCGTGCTGCGGCTGCCCGACGGCTACCAGACGCGCGTGGGCGAGCGGGGGCTGAAACTGTCGGGCGGCGAGAAGCAGCGCGTGGCGATCGCGCGCACCATCCTGAAGAACCCGAAAGTCCTGCTGCTGGACGAGGCGACCAGCGCGCTCGATACCCGCACCGAACAGGACATCCAGTCCGCGCTGCGCGAGGTCTCCGCCAACCGCACCACGCTGGTGATCGCGCACCGGCTTTCCACCGTGATCGATGCCGACGAAATCCTGGTGCTGGACGAGGGCCGCGTGGTGGAACGCGGCACGCACGCCGCCCTGCTGGCGCGCGAGGGCCTCTATGCCGAGATGTGGCGCCGCCAGGCCGAGCTCAGCGAGGCCGAGGCCGCCGCGCGGGCCAGCCGCGCGGTCGAGAACCCCGAACTCCGCCCCGACCCGCGCGCCGGCGCCATCGTGCCGGCAGGTGGATGACCCCCCTCGTATCCGGGGTCGCGAGGCATTATGTGCGCTCCCGAGACATTCCAGCCCTGCGAGATTCTGATGCCGAACGACCAACGCTCCAGCGCCGCCGATCCGTTCGCGGCCGCGCCGCCTGATCTCAGCCATGCCGGGTCGGTGGTGGACAAGGCGATCGAATACATGATGGAGCAGCGGATCGACCCGCTGTCGGTCGCCTCGGCCCTGCTGGGCGGCGCCTTGGGTCTGCTGGCGCGAAGCCTGGATGATCGCGGCATCGTGCAGGTGCTGACCAACGCCATCCACAGCGTCGAGGCCGGGGAGCTGCGCCAGGAGGACCCCTCGGCTTGACCCTGGGGGGCGCTTCGCTCATAACCCGCCGCCTTGAACCGGGGGTGGGCTGCCTGCCCCTGCGCGATCGCTTGAGGGCCCAGAAATGTCTCGCCGCTGCGCCGTGACCGGCAAGGGCGTGCTGACCGGCAACAATGTCAGCCACGCCAACAACAAGAGCCGCCGCCGTTTCCTGCCGAACCTGCAGGAAACGAGCTTCATGTCCGACGTGCTGGGCACCACGGTGCGCCTGCGCCTGACCACGCGCGGCATCAAGACCATCGAACACAATGGCGGGCTGGACGCGTTCCTGCTCGGCACCCCCGACCGCCGGCTGCCGGACGAGGCGCGCGTGCTGAAGCGCCGCATCTCCCGCGCCCAGGCCAAGCGCCAGGCCGCCGCCTGAAGCACTCGCGGGCGGAGAGGCCCTCACCCAACCCTGGGAGGGTTCCCAACCCTCTCCCGGAGGGAGAGGGCCTTCCGCGCGACGGATGGATAGCCCTCTCCCTCCGGGAGAGGGTTGGGTGAGGGCCTCTCCACCCGGCATACATTGACCGATGCAGACCATCGGCCTCGAATCCCTGATCACCGCCCTGCAGGCGTGGCCGCCCGAGGCGATCTGGCCCTTGATGGCGCTTACCTGTTTCGGCGGCCAGTTGGCGATGCTGCGCCTGTTCGGCCCGACTGGCCTTGCGGCCTATGTCGTCGTCGCCATCCTGGCGGCAAACCTTCAGGTGCTGAAGGTGGTCCCGTTCGCCACCATCGGCCCGGTGGCCGAGGGGACGATCGTCTTTGCCTCTACCTTCCTCGCCACCGACATCCTGGCCGAGCATTACGGGCGGCAGGCGGCGGTGCGCACGGTGTGGCTGGGCTTTGCCAGCTACCTGCTGTTCACGCTGCTCATGATTTTGGCGCTGGGCTACCGCCCGCTCGATGCCGCCAACCCGCCCCCAGGCTACGACTGGGCGGCGCCGATGCATGGGCACCTGGCGGCCCTGTTCACGCCCGCGCCCGCGCTGTTCGTCGCCGGCATGAGCGCCTACCTGGTCAGCCAGCTGCTGGACATCACGATCTTCCTGAGGATCCGCCGCTGGACGCGCGAGCGGGCACCGTGGCTGCGTAACACGCTCTCCACCGCGATCTCGGCGCTGGTGGACAACACCGTGTTCTCGACGCTCGCTTTCGTCGTGCTTGCGGAACAGCCAGTGCCGTGGCGCGCGCTGGTCTTCACCTACATCCTGGGCACGTACTGGCAGCGGCTGGCGCTGGCGCTGATCGACACGCCGTTCTTCTATCTCTCCTGGCGGGCCCGCCCGCCGGCCGAACGCGCGATGGCCCCCGCTTGATCAGTACCGGCTTGAGCCGCTACCCCGGCTTCGACTTCACGATCACGCATCGCGATCCCCTCAGCCGCGCGCGGCTGGGGCGGCTGGCCACGCCGCACGGCACGGTGGAAACGCCCTGCTTCGTCTTCTGCGCCACCCACGCCGCGCTGAAGGGCGCGCTGCTGCCGCAGGCGGCCGCGTGCGGCGCCACCTTCGTGCTGGCCAACACCTATCACCTGATGCTCTCCCCCGGCGCCGAACGCATCGCGCGCCTGGGCGGACTGCATCGCTTCATGCGCTGGGATGGGCCGCTGCTGACCGATTCCGGCGGCTTCCAGATCTTCTCCATGGGCCATGGCGGGGTGGCCGCCGAGATCAAGGGCAACCGCTCCGGCACCATGCCCAGCACGCTGCTGAAGATCGAGGAAGCGGGCGCCACCTTCCGCAGCTATCGCGACGGCCAGGTGCTGACGCTGACGCCCGAAAGCGCCATCGCCATCCAGCGCGACCTTGGCCCGGATTTCGTCGTCACGCTGGACGAATGCACGCCCTATCACGCGACACGCGACTACACCGCACGCGCGCTGGCCCGCACGCTGCGCTGGCAGAAGCGCAGCCTGGATGAATTCGTGCGTGGCGGCGGCATCGGCTCCGGCGGGCCTCAGGCGCTGGTCGGCATCGCCTCGGGCGGCGTGCACGAGGACCTGCGAACCCAGGGCGCACAGTTCGTCAACGAGCAGGAATTCTTCGGCCAGGCGGTCGGCGATTCGCTGGGCGGCAGCAAGCCCGAGATGCGCCACGTGGTGGAATTCACCATGCGCCAGCTGCGCGACGATCGCCCGACCCACCTGCTGGGCATCGGCGGGCCGGACGACATCTTTCACGGCGTCGCGCACGGCATCGACACGTTCGATTGCGTGCACCCCACCCGCATCGCGCGGCACGGCAGCGCGCTGGTGCGGCCCGTGCATGGCGAGGGCAAGGGGCAGCTCAACCTGCGCAACGCCCGCTTCGCCGAGGACTCTTCGCCGCTGGAACCCGACTGCGACTGCCCCGCCTGCGCCGGCGGGATTTCGCGGGCCTACATCCACCACCTGGTGCGATCGGGCGAAAGCGCCGGCGGCATGTGGCTCAGCCTGCACAACATCCGCTTCATGACGCGGCTGATGGCCGCGGTGCGTGGTGCGATCGCGGCGGGGATGCTGGCCGAGGCGGAGAGGGAGTGGGTGGCGTAGGGGGAGGCGTAGGCCGTGTGGCAACGCCCTCACCCTGTCCCTCTCCCGCCCAAGCGCGGGAGAGGGAACGCAACGGCACTCTCCGTGTTCGGTCCCCTCTCCCGCGCTCGGGCGGGAGAGGGACAGGGTGAGGGTGGCGCCGCACGCGATCCTCCCTACTCCAACCTCGCCTTCGCCGGCCCGCGCGCCATCAGCGCGCCGAGCGCCCGCGGCGGCAGCAACGACATCCCGCGCGCCGCCAGCGCCAGCCACCACGGGAAGCTCGTGCGCACGCGCCCATCGCGGCATGCCGCCAGAATCTTCGCGGCCGCGACTTCTGCGGCCATCAGCCCGGGCATCCGGAACCTGTTCACCGCCGTCATCGGCGTGCGGATGTAGCCGGGGCAGGCGACCGTCATCAGCACGCCCTCGCACCGCAATGATGGCGCCATCGCCTCGCCAATGAACCGCACGGTGGCCTTCGACGCGCAATAGGCCGGCGCGTGTGGCGCGGCGATGAACGACGCGACCGACGCGACGATGCACACCCGCCCGCGCCAGCCATCGGTTCCCGGCGCCTGATCACGCATCACCGCGATCGCCGGCCACAGCGTGTTCATCACGCCGCCGACATTCACGTCGAGAATCCTGCGCGCCTGCGCCTCGGGTTCCGAATCGCCGCCAGTGCCGCCGGAAATGCCGGCATTGGCGATCACCAGGTCAAGCCGGCCGCAGCTGGTGATCCATTCCGCCATGCCGGCCCGGTCGCGCACATCGACGACCGCCGTCTCGGCCTGGGCGCCGCGCGCCCGCACGGCGGCCGAAACGGCCGACAGACGCGCCGGATCGCGGCCGCCCAGGAACAGCACCGCGCCGGGCGCCGCCGCGCCCTCGGCCAGCGCGGCACCCAGGCCCGAACTGGCGCCGGTGATCAGGATGCGCATTCCGCCCCCGCGTGCTATCGCGGATCGGATGTCGCACGCCTCGAACTGCCTCGCCAGCATGACCGGTTTTGCCCGCGCGCAAGGTGCCGATGCCGGCGCCGCCTGGGCCTGGGAACTGCGCAGCGTGAACGGAAGGGGCCTTGACCTTCGCCTGCGCCTGCCGCCCGGGTTCGACGCCCTGGAAGCCAACCTGCGCGACCTGGTCGGCAAGCGCATCACCCGCGGCCACGTCTCGGCCAACCTGACGCTGCGGCAGGAGAAGCGCGCGCAGTTCGGCATCGACGAGAGCGCGCTCGCCGCAACCCTTGCCGCGCTGACGCGCCTGCGTCACCACCTGCCCGAGGCACCGCCGCCGCGACTTGAATCGGTGCTGGCGCTGCCCGGTGTGATGCGGCCCGCCGATGCCGAGGATGATGCCGAGGCACGGGCGGCGCTTGCCGCCGTGCTGGCCGCCGGCTTCGCGCGCGCGCTCAATGATCTTGCCGCCGCGCGCCTGGCCGAGGGCCAGCGGCTTGCCGAGGTGCTGGGCACGCTGCTGCACGAGATCACCGGCCTGCATGCCGAGGCGGTCGCCGAGGCCACCACCCAGCCAGCGGCGCTGCGCGAACGGCTGCTGGCGGCGATTGCCGCGCTGGGCGCGCAGGTGCCGCTGCCGTCCGAGGAACGGATGGCGCAGGAAGTGGCGTTGCTGGCCGCCAAGGCCGACGTGCGCGAGGAGCTCGACCGGCTTGCCGTGCACATTGCCCAGGCACGCGATCTGCTCGCCGAAGGACGCAACGTGGGACGCCGCCTGGACTTCCTGACGCAGGAATTCAACCGCGAGGCCAACACGCTGTGCAGCAAGTCTGCCTCGACCACGCTGACCGCCATCGGGCTGCGGCTGAAAGCGGCGATCGAGCGGCTGCGCGAGCAGGTGCAGAACGTTGAGTGACATTCCGCGCCGGGGCCTGTGCCTGGTGCTGGTGGCGCCGTCGGGTGCGGGAAAATCCTCGATCGCGCGGGCGCTGTTGGCAGAGGATTCGCTGCTGTCGCTATCGGTCAGCGTGACCACGCGCGCGGCACGCCCCGGCGAGCAGGATGGCGCGCATTACCACTTCATCGACAACGCCAGCTTCGATGCGATGATCGCGAGTGCCGCGCTGCTGGAATGGGCGCGGGTGTACGACGACCGCTACGGCACGCCCGCCGAGCCCGTGCGCGCGGCGCTGGATGCCGGGCGCGACATGCTGTTCGACATCGACTGGCAGGGGGCGCGGCAGCTGCGCGAGCGGCTGCCGGGCGACGTGGTGCAGCTCGCGATCCTGCCGCCCAGCCTTGCCGAGCTCGAGCGCCGGCTGCACGCGCGCGGCCAGGATTCGCCCGAGCGCATCGCGCGGCGGATGGAAAAGGCGCAGGCCGAGATCGCGCACTGCCGCGACGCCGACCACGTGATCGTCAACTGCGAGTTCGCGGTCGCGTTGGCCGATGCGCGGGCGATCCTGCGCGCGGCGCGCCTGGCGCGGGCGCGGCTTTCCGGGCTGGAGGATTTCGTCGTCCGCCTGGGGGCGTAATGGCAGGGGGTATCGTGCAGTGCTCCCCCCTCCCTGTCCCTCCCCCGCTTGCGCGGGAGAGGGGACCGTCCACGGCAGATGTTCGTCGTGTGGGTCCCCTCTCCCGCGCAAGCGGGGGAGGGACAGGGAGGGGGTGGCGCTCCACACCAACACCTCGCCGGGGCTCCCACATCTGATGGGCGCGCTGATCGAGGTCGTGCTGCCGGTCTTCGCCCTGATCGGGCTGGGCCGCTTCGCCGCCTGGCGGAAGCTGCTGCCGGACCGCACGGGCGATGCACTCACCGCCTTCATCTTCCTGTTCGCGCTGCCGCCGCTGCTGTTCCGCGCTGTTGCCGGCTCGGGCGCAGGCTCCGGCGGCATCTCGTTCGCGCCGGCGCTGCCGTTCATGCTGGTGGCGCTTTCCATCTTCGCGCTCGGCACCGTGCTGTCGCGGAAAGCACGTGGCGAGGACCTCGCCACCGCTGGCGTGTTCGGCCTGAACTGCGCCTTCGGCAACAGCGTGATGATGGGCGTGCCGGTCATCGAGGCGGCGTTCGGCCGGGCCGGACTTGCCGAGCTGCTGGCGATCATCGCCTTTCATTCCGCCGTGCTGTTCCCGGTGGCGACCGCCACGGTAGAAGCCGGGCTGCACGCGCGAATCTCCTCGCGCCGGCTGCTGCGGGCGACGGCGCTGAGCCTGGTGCGCAACCCCATCATCGTGGCGATCGCGCTGGGTTTCGCCTGGACGCTGATCGGCCTGCCGATCCCCGCGCCACTTGCCCGGCTGCTCGACCTGCTGGGCGGCAGTGCGGCGCCCGTGGCGCTGTTCTGCCTGGGGCTCGGCCTGCCGGCGACGCCGAAACTCGCTGACCTCGGGCCGGTGGCGCTGTCCACCGCGATCAAGAACTTCCTGATGCCCGCCCTGATGTTCCTGGCCGCCCGCGCGTTCGGCCTGTCGCCGCTGGCGGTGGCGGTGGCGACGGTGACGGCGGCGATGCCTACGGGCGCCAACGCCTTCATGATCGCCAGCCGCTACGCCACCGGCGTGGAACGCTCAGCCACCGCGGTGCTGGTCTCCACCGCCGTCAGCCTGCCGGTGCTGAGCCTGCTGCTGGTGCAGTTCCGCGAGTTCTAGGAACTCGGCCACCGACAGCGTCTCGGCCCGCCGGTCAGGTGCGATGCCCGCCGCTTCCAGCAAGCGAAGCGGATCGGGGCTGAGCGACTTCAGCGCCCCGCGCAGCATTTTCCGGCGCTGGCCGAAGGCGGCGGCGGTCACTGCCTCCAGCGCGCGCAGCAGCGACGGCGTGGGCTGCACGGGCAGGGGGTCGAGCCGCACCACGGCCGAGGCAACCTTCGGCGGCGGCACGAAGGCGCCGGCCGGCAGGTGCAGCACGATCGTGGCCCGCGCGCATGCCTGTGCCAGCACGGCTAGCCGGCCATAGGCGGCATCGCCTGGTGCCGCGACGATGCGTTCGGCCACTTCGCGCTGGAACATCAGGGTGAGCGAATCGAACGACGCGGCCTGCCGCAGCCAGCCGACCAGCAGCGGGGTGGCGACGTTGTAGGGCAGGTTGGCGACGATCATGCGTGGGCGCGGCACCAGTGCGGCGGCGTCGATCGCCAGTGCGTCGGCCTCGATCAC
>Ga0224723_1002087_pt1 | contig 11354 bp, 8 predicted proteins | sample Balambano_FR2_Me_FD_161647 | JGI IMG/M metagenome (GOLD analysis project Ga0224723, IMG submission 161647) | Freshwater sediment microbial communities from Lake Towuti, South Sulawesi, Indonesia - Balambano_FR2_MetaG | ecosystem: Environmental > Aquatic > Freshwater > Lake > Sediment | place...
CAAACTTGGCATTATCGAGATTGCTGGCGACGATCCAGGCGTCGCGCACATCAGCATCGCGCAGATCGGTGTCGTCCAAGTTGGAGCACCAAATTTTGGCTCCGTCAAAATTTGCCCCTACCCACTGTGCTCCATCCAAATTGGAGAAGAGGGCAAAGCGGAGGGGTCTTGCCGCCGTGAACGGGCGCGCCGGCGTGGGTGACGGGTCAGGCGGTGGAATCTCAACAATGGGCACCTCCACGGCGCTGGCGGGTTGGGCCGCCGGCGTCAGTGGTTGGCGCGCAACCCTGGTGGTTGATTCGCCGATGGCCTCGATCAGCCGGCTGGCTTCCTCCACGCTGATCTTGCCTTCTTGCAACATCTGCAAAATCTGCATTCGTTCTTCGCTCATGGGTTCCTCCTCTGGGAATTGTGCTCTATTTCAACTGCGCCAGGCGTTCAGTGGCTTCGCTGACACTTAGTTCACCGCGGTCGAGTTGCTCCAAGATCTCTTTGCGTCGGTTACGAGTATCTCCTTCGTCTTCTTGCACCGGCTCAACTTCGAAGCCTAAGGCCTTGATCAGCTCATTGAGGCGGCTGCGGATCGTCCAGTAGGAGATGCCTAGCTCGCGCTCCATCTCTTTGACATTGCCCCGGCTTTTGACAAAGGCTTCCAAAAAATCCTGCTGCTCTGGCGCTAATTTGCAAAAGCGACAGGGTTGAAAGCGCCCAGTAACCACCGTGTCACAATTGGTACAGGTCAACCGAGTAACAGTCACTTCGCCCCCGCAGGATGGGCATTTTTCCAAAATTTTGCGCATACGCTCTCCTTCTTGTGCAGACTATACCAAAATCTCGCGGTAATGTCAATGGCTTATTTAACAAATTTTGTGTAATTCTCAAATTTTTGGAGAGGAGAAGCGAAAAAACCTAATATTTGTAGACGCGCCAAAATTATAGCCCACAGGCATTGCCTGTGGGCTATAATTTTGGCGCGTTAGAAAGGGAACGCGGCTTATTCGTTGTCGATGATCGGCAGATAAAGCACCGGGGCGAGTATTGCGGCTGGCTCGGTCACGGTGGACGACACAGCCTCGGCGGTCTGTGGCGAGACCACCGGTAGGAAGAGCACGGGGGTGGTTGCCTCACTGCTGATCGGCGCATCAAGGGCGGGCACCACACCACCGGGGGCTAAGGGATAGTCTAGCGCCAAAGCTGCGGCAGCCTGGATCTGGTCAGACCAGGAGGCGCTGGCTGTTACAGCATCTTCGCTTACCGGCAGATTTAGCGCGCCGACTCTGGCGGTACTGCTATTGATACCGTCGATCCAGGTGGTGTTTCCGGCCCACATGCGGCCACCCGACCAGACGCGTCCACCCGACCAGACACGTCCGCCGCCCCAGATTACATCATTGATGCTAAAGCGACCGTTGTTAAAGGTGAGGTTCAGGCTTTGCAACTCGGTAAGCGTCAGCCAACGCATGTCACTGACGCGCGCCGCACCCAGGGCCATCAGCGAGCCATCCGTCGTGTTGAGCAAGTAATACAAGTAAAACTGCCCGTTGTCGCTGATCATGCGCAACACTGGGCCAGCAAAGTGATGGGCATTGGCCTGCGACGCCAACAGACCATCCACCCGGCTGCGGCTGACGGTGTAATTTAAGATCCCAGAATCCGGGCTGCTCTCCAGAATATCAGCCAGACCGTTAGCGCCAACACGAATGCCGGGATCGATCATACCGTCGTTGTTGGCATCTAGCACCTTGAGCAACTCGGCGCTAATGCCGCTCTCATGCAGATCGTAGATGCCATCGTTGTCGCTGTCCAGATCCAGATGGTCGGGGATGCCATCCCCATCGGTGTCGCCATGATTGAGCGCCGTGGCCTGTTCAACGCTGTCTGGGATGCCGTCATTGTCGCTATCTAGATCACGGCTGAGTGTGGCGTTGCTCACCAGTTCGATCTGATCCACATAGTAGGTTGGTTGCGCGGCACCGCTGGCATCTTGGATAAAGATTTCACCCAACGCAAGGGGGTTGCCGACGCTGGTCAAGGGGACATCGATCTGCACCCATTGATTGGCAGGGGCGCTAAAGTGGAAGCGTTGCACCGTATAGTTATTGACTACGACCATGAGTCGGCGTGAACCGCTGGCCCCGCCGTGAATGCGAAAGCGCAGCGCATTGTAGCCACTCGTCGGCACGGCCGCATTGGCGTGGAGATAAAACCCAGCCCATGCTGCGTTATGAGTCACCGCAATTGCCCGGCCACCGCTGTACACCTGGCCGGTGTGGTTCAGCGTACGCGTTGTATCCCACGACCAATCCACCCAGTTGCTGGTCAAGCCATCGCTATAGATTTCCACCACTGGGGCCGTACACCCCGCCAGCCGCACTTCATCCGCCCAAAGACTGTCACTGTCGCTAGTTTTCCATAGCCGGACTTGCACAGATGCGGTATTGGCTGGTGCAACAGCAGTCAGCGTATAGGCAAGATAGACGTTTTTCTTCTCCACTATCAGCGACTGCTCGGTCAACGTGCTCCCGGTGGTGCGCAGAAAGCGCAGACTGATCCGGGCAGTAGACGAACTACCGTTTTTCAGCCAGGCTTGTAGCGTGTAGGATTGGCCGGGTGTTGCGGCGACGGTCTGGGTTAAAGTGGTATCGTCATCTCTGATGCGCACCGCCTTGACGCCGTTGATCGCATCGCTGCCCAACTCTATATCGTCATCATCGTCGCCAACATTCCAGCCCGTAAAGTTGGCTTCAAAGCTGCCATTGGTCAGGAGGTTGGCTCCACAGCCCGGTCGCCCATTTGCCAGCCCATCCCTATCACGATCCGTCAAATTGGCTGGGGTTGGATCCAGAGTGGTGTTCCACGGGTTGTTGAGGTCAGTGGCTAGGTTGAGTGCGCTGTTGGCATCCTCGTTCGGAATATCCGTCCGCAACACGGCATCCGGGGCCCAGATGCGCCCGCTGCCCTGTTGAAAGATGCTCTGCGTCAACTCGCCATGGCTATTCACCGCAGACTGCGCTGTGTACATCAGCCGAAATTTGACCTGTCCTGGGGTCAGCGTGGGTTGGGCCTCGAGCATTAAGGCAACGACACCAGAGGCAACCCCCGTCGCCATGCTGGTGCCGTTGAGCCGAAAAAGATTTTTCTCTGCTTTGTAATCCGGATGACTCTGCACGAGCTTGGCCGCTTTATTCTTATCTTTTTTGTCGTTGAAGATGTAGGCCACAATGTTTGCGCCGGGTGCTAAGACATCCGGCTTGACAAAGCCATCCAGCGTTGGCCCCGTCGATGACCAGGTGGCGGCGACATCATCGCTCCAGTTGTTGGGTGTACCGCTCGTATTCAACGCACCAACAGTAATGACGTAGGGATCGTTCCCAGGCACGGTGATGCTTTGCGCAACTGGGCCGGTGTTGCCCGCAGCCGCGACCACCACAATGCCCGCCCGCCAGGCGGCCTGGGCGGCGCGGTTGATCGGGTCGACAAAATAGGGAGTTTGTGCTTGGCCCACCAAACTGAGGTTGATGATCTTAACGTTGTGCGTGCTCTTTTGCGCAACGGCAAACTGGATGCCCTCGATGACATCGGTATAGGTGCCCATGCCATTGTGGTCGAGCACACGCACGCTGAGCAGCTTGGCCGCCGGGGCGATCCCTAACACAGCCTGTGTGTTGATCTCCTGAAAGCGGCTGGAGATCGTATGGTGGATATGGGTGCCATGACCAAAGGGGTCGCGGCTGTCCACCGCAGTGGTCCAACAGTACCCTGTAAAGCTGGTGGCGCCCGTCTGGCCCTGACAGGCTCCTGTGCCAACAAAGTCGGCTTGGCCGATGAACTGGTCGGTGACCGTGCTGCCAACGATCTCTGAGACACCGTTGTTGTATTCGACACCACTGTCGATCAGGGCAATCGTCACGTTGTTCCCACGCAATCCGTGGGTGTCATGCAACACATTTGCGCCGACATCCAGCGTTGCTGGGTTTTGCACCTGATAGTGATTGGGCTTTTCCGTGGGATCGCCATCCGCCGCGGCCATCACGGTGCGATCATGGATGATCGAGTGTAAGCCGGGCTGGGCGGCCAGGGTAATTAGTGCCGAAGCTGGCACCTGGGCCGCGACGGCATCGATCAACCACAACTCGCTGACGACTGCACCGCCAACCGCCCGCACCGCTTGGGCTGCCGCCTCTGTGGAGGTAGCGGTGACAATTAGCGCCAGTGCTTCCTCACGCTGGCCGGAGAGCAATGCTGGGTCAATGTAGGCTTGGCCAGTGTGGGGAATGGCGGGTGTCCCACAAGCAGTGCTCAGTAGGATCACGACCAGCAGTAACAAACAGACCTTCTTCATCCTTCCCCCTACACTTCAACGGTCGATTGACCCCGACCCTGCAGCCGGATCGGGCAAACTTTTGCGGTCTATTCGCTGCACTGCCACAGAAGGGCCAGGCTTGCCTTGACCCAGCTTCTCAGGCTGACTCCTCTGTGTCAATATCTGTGTAAGTCAATAGCTCTGTAAATCGATGTTTAGAAATGAGCGCGATGAGGGCTGCAATGAGAGGATATGCAATGGGAACAAAATGCTGCTCCCCGCAGGTCTGAGCCTTTCTTACGCTCCGAACTGCGTAATTCCTCGGAGTATTAAATAATTCTTAAAACGCGTCAGGATTATAGCAGAACAAAGTGTAACAATTTCTTACAGCTTGTTGACAATGCGTGCAATAGCTAACGGATCTTTTAACGAGGACTTTAATTTTGTAGGGTGATGCGTAAGTTCGACTGAGCGCTCACGCCGAAGTCTCACGCCGAAGTCTCGCCCGGCACGGGGCGTGCCTACTCCGCAGCGATGCCATCTTTACCTGGTTTCTCTATCAGGAGGGGAGAACAGCCATCTGCTCCACCAGCGCCAACACCTCTTTGAGCACTGGTTTGCTGCGAAAATAGAGCACGGTGGATGGAGTATCGCGCAATTTTTCTGCGCTGAGGTTGACTCCTTCGTAAACCAGAAGGATCAGGTCTGCGCGCTTGGCGGCTTGAACTTTGGCAACTTTGCGAGCCAGATAGTTGGGATGCCAGTAGCCCACCAGTTCAACAAGCGCCCGCCGGCCACTCTGTTTGTGGGTAAAGGCGAAATCCGGGATCATGACGGTATCGCCCAAAAGCAGCACTTCAGCTTCGCGGGTCAGTCGCCAGTGGCCCCGTTCGTCGCCAAACTTTTCGTGGAATTCCGCTGCAAAATCGGCCTCTAAGCGGCTGTCAAATGCCCCACTGCGCCGAAAATGACTTGCCAGCGCCGCAGTGTGATCAAGCCGGTAGTGCAGCGTGCGCTGAAAGTGCGGCCAGCGCACCGTCGCGTGCAATGACCAGCGTTCGCCCAAGAGCAGGGCTGGCAAAAAGGCCGCAAACTGCCGCCCATAGCGCGTGGTCGACTTGACAAAGGGGGCGATCGGCCCATCCAACAAGATGCGGTAGCCGGTGGCATGGGGGGTAGCCCAAAACATCAGCTTGAAGAATTTCAAGTAACGCCAAAAATCCTTGAAGTCTGAGAAAATCTCCACCTCCATCTGATCAGCCCAATAGAGGGCCGCGCGCGCTAGTTCCAGGTTATACCGGGCAAGCAGTTGCTCGCTGCTCCACGCCGGGCCAGGATCGGTGAGGAGATACGCAGCTGGACGATCCGCATAGAGCAATTCTTCCACCTGCTGAGTGGAAAGCTGGTATTCTACCGCGGTTTCACGCAGCACCCGCGCGCGCGTCTTTGGCTGGAGCGGATCAGGGTGAGCAAAGAGTGGCCCCTGAGCAAAGAGCCGGGTGCGCAGATCCGCTGGTGGGGTTGGGGTGGCAAGCGGAGTAAAGGTGGCATTGTCGGTCAACACTTTTGCCAGACCGCGGATCTCGCCATAATCGGTACGGTTGGCTTCGTACTCTTCGAGCGCTTGTTGCCACTTCCCCTGTGGACGGCCCTGGTGGTGGCGCAAGAGCACAATCAAGTCATCGGCGGTGCGCTGCCAGTGTGCGGAGGTCGTATCCAAAAAGTCAATCACCAACTCGTCACCGTGCAGACGCAGGCGAACCCGTGCCAGATCACCAGTCAACATGAGGCGTTACTGCAATAGCAAATTGCTGGGCCGTCGCCGCTGGGCGCGCCCCACATCGACTGTGTTGCGCACAATGAGTTCATAGAGCACGGCTTGGCGGTTCCCGACTTTGCGCAACACCCGCCCCAGCCGCTGGATGTACTCACGCGCACCGGCACTGCCACCCAGCACGATGGCAATCTTCGCTTCTGGTACATCGACGCCCTCGTTGAGCACCTTGGAGGTGACAATGGCCCGGTAACGCCCGTGCTGAAACCCTTCCAAGATGGCCTTGCGTTCTGCCGCTTTGGTTTCATGGGTCAGCGCTGGGATGAGATAGCGGGTGGAGATGCGATAGACCACCTCGTTGCTCTCGCTAAAGATCAACGCTTGCTCGTGGCAGTGTTCGCGCAGCAACCGATCCAGACTGTCCAGCTTGCCCGCCGCACCCGCCAACAGCCGCTGGATGTGTTGGCGCGCCAGCACAGCGCGGCGGGCGTCTGGGTCGTTGGCGCTGAGGCGGAGCAATTCAAGCCACCAGTGTGGGCCAAAGCGGCGCGGCAGGCGCTGCGCGCGGATGTAACTGGTATAAACTGCGTGAAACGCTTCATAGCGCTGCCGCTCATCCCAGGTAAGATCGACACGGATGCGCTCGGTGCGGTATTCCGCTAGCTGATGGCCGACCAGCTCTTCGAGGCGTTTTTCGTAGACAATCGGGCCGATCAACTGGTCGAGCGACCACCGATCACGCCCTTGCTCCTGCGCCGTTGGGTAGGTAGCCGTCAAGCCCAGGCGGTAGGGGGCAGGTAACATCAGCGCTGTCTCCCCCCAGTGCGGGGCGGGCAGGTGATGCACCTCATCAAAGATGACCAGCTTAAACGAATTGCCAAAGTCCGCCACCAGATCGCCAGCCGAATGATAGGTGGTGACGGTGATGGGCAAGATATACTTTTCACCCCCGTAATAGAGGCCAACATCGCAGCCCAGGCTATTCGTCAAGCGGGCATACCACTGATGGAGCAGATCGATTGTCGGCGCAACGACCAGCGTCGAATGCCCGACTTGGCGGATGGCTTGGATCGCCAGAAAGGTCTTGCCAGCACCCGTGGGCAAGACAACACTACCGCGCTGCGCTTGTTTTTCCCAAGCCGCCAGCGCAGCGAGTTGATAATCATGCGGTTGACGGGTATCGCGCACTTCTAGCGTCAACGGATGCCAACGCGGCACACCGTCACTGATCCCCTGCTCGGCCAGCCAGGGCTGAAGCGCGGCATAATGATAGGCTTCACAACGCCAGCGGCCCTTTACCCAGCGGAAAGCTGGGTACACGGGCTGCTGCTGGGGAATGCCATTCAAAACAACTGTACCACCTTGAAAAAAGAGTGACGAGGCCAAGATGCCACTTCCAGAAAAAATGTGTGAATTCCTGGAAAGAATTATACGGCATCGGCCCGATTACGAAAAGTGACGACTGCCTCTTCCAACCTCAGAGCAAAGCCTTTTTTGATTTTAAGAGACCTGCGCGGCCAAGGTCTCACCCGGCTCAAGCCTTACGCTCTGCTGATCAGCAGCCTCACGCGTGTGGCCGTTGGTGTAACCGAGCATTTTTACCGTCCCCAAGCCGTAGCGCCGGGCCCCGGCCTGGAGCAGTTCATTCAGCATTGCCCCGTAGCTCATCCCGCGGCGGTGTGCGGCCAAATAGAAGCTCGAATGATGTTGGATATGCGGATGGGTGCTCGCCTCAATAAACCAGGGCTGGCCGCTTGCATCAATCCGAAAGTCGATCCGGCCATAATCGCGCATCCCCAACGCCTGGGCCGCCCGCACCGCCGTCTCAACCACACGGGTCTTATTGATCGTGGAGGGTGGTTCCACAAAATCATACTTGTCATCGTAAACACAATCGCTGGCTAGATAGAAATCAGCGGGCGGCAGTTGCTGGTTGATGCCGATAGCTACGGCGAGCAGCGCACGCGGGGTGGGGTCGATCAGCAACGGCACTTCCATCTCAACCCCTGGGATAAAGGTTTCCACCAATACCGGCTGCTGATAGCGCTGGTAGAGTTCAGTGGCTCGCTGTCGCGCCTCACTTGGCGATTGGACAACGGCCTTGCCCGTTTCAATCCCGATGCTGGAGCTTTCCGCAACCGGCTTGACAATCGCCGGATAGGGGATCTCGCTCAACGTATCGGGCAGGCCCGCAAAGAGCAGGGTGGCTGGGGGCGTGGGCACGCCCGCCTGGGCCACGACCAATTTTGTATGAAACTTGTTGCGGGTCAGGGAGAGCACATACGGGGTGGAACCAACATACGGGATTGCAGCTTCTTCTAGAATGGCCGCTGCGCGGCTCTTGCGCTCAATCCCACGATACCCTACTGATTTATTCAAAACAATATCACAGTCGCGCCGCCATTGCTCTATTTTGGTTAGTAACTTCATCGTATCGCCAATGAGCACAACATGATGTCCAGCAGCGCGCAATCCTTCAACGAGTTCCTCGACTTCTGTTTCGGCTAGCAGCTCGGAATTCCAGTCACGTGGATCTTCGCCATTAAACGGAAACCAGGCTTTCGATTCGTAGACTAATCCTACACGCACAGATACCTCCAACAGACTTCGGGCAACAGACTTCGAGACAGAGCAGCAATGCAAGTGACCTTGTATCATACTTATGTGCCTAAAGATGGCATATTCGTATAGAAAGATGCTACCATAGATCGCATGAAAATTCAAACGATTTGATGGTTGGCTTTACAAGGAAAAGGGATTACTTTGCGTCTGTTACAGGAGGTTGTAAAGCGGTTATCATCTTACTTTACAGCGAGCAAACAGCCGCCGACAATCATGAGGAAGATTGCGACAAACTTCTGACTAAGTGCTACTACCCCCAACCGCTCCCGCCCAAGCTGCGGCCAGTGCCGGGTGAGCACCAACCCAATCGCCAAGACAAAGAGCGGTTGAAAGGCATTGACGGCGGAAACAAGCGCCAAAGGGGCCAACAGCGAGGCTACATTGGTGGCAGTCTTGGCCACAATATTCAGCCCTTCATTCGCCGTCACCAACGACAAAATCGGGACTCTGCTACTGCGCAACAGGGCAACAAATTCGGCACGATAGGTGGCAACCAGGAGCAACATCAGCGTGCCGACAATGATAAAGCCGACATATTCCCAAAAACTGGTGACCCAAAAATCCCCTTGGATCGCCACAAACTTAAATAGCAACCAGTTGAAGGCATTGAGAAACGAAGCGAGGAGCATCAACCACAAAACCTCGCCTTTGATCCGCCACGGCCCCTGGTCGATCTCCAACGAGAGGACAATCGCCCCGCCCACCACCAGCAGCGCGGCGATGGTCTCCAGCCGAGATAGCCGTTCGCCCAGCACCACAAAGCCTAAGAGATAGCTAAAGACGGCTGAGGTTTGAAAGAGCGGCACGACGATCGAGGCTTCATCTTTTTGCAGTGCCTGCAGATAAGGCACCAGCCCCAGCACATAGAGCATCCCATTGCTGACGATCAGCACGGCGTGGAGCGGAGTGATCGCCAGCACCTGGGGCTGCAAGAGCCAGATCACGGGCAAGATCAAAAGCCCCACCAGTGACGAGAAGAGCAACAACGTGCCAATGCTTTGGCCTTGCAACCGGGTGGAGAGGAGATATTTATCGATGTGGTTGCCGACCGCCCAGAGGAGCGGCGCACACAACGCAATGGCAAACCAAGCCATTACAATTGCGCCATAAATTGGAAGATGGTGTCTGGGTTGCCCGGCAGCCCCTCATGCCCAAAATCAGGATAGACCACCAGCGATTTGGGTGCGCTGATCTTGTTATAGGCCGCAAACTGGGTCGAGGGGGGGCAGATCGTGTCCGACAGGCTGACCGAGAGCAGCACTTCGCTGCGGATGCGCGGGGCCAGATGTTGCACATCAATATAGCCCAATTGTGTCCAGATCTGCGCCATCCGTTGGTGGCGTGGGTCAAAGCGGCGGAAATACTCTTTCAATTCGGCATAGGCATCTTTGGCCTGGTCGATCTCCCAAACGCGCTGATAATCGCAGAGGAAGGGAAAGACCGGGGCCGCCCGTTTGACGCGCGGCTCCAGCGCCACGCAGGCCAGCGTCAGCCCGCCACCCTGGCTGCCGCCCGTGGCCCCGACGCGGTCGGGGTCGACACCGGGCAGCGCCATCACAATGCGCGCCAGTTGCGCCGTATCCAGATAGACCTGGCGATAGTAGAGCTTCTCCGGCGCATCATCGATGCCGCGGATGATATGACCGCGCAAGGTCCAGCCTTGCACCGCGCCGTTGTCTTCGGATAGCCCGCCCTGACCACGGCAGTCGAGTGCGGCCACGGTGTAGCCCAGCGCTACATAGCCGAGTTTATCAAACCAATCGCCGGAGCTGCCGGAGTAGCCGTGGAAGATCAACAGCGCGGGGTGCGCTGCGGCGGCATGGCGGGGCTGTAACAACTTGGCGTGGACACGCGCCCCATTCACGCCGGTGAAATAGAGATGGCTGCATTCGGCAAAGGGCGTCTGAAAGTCGGCGGGCACGATCTCGATCTGTGGGTCCAGGGCGTGCATTTCGGCCAACGCTCGATCCCAAAAGGCATCAAAATCAGCGGGCTTGGGGTTACGCCCCTGGTAGCTCTGCAACTGCTCAAAGGGCATGTCAAATAATAAGGGCATCGGTTCCTCCAGTGGTTCAATGAGTGGTGGGGTAAAAAAGTAGGTCGCGTAGCAGCGCGACCTCTCGCCGTACGTCCGCTTCGGGGAAGTTCACATAGCCCGCCCCCGGCAGCGGATCGCCCGGCGCAATGTCGTCCACAAAGCGGGGAGCCACTAGGCAATGTAGGTGGGGCACGCGGTTGCCGAGTAGCTGATAGTTCATCTTCAAGGGGCGGTAGACTGTCTGCATGGCCCGGCCCACGCGCAACACATCCAACCAAAAGGCCGTTGCCTCGCGCTCGGTCAGCTCAGTCGGCTCTGCCACATGACGGCCCCGCCAGATCACGGCGGCATAGCCACGTTGGACGCCGTGCAAATGCAAGTAGCCATCCGACCAAGTGCTGGCGAAGAAGCGAATGCGGTTTGCCGTCTCTGCGGGGCGGCCCTCCGCGCAGAGACTACAACCTACACCGGCAAGTTGTTCCTGGTAGTTAGGGGGCCATCCGTTCATTGTGTGCTTACCTACAATTACCCTTCATCTCTACGCGGTTGGCCGCCATAGACCATGAGCAGGCCAAAGACGACAAAGGCGATCAGCACATCGGCCAGCACAGTGATCA
>Ga0224723_1002088_pt1 | contig 11348 bp, 9 predicted proteins | sample Balambano_FR2_Me_FD_161647 | JGI IMG/M metagenome (GOLD analysis project Ga0224723, IMG submission 161647) | Freshwater sediment microbial communities from Lake Towuti, South Sulawesi, Indonesia - Balambano_FR2_MetaG | ecosystem: Environmental > Aquatic > Freshwater > Lake > Sediment | place...
GGTGATGTTGGGGTTTTGCGCCGTATATTCGTCAAAGATCGGCTGCCAGCGTTCCATGGCCGCGGCATCGAAGATGTTGGCAAAGCGCAGGGTAATCTGCTCGCCAGCCGGGGCGGCTTGTTCACCCGCTGCCGGGGCGGCACCCGTTTCGCCAGCCGGGGCAGCGGGGATACAAGCGGCAATCAGCACAACGAGGAGCGCCAGCACAGCAACACTCGGCACAGTACGTTTCATGACTAGGTTCCTCCTGATGACGATGGTGGGACAAAGGGAGCAGTTGAACAGCTACATCATGACAAAGGGCGGTGATTTACCCGAAGAAGCCTCCTTTTTGGGTGATGAAGAAGAATGTGGAGCAATTGAAAACATTACAGGCTGGCCTACCGCGCTTCCACCGGCACCCACGGACGATCCCGTTCGCCGATGTAGACCGACTGTGGGCGGATTAAGCGCCCGGTGCGCTGCTGCTCGAAGCAGTGACCAACCCACCCGGCCACCCGGCCCACGGCAAAGGTGGGGGTAAAGAGATCGGTGTCAAGATCCAGCCCATGGAGCAACAGGGCTGTGAAGAATTCTACGTTGGTACGCAGATTGCGGCCCGGTTTGTACTCATCAAGCAGGCGGATGGCGACACTTTCCACCGTCTTGGCAAGCTCATAGAGCCGCATATCCCCGTCGGCCTGGTACATCTTTTCGGCAGCATGGGCCAGCACATCTGCACGCGGGTCGCGTACCTTGTAGACGCGATGCCCAAAGCCCATAAGCCGTTCGCCACGATCCAACATCGCCCGCAGATAGGGTTCGGCACGGTCGGCTTGACCGATCTCAAAGACCATATCAAGCGCCGGGCCAGGAGCACCGCCGTGCAGCGGCCCTTTGAGCGCACCGATGGCCCCGGTAACGGCAGAAACCATGTCGGACTGGGTAGCGATGATCACCCGTGCGGTAAAGGTCGAGGCGTTGAGACCATGATCGCTCACCGTGTTGAGATAAGTTTCCATCCCGCGCACGCGCGCCGGGCTGGGCACTTCACCGGTGAGCATGTAGAGATAATTGGCGGTGTGGCCTAGATCCTGCCGAGGGGCGACGGGGGCTTTGCCCTGCCGCAGCCGCCAGTAGGCCGCCACCACGGTGGGGATGCGGGCTGTCAGTGCTTTGGCCCGCTGGAGATCATCGGTTTCGCCCAGGTCGAGATCCAGCGAACCGGCGGCGCTACGCAGGGCATCCATCACATGCACCTTGTAGCTGGCCGCCTCTTCGAGCAGATGGAGTGTGGCCCCGGGCAGCTGGCGCAGTGCGGCTAGCTCTTGCTGGAAGGCCGTTAACTCGGCCTGCGTTGGCAAGTCGGCATCATGCCAAAGCAAATAGCAAACCTCCTCAAACGCGGCATGGCTGGCGAGTTCTTCGATGGCAAAACCGCCGATGATCAACTCCCCTTTCTGACCATCGACACTGCTCAAGCGGGTTTCGGCGGCCACCACCCCTTCTAAGCCCGGTTTGTAGCCGTTAGTTTCTGCTGTCATGGGTTATCTTTTCCTACAAGGGTACTTAATTTTTGCTCTGGCTGCATTTTTGCGCCGGTTGCACGACAAATGGACTTTCTTCATAATACTACCGAAGAACCGGCCTCTGTGTCAATCTATGCTAAAGGATTATCAGGGATTCACATTGGGTATATCGAAAAAACCTGGCTTTTGACAAAAGCCAGGTTTGGAACTGCGCCAGTTGCATCCCACGGGGAGAGCACGTAAAGCCCCCACAACCGAGGAGGTCGCACGAAAGCGTGCGACCTCCTCGGTTGTGGGCGATTCAAATGGCTGTCTATTACGAGCGGGCTGGTTGAGCGGTATACGGCAATGCCCCTTTGCGCTGTCGTTCATGCAGACGCTCCAGCGAAAAGACCAGCAACGCCAGCCAGATCAGGCTAAAGGTGATCAGCCGGGTTGGGGTCATGGTTTCACCGTAGAGATAGATGCCAATCACCAACTGGATAGTAGGTGCAAAGTATTGCAGAATGCCCAGTGTAGTCATCGAGAGCAAGCGCGCCCCGGCGGCAAAGAGCAACAACGGCACCGCCGTAATTACACCGGTGGCGATCAACAGGAATGTCGTAGAGGCGGTGCTGTGCAGAAAGAGTAAAGAACCACTGGCCTGTAAGTAGAGTAGATAGACCAGGGCCGGTATGGCTAACACCATCGTCTCAAGCGACAGCCCTTCGAGTGACTCCAGCGGGGCAATCTTGCGCAACAGCCCATACCCACCAAAAGAGAAAGCCAAGATAAGGCTGATCCAGGGCGGGGTACCGGCAGTGATGGTCAAGTAGAGTACGCCCAGGGTCGCAATGCCAATCCCGATGATTTGCCACTGGCGCAGCCGCTCGTGTAGCAAAAGCACCCCCAGCAGAACGCTGACCAGCGGATTCATAAAGTAGCCCAAACTGGTTTCAATGATATGCCCATGTTGCACCGCCCAGATATAAGTAAGCCAGTTGATCGAAAGCAGGGTTGCCGTCGCGACAAAGGTGCATAATGTCCGCGGTTGTTGCACGACCGCCCGGAGCCACCCCCAATGATTGCCAACGGTTAAGGCCGCTGCTAATAAGATAAATGACCAGACAATGCGGTGCGAGAGGATTTCCAACGGGCTGACGTGGCTCAACGTCTTCATATAGATCGGCAGAAATCCCCACAGGATGTACGACCCCAGTGTGTATAAAATTCCTTTATTCATTGCATACCCTCCCGCGTCTGCCCCCAGTGGGCAAACTGCTGTCCATACATTTGAACTGAGACTGCCGGGAAAGGGAATGAGTTCTGCAATAAACCCAACAGTTGCCTTAATTTATACGAGAAACCACCCGTTGGCAATCGGGCGGATGTCATATCTTTTCTCGTGGAAAACCTGATCTTTTGTCTTAGAGTATCATGACAATTGGTTTAAGTGACTTACAGATTTCTTACAACGATGATGTTTAACCGTAAATTCGTAAAGTAGTTGACCTATAAGCTATTAGGTGGGCGCAGGGCTTCTCAAAAGTCAGATTTTTACCCTAATCGTAGCCTGCGGAGGGAGCACGCCCGCGTGCGGCGCTTGCCCCGATCCGCACGCGGGCGTGCTCCCTCCGCGACTTTTGAGAAGCTGTGGTAGGCGTTCACACCTACTTGACAACCGTTTCTAGACCGTGGTATACACAAGCATCGCCCCTCTCCATCGTTGTGATTCCGTTGCCCATTCAGTTGCACATTAACCATTCAGTTGCCCATTAAGATGTTGCCAATCAGGATGATGAACTATGGAAAAAACCTATTTCCACGCAACCCAAAAGATAATCCCCAACCAGGAGCAGCTTGAGCAGTTGGCACGTCGGCTGCAATTTCACCCCAGCACAGTGACCGCTCCCCAGGTACTGACCCTCGACCAAGTGGCAGCCTACAACCGCAATGGTTATGTCAAGGGTCTGCGTATCTTCAGCGCAACGGAAATGGTGGAGCATCGCCGCTTCTTTGATACGATCTTGGCGCGAACATTGGCCGCTGGTGGCAACAGCTACTCGATGATCTCGGCGCACCTAAAATATGGCCCTGTCTACGATTTGCTCACACATCCCAAGATCGTGGCCTGTGTCCAAGACCTCCTCGGCCCGGATGTGATTGGCTGGGGCGCGCACTTCTTCTGCAAGCTGCCGGGCGATGGCAAGATCGTCTCCTGGCATCAAGATGCCAGCTTCTGGCCGCTGACGCCCTCCAAAACCTGCACCGTCTGGCTGGCAATCGATGATGCCGACCGCGAAAATGCCTGTATGCGTTTTATTGCCGGGTCGCATCACCACGGCCATCTCACCTATCGCCTCAGCGAGGATGATGAGCAGAGCGTGCTCAATCAAACCGTTGAGAACCCAGAACGCTTTGGGGCAGTCGTCTATGATGAACTGCAAGCTGGGGAGATATCGCTGCACAGTGACCTGCTGCTCCACGGCTCCGAAGCCAATCGGTCGACGCGCCGTCGTTGTGGGCTGACCTTACGCTACTGTGCCGCTGATGTCCGTAGCGATGAGCATTTTGGGTGGCACAAAGAGGGGGTAGTGGTGGGTGGTGTAGAGCCAAGCGGCCACTGGTGGAACCTGGCCCGCCCGACCCACGAATGGGATCAGGTGACAGCTGGGGCAATGTAAGCCAATGTTCCCTTTGCCAAAACGATCTACCCGGTATATGATGTGGGTTCGCCTACTCGCCGGGAGGGATCGATGCGGCTTTTTTGGGAAATTACCAAACTTTCCTTGCAACGCCAGTTGACCTACCGCGCCGCGACGGTGGCTGGGCTGGTCACCAATATTTTCTTTGGGTTGTTGCGGGCCGCACTGCTGATTGCCCTCTACGGCCCACGCGACGAAGTGGCTGGTCTCTCGCTACAAGACGCCATCACCTACACCGCGCTTTCGCAGGCCATGATCGCCTATCTGATGATCTTTGGCTGGTATGATCTGATGGCGTCGGTCTATAGTGGCGAAGTGGCAACCGATCTGCTCAAACCGTTGAGCTATTTCCGTTTTTGGCTGGCGAAAGATTTGGGGCGCGCCCTGGTCGCGTTTGGGTTGCGCGGCGTGACCATTGTCGTGCTCTATGCGTTGGTGCTGCGCATTACAGTGCCAACGAATTTGTGGCAGTGGGTAGCACTGGCGTTGTCGTTGATTCTGGCCTGGCTGGTCAGTTTTGCCTGGCGCTTTCTAGTCAATCTCGCCGCTTTTTGGACGCCCGACGCCCGTGGCATCGGGCGTTTTGCTTTTGGGATTGTCTGGGTGCTTTCCGGCTTTTATATGCCGTTGCGTTTTTTCCCGCAATGGTTCCAAACGTTCTGCCAGGCGACGCCCTTTCCCGCGATGCTCAACACCAGTGTGGAAATCTATCTCGGCCTGCTGGATGGACCCGAGCTGGTAGCCGCACTGGCCTGGCAGATCTTCTGGGCCGCACTCTTGATCGGCGCGTCTCACCTGGTGCTGCGCGCTGGGGTGCGTTCGCTGGTAGTGCAGGGTGGGTAACTTATGCTAGGCAACTTGCCGTCGTTGCTGATTTACGTATTCTGTCAACAGATTGCGGATCATCCGTTGGTATGGAACCTTTAATCGCGCTGCTTCAGATTTGAAAAAATCAATGCTATCCTGGTCAAGCGTAATCGTCACTTTTTTCCGTTGATTTTTGAAAATGAGTTGTCCTGGCGGAGGAAGCAAATCATCCACTGCCCGCATTCTGCCAAAAGTGCCTTCCAAAATTTCAGAGTTTGATGTTGTTCTCATAGATTTTTCGCTCTTTACAAGTCACCTGCATCGAAACACTATAGCATGTTTGATAAAAAGTAGCAATACAAAAAGTATGGCTTTAAGTGTCGAAAAGCTAACCCATGCATAATAACATTCTTTTCCATCTAACCCTCTACCGTCGCTTGTTGGCGATCCAGATCCGGTCGCAGCTGCAGTACCGGACGGCCTTTGTGTTGGATGTGACGAGCACGTCGATGACACTTTTTCTCTTCTTCGCTGGGCTGGCCTTGGTCTTGGAGCGCTTTGATAGCCTGGGTGGCTGGCGATTAGGTGAGTTGGCCTTTTTGTGGGGCACGGTCGAGACGGCCTTTGGCCTCATGGACATGATTTTTAGCGGCTTTGACCCGGGCACCTTTGGCCGTCGGGTCCAGCGGGGCACCTTTGACCAACTGCTGCTGCGCCCGGTCAACATCACCCTGCAAGTGCTGGGGGATGATTTTGCCCTGCGCCGCCTGGGGCGCATCGCGCAAGGACTGGTCATCCTGGGGGTGGCGCTGACGGTGGGTGAAATTCAGTGGACGGTGGGCAAGCTGCTCTATCTACCCCTGGTCATTCTCGGTATGATTGGCTTCTTTGGCGGTCTCTTTATCATCGGCGCGACGATCACCTTTTGGACGGTAGAGTCGATCGAGGCACTCAACATCCTCACCTATGGCGGCAGTGAGATGATCCAAGCCCCGATGCACATCTACCCAGAGTGGTTGCGGCGCTTCTTTACCTACATCATCCCGGCCATCTTTCTCAACTATTACCCGGCGCTCTATTTTCTAGATAAGCCCGATCCACTGGGGTTGCCATGGGGCGTCCGCTTTTTATCGCCCGTGGTCGGTCTGGCCGTGTTGCTGATCGCCCTGGCCTTTTGGCGCTTTGGCATCCGCCACTACCAGAGCACGGGGACTTGATAATGGGTAATGCTGAATGATTAACGGTTAATGGTTAATGCTAGGGTGTCGTCGATCCCCGTGCGTACCCATTGCCGATTAACCATTCAGCATTCACCGTTCAGCGTTAACCATTCTTATGATCACCGTCGAAAATCTGCAAAAGCACTTTCGGATCCGGCAAAGTCGCGCTGGGCTGTTGGGGAGCTTCCGCGGCCTGGTGCGCGGCGAGTCGCGGCTTGTGCGCGCCGTAGACGGCATCAGCTTTCAGATCAAACCCGGTGAAGTAGTCGGCTATCTGGGGCCGAACGGGGCAGGCAAGTCCACCACCATCAAAATGCTGACCGGGCTGCTGGTACCATCTGGTGGGACAGTGACGGTAAATGGCTTTGTGCCGTGGCGGGATCGCGAGCGGTATGTGGCCCAGATCGGCGCGGTCTTTGGGCAACGCACCACGCTCTGGTGGGATCTGCCCGTGCGCGAGTCGCTCGATCTGTTGCAATTTGTCTACCGTGTGCCGCCCGAACGCTTTCAGCACACCCTGGCCGACTTCTGCGCCTTGCTAGAGCTAGACCCGTTTCTGCACACCCCCGTGCGGGCGCTCTCGCTCGGTCAGCGGATGCGTGCCGATCTCTGCGCGGCCATGCTCCACAATCCGGCCCTGCTCTTTCTCGACGAGCCGACCATCGGGTTGGATGTGGTGGCGAAAGAGCGTATTCGCCAGTTTATCGCCCATATCAACCGAGAGCAAGGCACCACCGTGCTCCTCACCACCCATGACCTGGCTGATGTGGAACGGTTGTGTGAGCGGGTGCTGATCATCGACCAGGGGCGGCTGCTCTATGATGGTCAACTGGCGACGTTGGCCCAACGTTTTGGTGGCAGCCGTGAGTTGGTCGTGGACCTGGCTGAGGCGTATGATGATGTGACTGTAGAGGGGGCAGAGATCATAGCGCGCGAAGGTCTGCGGGTCACCTATCGCTTTGATCGCACACACCTCACCGCCTCCGAGTTGATTGGCCGCCTCTCCCGCCGCTACCGTCTGCGTGACCTGAGCGTGCGTGAACCCCAGATCGAAGCGACGGTTCGGCGGATCTACGAAGAGCGCTTGCTGGAAGGGGCGGGCCAGTAGAGTACCGAGGAGTTCGCATCTGAGGATGCGAACTCCTCGGATTGTGGTCTTGTCGATGATTGAAAATAAAGGAAAGGTCTTTTCCATGCACAGTCTGTGGAATGAACAAGAAGCCGCGGTCTGGCGGGATGATCCGCTGGCGCTGCGGGTCTACACCTCCCGTTTGCTGGGCGGAGATCCATCGCTGGTGCTGCATGGCGGCGGCAACACCTCAGTCAAGATGAGCGTGCCCAGCTTTTTTGGCGAGATGGAAGAAGTGCTCTATGTCAAAGGCAGCGGGTGGGATCTGGGTACGATCACCGCGGCGGGCTTTGCCCCTGTGCGGCTACGCCCACTGCTGCGCATGGCGGAACTGGAGCGCCTGAGCGACAGCGACATGGTACAGCAACAGCGCGCTGCCCTGCTTGACCCCACCGCGCCGACGCCCTCGGTGGAGGCGATTTTGCACGCCCTCATCCCGTTCACCTTTGTCGACCACACCCATGCCGATGCAGTGGTGACGATCATGAACACGCCGGACGGCGAGGCGCGGATGCGGGAGATTTACGGACCAAAGATGTTGATTGTGCCCTATGTCATGCCCGGCTTCATCCTGGCGCGTACGGTCTATGAACGGACGCGCGCTATCAACTGGGCAGATCTTGATGCTATTCTGCTGATGCACCACGGCGTCTTCACCTTTGCCGATGGTGCGAAAACCAGCTATGAGCGCCACATCGCCATCGTCGCCCAGGCAGAGGCATATCTGGCGGAGCAGACCAGCAGCGCAGCGGCGGTTGCGGCCGTTCATTCTGCCCCCACGCCAGCTTTGACAGAGTTGGCGCGCTTGCGGCGCGCGGTCTCCCAAGCGCGCGGCGGGGCCTGCTTGGCCCACCTGGACGACAGCACCGAGTCGCTCACCTTCGCCAACCGCCCCGATGTGGCAGCGATCGCCACGCGTGGGCTGTTGACACCGGATCATGTGTTGCGGGCCAAGCGGATCCCCCTGGTCATCGATGGCGAGATCGAGGACGCGGTTGCGCGCTACACCGCCGACTATCAACACTACTTTGACCGTCATGCACCCAGCTATACCCGCCCATTGCAGATGGTAGATCCAGCCCCGCGCTGGGCCATTTGGCCGGGCCAGGGTACGCTGGCCTTTGGCCGCACCCTAAAGGATCTGCTGCCAATCCAAGACATCAAGCGCCACACCATGCGCGCCATCACCCACGCTGAGGCGTTGGGTGGCTGGCAGGTGTTGGATGAAGCTGCGATCTTTGAGGTCGAGTACTGGGAGTTGGAACAGGCCAAGTTGGGCAAAGGCGGGGCTGAACCGCCGCTCCTGGGCAAGGTTGCCATTGTCAGCGGCGCAGCCAGCGGGATCGGCAAGGCGTGCGCCGAGGCGCTGGCCGCCCAGGGCGCAGCGGTCACTGCGCTGGACATCAACCCAGCTATCCGTGAACTCTTCAAAGAGCCAAAGATCCGCGGCCAGGTTTGTGATGTGACAGACCGCGCAGCGCTCAAAGGGGCCGTCGAAGCCACCGTGCGTCATTTTGGCGGGCTGGACATCGTCGTCTGCAATGCGGGCATCTTTCCCAGCAGCCAAACCATCGAAGAGATGGGTGCGGAGGCTTGGGCGCGCAGCCTGGATCTGAATTTGACCAGTCATCAACAACTGATGCAACACAGTATCCCCTATTTGAAGTTGGGCCTTGACCCGGCTATTGTGATCATTGCCTCGAAAAATGTGCCCGCCCCGGGGCCAGGAGCCGGGGCCTACTCCGTCGCCAAAGCCGGGTTGACTCAGCTGGGGCGCGTGGCCGCGTTGGAATTGGGCAAGGCGGGCATCCGTGTCAACATGCTCCACCCCAACGCCGTCTTTGATACCGGCATCTGGACGCCCGAAGTGCTGGCGAAGCGCGCCGCCAGTTACGGCATTAGCGTGGATGACTATAAGAAGAACAACCTGCTGCACACCGAAATCACCTCCAAAGATGTGGCAGCGCTCGTCTGTGCCCTGGCCGGCCCGCTCTTCGCCAAGACCACCGGTGCTCAGATCCCCATCGACGGCGGCAACGACCGCGTGATTTAGCACTGACGTTACACAGAACACGCTGAGTACTCTTGGTGCAACTGGAATTCAGAGGCCGCACGACGCGGAGCGTCGGTAGAACATTGCCACGCTTCAGCGTGGCAACGAGTAGCTCCTAAGTTCCTGATGAGCCATCTTGTTTTTTCTCGGTGTGCTCTGTGTCTCCTCGGTGAACTCTGTGTAAACAAAAGGTTATTCGGATAGTCAACGGTTTTGACAAAAATTGCGGATAGTGATATACTGGTCGTAGTCCGGGTCGGTGGCGGAACGGCAGACGCAGCGGACTTAAAATCCGCCGGGTTAACCCCCGTGTGGGTTCGAGTCCCACCCGACCTACCAATGGGCATCCAAGGTAGAGCAACACTCTGGCTTGGATGTCCACAATTTTATCCACTGGGGCTGCTCCACTGGCCCCTCACACTTCGCCGAGTCGCTTGTGACAGCGCACACGACTAGACAATCACAATCCGCAAAAAATATTGAGCCGTCGTAACGACGCACCGGTCGGCGCGTTGTTTTTTATTGGGAGGGCTATCATGCAGGAGATGCACGGGAACTGGGTGAGCCGCACAAGGTGGCGTCCGCTGGAATTGATCCGTCTCTGTTTGTTGAGCCTTGTGGTCGCCGGGGCGCTGGTGATGGCAACCCCGGTGCAGGCGCAACAAAAGACCCACGTCGTGCGGTATGGTGAAAGCCTGGCGCAGATCGCACGCCAGTACAACGTCAACCTGCGTGAGTTAATGTCCACCAACGGGATCGGCAACCCGAACCTGATCTACGCTGGGCAAAAGTTGCTGATCCCAGCCAGTGTGGCGGCGGTCTACGGCACACCGGCCAACCAACAACTGCCGGGCAGTTCGGGGTATTATGTTGTCCAGCGCGGGGATACGCTCTCGCAAATTGCCCAACGCTACGGCATGACCATCACCGACCTCATGCGGCTCAACGGCATCAACAACCCTAGTTTTGTCTGGGTTGGTCAGCGGCTGCGGGTGACGGCGCGTGTTGCGGCGATCAACCCCCAGCGCAGTCCGCAACCGCAGCTGGCGGACAACATTTATGTCGTGCAGCCCGGCGATTCGCTTTCGGTCATCGCCAAACGGTTTAATACCAGTACCCAAGCACTGATGGCGGCGAATGGTCTGCCGAATGGCAATTTCGTCTGGGTGGGGCAACGCTTACGCATTTCGGGGGCGGGTGTCCCGGAGAATACGCTGGCGGTGGCCGGTGCGCCAGCCAATGGCCGGCGTTGGATCGAGATCGACCTGAGCGCGCAGACCTTGACCGCCTGGCAGGGCGATATGAAGGTGTTACACACCACCATCAGCAGCGGACGCCCCAACACCCCTACCGTGACTGGGCGCTTTAAGATCAACCGGAAGTACGCCAGCCAACGTATGACCGGCCCTGGCTACGATCTGCCCGGCGTGCCCTGGGTGATGTATTTTTACGGAGCCTATGCCATTCATGGGGCCTATTGGCACACCAATTTTGGGCAAGTGCAAAGCCATGGCTGTGTCAACATGCGCGTTCATGAAGCTGAGGTGCTCTACAACTGGGCCGCAAATGGCACTGAAGTCTACGTGCATTATTAGACCGTAGGGGCGGATTGCGTCCGCCCCTACGCTAATGTCGCCAAATCTGCAAACGTCCCCTTGAGCGTTGGGTAGAGCGCTCGGTATTGTGCATAGACCGCTTCGTAGCGTTCCACCGCCTGTGGATTGGGCTGGGTGCTGCCGGTGATCTGGATCACGGCAGCACAGGCCGCATCGACAGTGGGCCAGTGATCGGCACCAACGCCAGCCAGCAGAGCCGCCCCATAGGCCGCGCCTTCGGTTGTGTTGACGGTGACTAGCTCACTGTTGAGCAGATCGGCCAAAATCTGCCGCCAGAGCGGGCTGCGCGCCCCGCCGCCAGAGATCCGCACCTGGTGGATGGCCCCTAGCC
>Ga0224723_1002089_pt1 | contig 11345 bp, 15 predicted proteins | sample Balambano_FR2_Me_FD_161647 | JGI IMG/M metagenome (GOLD analysis project Ga0224723, IMG submission 161647) | Freshwater sediment microbial communities from Lake Towuti, South Sulawesi, Indonesia - Balambano_FR2_MetaG | ecosystem: Environmental > Aquatic > Freshwater > Lake > Sediment | place...
AGCGGGGTAGAGCAAGAGCGGGTCGGCAATCTCTGGTTTGCTGGAGAACATTGCTCGGTCGGTTCTCAAGGTTACATGAACGGTGCCTGCGAAACGGCTGAACAGGCGGCTCAAGGAATTTTGCAGAGCCTGGGTGCGATCGTCTAATCTCGATTGGGTAGATCAACTCAATTAAACCGAAAATGTTTTTTGGGGGTGAAAAGGGCACTGCCCCCTTCCTTACCTTTATTTGGGTTGACCTACTTAATTGCTCGAAAAGAATTGCGGATTGAATGCACGAATTTAGAGAGGGTGGTTTACAAACTGCCCCTATGATTTCGTGTAGCTTTCGGGAATGTCCCTGATCTATCGCTGCTGATAAGTTTCTAGAGACACTAAATTCTAAAGAAAACTCAAGCAACACAGGCTAGACGATTCAAAAGCTTGTATGCATCAAATGCTTTGTGTGTTTATTGACTCTATGTATCTCTGTTTATCTGTCTCTATTTTATTTATCTATCTCTATTTTTTATCTATCTCTGTTTATGGGTCGCCTGGGATTCGAACCCAGGACCAATCGGTTAAAAGCCGAGTGCTCTACCGCTGAGCTAGCGACCCTTGCTTGTCAAGCAAACCTTAATACTCTAGCACAGGCTTAAGAAATGTTCAAGCTGTTTCGCCATTTCGGTTTATCTAATTGCGATGATTATTCTGGTATCGCACGATCGCCCCTGCCCACTGCAACTTTTCTCGCAAGGTCTGGTAATAGGAGTAGTTTTCGCGCAGGATGATAAACTGAGCCGGACGGTCTGCCATCCGAAGATCCACCCGCTGACCGGGCCAGATTGCGGTTGCTAGAACCCCATCCATCCACAGCTTTGTATTTAGATCTCGATCTGCCAGGGGCCAGATGCTAATCACAGAGCCTGGCGGCAGCACGATCGATCGGCTCGATAGGCTTAAGGGACAAATAGGTGTGATAATCATCGCTTCCATGCCGGGATGGACGATCGGGCCTCCGGCAGCAACGGTATAGCAGGTTGACCCCGTAGGAGTCGCGACTAGCAACCCGTCTCCCTGATACTGATCGACCACTTCACCGTCTATTTCAACTTCAAGAAACGACGTGATCATCCGATCGGCAGAAGCAGGCTTCACACACATTTCGTTCAGAGCCAGATAGCAATCGCTCATTGGCTCCAAATTGGTGCGGTTGCCTTCAAACACCTTTGCCTGGAGCATCATCCGCCGCTGCACCGCAAACCGATCGCCGGAGAGCCTGTCCCAAATCTTCTCAGACTGCTGCAGTTCTTCAGCCGATTCTGTTAAAAACCCCAGATGACCACCGACATTGATTGCCAAAATCGGAATTCCATCTGGGGTAAGGTGCCTGGCGGCTGCAAGCGCTGTACCGTCACCGCCCAGCACAACTGCCAGGTCGATTGGCTGCTGCACCGAGGCAAGAAATACCGGATAAGGATTATCTTTGGGCCCGCTGGGCCCAAGCAAAACGTGACAACCGCGCTGCTCAAGCTGATCAGCACAATTTTCGGCTGCTCGTTGACTCAGAACATCCCCAGCTTTGTAAACGACAATAATCTGCTTGAGTTGCAATCGTTCACCATTCTCGATCGGCTACCACTTGAGCAAGTTGAATTGCTCCATATCCACTGTATCGCGGTTGCGATAGATGGACAGCACAATTGCCAATCCCACGGCTGCTTCTGCTGCGGCGATCGTAATGACGAATACAGTAAACACTTGTCCTCGAATCGCCTGAGGATCAAGATAGTTTGAGAATGCCATCAGGTTGAGGTTGACCGCATTCAGCATCAGCTCGATCGACATCAGCACGCGGATAGCGTTGCGGCTCGTCACCAGGCCATAAACACCAATGCAAAACAGAGCGGCTGCGAGAAGAAGAAAGTATTGCAGTTGCATAGTGATTGAGAAGATAAGCTATCGCCAAACACAAAAAAAGAAGGAATGGGAAAGAAATTTTTCTGCGCCTACTGATTCGCCTACTTATTGCTGCCAGGAATGAGTTCACGGGGACGCTCTGGCAGAGTTAATGAAGGCTGTTGACGGCTATCCCGCGCTGCCAGCTCATCGGGCAAATAGTCTCGACGAGCCAGGACGATCGCCCCAATCAATGCCATCAGCAGCAGCACCGACGCCAGCTCAAACGGCAGCAAATAGTCGCTAAAGAAGTGTTTGCCGATGACCACTAGCGCTTGCTCACCAACTGGGATTGCAGAGGAAATTGCCCAGGGCGTTGCCAGAATCATTGTCCCCAGGAGCGCAAACAAGCCAAGGCAAACTGCTGCGGTTGCTGCCTGACCAATCCACGCATTTTTCACTGGACTGAAGGGCTGCCGCTTGTTCACCAGCATGATTCCAAACAGAATCAGCACGTTGACAGCTCCCACGTAAATCAACACCTGTGCTGCTGCCACAAAGCCTGCATTAAGGAGAATGTAAAAGCCTGAAATGCTGATAAACACTAACCCCAGCAGGAAAGCAGAGTAAACGATGTTTTGCAGCAGCACAACACCGAGGGCAGCCCCGATCATCAGGAATGCCAAAATTCCAAAAGAAACAATTTGAACTCCATCTGCAAGCGTCACGTTATGAACCTCCCATAGTCACAGTAGCTCGATCGAGGATTGCAGCAGGGAAGCGATCGCCACCCTAGTGTCTCATAAGGAATGGCTCTAGCCTCCCGCTTCTAACTTTTTTGCTTACTTGGTTTCAGCCTCTTCCAAAATTTCTGCAGGTAGTTTTCCTGCTCGCCCCGCGCTCTCTGGCAAACCGTGGGGATCCATCACGCCTTTCGGCAGATAAACCAGTTCTCGCAGCGGCGTGACCATTGGATTTTGGATAACACTTGCTGGCAGCCGTCCCATTGCCACGTTGTCGTAGTTGAGTTCGTGGCGATCGTAAGTACACAGCTCGTACTCTTCCGTCATAGAGAGGCAGTTCGTAGGACAGTACTCGACGCAGTTGCCGCAAAAGATGCAAACTCCGAAGTCGATGCTGTAGTGGTTAAGCTTCTTCTTCTTAGTTTCCTTATTAAACTCCCAATCCACCACAGGCAGGTTAATCGGGCATACGCGGACACAAACTTCGCAGGCAATACACTTATCAAATTCGAAGTGAATCCTGCCTCGAAACCGCTCCGAAGGAATCAGCTTTTCGTAAGGATACTGAACCGTGATTGGGCGACGCTGCATATGGTCAAAAGTCACAGATAAGCCTTGACCGATATATTTTGCAGCCTGAATCGCTTCCTTTGTATAGTCACCAACTTGCTTAAGAAACTTCAGCATGGCTTTCGTTAGAGATTAAATTTCCGAATTTCAGGGATTGCAATGGTGAAGGATTGAGACGAGCGATGATGCGGGCTGGGGCAGTTTTCTGGTTCTGCATTGCTAAGGCGAAGATCCGCAGAATTGATCCCCAACCTTACCTAGCCTTAGCCGCCAAACGCCATTGGGAATGCCAGCTTGAGTCCAGCCGTGAGCAGCAGGTTCACCAGCGAGACGGGCAGCAGAAACTTCCAGCCCAGGTCAAGCAGTTGGTCAATTCGCACACGAGGAACAGTCCAGCGCAGCAGAATTGCCAGGAAGATCAGCAAATAAGCCTTGAAGACAGTCATAACAATGCCCAGTGCTCCAGTCAGAACTTGCAGCCAGGCTGTCGTTTCGCTAATGCCCAGCCAGTTTGCCAGAACATTCACCGGAATAATGAACTCCCAGCCTCCCAAATACAGAACTGCAAACAGCAAAGCAGACAGCACTAGGTTGACGTAAGACCCCAGGTAAAACAATCCGAATTTGATGCCTGCATACTCAGTCTGATATCCGGCAACCAGTTCTTCTTCGGCTTCTGGCAAGTCAAACGGCAATCGCTCACATTCCGCCAGTGCTGCAATCCAGAAAATAATGAAGCCGAGCGGTTGTCGCCAGACGTTCCAGCCCAAAATGCCGTAGCCCGACTGCTGCTGCACAATATCAACGGTGCTGAGCGAGTTTGACATCATCACCACTGCTAACACCGAGAGCGCTAAAGGCAGCTCGTAGCTGATTGATTGTGCGGCTGCCCGCAGCCCACCCAGCAGCGAGTACTTGTTATTTGAAGCATAGCCTGCCATCAGTAGACCGATCGGCGCAATGCTCGACAGCGAAATCCACAGAAAAATGCCAATGCCCAGATCAGTGATTTGCAGGTTTTGACCGAAGGGCACAATGAGAAAGGAGAGAAAGACTGGGACGACGACCAGCACTGGTCCCAGCGTGAAGAGGATCGAGTCAGACTTTGAAGGGATAATGTCTTCCTTAACCAGAAGTTTGAGACCGTCCGCGACTGGAATCAGCATTCCCAGTGGACCTGCGAACTCAGGACCAATGCGTTGCTGAGCAGCGGCTGAAATTTTTCGTTCTAGCCAGGTGGTTACAAGGACGCCAAACGTGGCACCGGCTAATAGCAGGATCGACGGCAGAGGAATCCACAGCAGCTTTGCAATGCTGGGAGACAATCCTAGGTCTGTTGTTAGCTGGATAAAACTTGCTTGCAGATCAATTCCTGAACTCATGGGCTTCGCTAATTGCTACAAATAGGGCAACTACAGCTAGTTCGGTCGGCTAGGGAGGCGGATTCTGTAATACAACAGCACTACATCAAGCCTTAGCTACCCCACTGGGGAAGAGCATCGCCAACTTTATGAAGATTTTTCGCAAAACCTACAGCTTCAGTATATCGTCGCGGGGATGTGGAAACTGAAGCGAGACCGAGAAGAAAACCTATGGCTAGGATAAGTCTGCCTTAGGGCATTGACTCATAGCCCACCCAGATAGGATCAAACGATTTGCGATATTGCTACGCGACTTGCGCTAAATTTCGCCGGACTTTGGTTATCATGTGCTGGCAGGACGCCGCCGCAATTGTCTTCTTAAAGTGCAAATTAAAGTGCAAAACGCTATCGCCCGGTTGTGTGGGGTAAAAAACTGTGCAGATTCCAAAGTTTCCTGAATGCAATCACTCGATCGTCAAATCCCTGGATCACTACAGCGATCAAGACCTGTTAGTTTTATTTCAGCGACATCCCGATACCGGGAAATATTTTTTGGCGATTTTTTGCCGATATAGCCAGATCGTCTATTCGCTGATTCATCACGCGGTTCGATCGCCAGTTCAGGCAGATTATTTGTTTGCCATTACCTGGCGTCACATCTCCTATGAGCTGGGCGGACTAGAACTGCATCGCTCTACCTCAGGAACAGAAAACCCCACACTGCAAAGCTGGCTCATTCAGGTTACGGCAATTTGTATCAATCGGGTCGCGCTTCCGCCCGTAGAGTCAATTCAATACTCTCTGCGAGAAGCTTCGCCGCCGCTCTGGTGCTTCGTGGAGCAGGCGTTAGAGCAGCTTCAACCTGTACAGCGCCTGATCCTGCTGCTTTCACAAACCTTTCACTGGAGCGAGACTCGAATTGCTGCCTACCTGCAAGCAGAAGGGCAGGTGATCACTCCGGCTGAAGTGCGACGGCAGCTTGGAGAGAGCCACAAACTTCTGGAGACGGCACTTCCCCAGGACATTGCTGCGATTTATCTGAAGCAATCGTCTGTGTCAAATCTGGAAGATGCGTCTGAGGCAGCCAATTTGCCTCTCAGCTCTGCTCCCTGATCAAGAAAAATCAAGTGCCCCAGATCGTGGTCATGCAACAGCCTGGGGCATTGACTGGGGCATTGACTGGGGCATTGAGAAATACAATACAAAATGCTTGAATAGAATATCTGTTTCGCTATTCATCCTCAAGCTGAGCAACGGTAACTGCTCCCAGCGCAAAAGCAGCAACCAGGGGCATTGGGCACTGCAGCCAGTAGCTAGCGATCGAGGCAACAACGGTCGCTGCAACGGCGATCGAACACCAGCGACGCTCGTCCGGGCTAAAGCCATGCTGCTGTTTCAGCATTTGAAGCGTTTGGTTAGGAATTGGCAGCGGCATCACCGCGTAGGGCGGGAATGCCCAGTACTCGTTACGATTAACGATAAACAGGTCAGTCCAACCGTTTTCCTTGCACCAGTTTTCGATCCAGCTATAGCAGTAATGCCGCATAACGACGATAGAAGATTTTTTGCGATTGAACAGGGACACCGTACGACAATAGAAACAGCAAATTTGCTTATCGATGCTTGTGAATTAGTAGCAGGAGCCTCGCCGCCACAAGTTCGAATATCGCTGTCAGCCTCTATTGAAGAAATAAACCTTATTTATGCAGGCTAACAGAGTCCACCAGAGAGCGGGATAAGATGGCAACTAAAGTTTACTTAGCGACTGGTAACCAACTCAATTAATCAACGAAAGCCCGTAAGGTTCATCGTTTTACTCTTTTAAAGTTTTATGAAGCAGTTTTTCTCGCAATATCAGCAATTTCTTCCGCGAAATCCGATTCAGCGCGATTTTTTGGTTTGTTTATGTATCTGGTTTATTCTTGAAACCCTTTGCTTTGCAATCGTCTCTGCGATTACGGTAGACCCAGTTGAGATTCAGCCCCAACGCTTATTTACGCTGAGCGTTCTCCTGGGAGTTGGTGGTGCCTGTTTGATGGCAAGCAGTACTCAGATTGCCTTATCCTGGACAACTCCTAGCACTCCCCGAAAGCGAAAGCGGCTGATGCGGTTTGCAGCACTTGGCTTAAGCTGGTTGGGCTTGCTTGGAATTGCCTTTCCGCTGCTGATCCTTGTCTTCCAGATTGTGCTTAAAATTTTGGTTCCGCTCAGAGCATAGGCAGGTGCGTCAACGAACAAGATTGATGAGTCAATTCCTTGAGTCAATTCCTAATTTTCAGCACCATCCCTTCCTGTGCAAGACGCACATTAGGAAACCGGGCTTGGGTATGCGCTTCGATTTGAGACAGGGCAGAGTCATCGTAGGCAGGATCATAGTGAAATAGCAAGATTTGCTTGACCTGTGCTGCGATCGCAGTCTGAATGCCTGCATGCCAAATCTTGACCTGTTGCTTAATCAGCCCATCTGGGAAGCTATTTTCTATCGCCTGTTGAGAAAGAGTGGCATAACCTGAGTCTGCAACATCAAAAATAAGCAAATCTGCCTCCTGCGCCAGATACTGCAACCCCTGATCAAAATGCTCAGATTCAACATCAGTTGCATAAACCACAGTATATCCCTTCCAGGTGACGCGATAGCCCAACCCGCTGGTGGGGCGATTAATAAACAAAGACTCAACCTGGATTTCCTCTTCAATGGGGATAACCTGACCAGGCAAAATGTCGTGAAACCGAAGCTCCGATCGCATCATTTGAAGCGGAACCGGAAAATTAGGGCGAAGCATCTGATCAGAAAGTCGCTGCTTGATTGAAGCCCCATTTTGGGCAACCGCTCCATAAATCTCAAAACAGTTGCCTTCCACATAAGCAGGCTGAAAAAAAGGAAATCCCTGAATTCTATCCCAGTGACTATGTGTAAAAAAGAGATGTGCCTGGACTGGCATCTCCTGAAGAAGGTGTTTTCCTAAAACACGTAGCCCCGTGCCTCCATCAAAAATAAGCCGCTGCTGACCAACTCTCAGTTCCACACAAGCAGTATTGCCGCCATATTGAACCATGTCACTTCCCGGTGTTGGAACCTCGCCTCGCACACCCCAAAATTGCACCGTCAATTCATCGGAACTAGTAGACGGTTGTTTTTTATTAGGCGGCTGTACTGTGCGATGATCAGACGGGTCAACGACTGACATTGAGTGCTTAATAATTTCGTGAGCAAATACATCCAGTTCTAGATTTCACAGAATCAAAATCTAGAAGGCAAGAGCGTCAGCAGATAGAGACTGCTTTTCTCAGAGTATGCCCTCGATTGCCCCTGATGCTACAAATAGCTAGTCTATCACCTGAAAAACTTTCGGAGAAGTGGTTGAGAACGAGCAGCAAATCTAACAATCAAAAACTTTAAGCCAGCCTCCATCCAACTCAAAACGGCTCAGTCGCCCATCAGTTGGCGTGAAGGACGACTGAGAGTTAGGCAATAGCAGGTTTCGTAACGCCAGACTTCAACTTATCCAACACGCTTGAGGATGCCTGCCGCCCTAGAGCCTACTTAGCAGCCTCAATGCACTGCTCTACAAGCGGCATAACTTGGTCAACGTCCTTCCAGCTCAGGATTTCTGTTACTTTCTTCTCCAGGTTTTTGTAGGTTCTAAAGAATTCAGCAACTTCATCCAGGCGATGGGGCGCGACATCCTTGAGCGACTTCACCCCGGCATAGCGAGGATCTTTGTCAGGGACGCAGAGAATCTTCTCATCTCGATCGCCCCCATCAATCATTTCCAGCATTCCAATTGGACGAGCTGCAATAATACAGCCTGGAAACGTTGGCTGATCCATGATCACCATGCCGTCCAGGGGATCACCATCGTCTGCCAGCGTGTTGGGGACAAAGCCATAGTCAAAGGGATACTGCACCGAGGCATACAGCACGCGATCGAGCGCAAATGCGTTTAGATCTTTATCAAACTCGTATTTGTTTTTGCTGCCGCCCGGAATTTCAATCAAAACATTGAGCAGTCCGGGTTTGGGCTGAGGGGGAATGCGCGATAAATCCACAGCGTATCTCCAAATCGACGGGTACAGGGACGCTTCTCGCTTCCGGTAGTTCACATTAAGCTCCAGGAAAGCGTAAAAGTCCCTCGATAGCATTGTAGGGGAGAAGGGGATTTCCAAGTCATAGCGATTTGCACAGCCGTGCCACTGCCTATCCAGGCGGGCAAATGAAAGCTGCCGTTCTCGCAAAAGGTAAACCCCGTTGAGACCTATTTGCCTTCTACCGTCGCTGGTGGGGGTGACTGCAAGCTTTGAGCATTGACGGAGGAGAAGTGAGCAATGGTCGCGATCGGAACGGAGAGGGTGAGCAGTGCGATGAGTGTCCCAACCACATCTGCAATTCGCACGCTTGCTCGTTCCGGAGGTTCACTCGCTTGACTACCAGATTCCATAAGTAAAGTGAAAGGTTAATGGGCAAACAAATAAATTTGCTGATGACAATAAGCTAACCTAACTTAAAGGTTAAGTGGAGCAGTGTTCAATACAATTTTAAGCATTGGCAAAAGGCTAGATGAGAAGGCAAAAGGCTAAATGAGAAAGATTGACTAGACACTGGTGCGCTGCGACATCACTCTGAGAAACTCCAACGGCAAACCATCTGAATCCGCAATAAAGACAACCTCATAGACGCGATCGCCGATGATCTGCTGAGTTGGTTCTAGCAAAACCTGAAGCGGCTGAAGCTGATCAGAATCATAGACTGCTTTGTCAAACTGTGCCTTCAGGCGATCGATCCAGGCAGGTAGGTCGTCTGTAACCTCAGTCAAATCAAAGGACAAGTGATAATAGCCCGTGTAGTGCTCATCGCTGTAAGCATCTGCTGCCGGACGAGGCTGAGGAACCTGTAGCAGCTCAATCCGTCCGTTGAGACCTTCCATCCAGCAGGCGAGCGTGATTCCTGCTGTGAACCGCTCACAAACCCGAAAGCCAAGCTGCTCGTAAAAGGCGATCGCCCGATAAATATTTGCCGTCCGAATCGAAGCGTGGTGCATGGCACTGTTGAAACGGTTCCTCAAATCATTTACTCAAATAATCGAAAATAAGGGTAGCGCACAGGTGCACCGGGTTCCTTTTCCAGATCGAAGTTGATCACATCCCAGCAGGGTTCCTCAGCCGGATCGGGGCTAAACTCAACAGGCAGCCCATAGAGTCGAGGACGGGGCGAATCTGACTGACCCCGCCAGGGGGTGCTGCGCTCTAAATAGGTACTAATTAAATCTTTGTAGCGACGGGCAATAATGACGCGCGTGGCACGATAACCCTGGGTATAGAGGCGATCGAGTGCTTCGTGAATTTCAAACCGGATGCCGTCTGGGTGAGTGTGCTGGCGATACCACTCATTGTTCCACTGCCGCCAGTGTCGTCCAGACTGGAGATGAACCAGCTCGTTAGTTTTGGGATTGGCTTCAAAAGCCCCGTGTCGCTGACAAAGATAGGTATCCGTCAGTGTGAGTGCCGGAATCGTTTGCCGACAGTGGGGACACTGAATTTCAGGACCGAAAATTGGATATTGTAAAGCTGTGTTCATCATTTGGGGTATGCGACTAGGACGGGCAATTTGAGCCAATTCTAGTGGCTCTATTATACTCCCTGTGTTCTTGGAGGGTTGTTTAGAGGGGGACGAGTGAGCGATTCTGACGATTCTCAGGAAACTCCATCAATCTGGAATATCCCTGACCTGTCTCAAGCCGCCTTTATTGCTCCTAATGCTACCGTAATGGGTCGCGTTGAACTTCATCCTGGAGTCAGTATTTGGTATGGAGCAGTCGTGCGGGGAGATGTTGAGCAAATTTCGATCGGTCGATCGAGCAATATCCAGGACGGAGCGATTTTGCATGGCGACCCAGGGGAACCTACGGTACTGGAAGAATTTGTCACGATCGGGCATCGCGCCGTCGTTCACAGTGCCTACATCGAGCGTGGCTGCTTGATTGGGATCGGGGCGATCGTGCTAGACGGGGTTCGGGTGGGAACAGGCAGCATTATTGGGGCGGGATCGGTTATTACAAAAGATGTTCCGCCCCGCTCACTGGTGGTTGGTGTACCTGGCAAGGTGCTGCGAGAAGTCTCTGAACCCGAAGCTGCCGATCTGATCGAACATGCTCGCAAATATGAGAAACTGGCACTGGCTCATGCAGGTCGGGGGACAGATTTGGGATTTTGTTAAGTTAGGTCTGGAAAATTAAGCCGATAGACCGCAAAATAGATCTCATCATGAGAGATTTTTGATAAATCTTTAGGGAGGACACTCGATATGGATTGGCGTGTATTAATTGTGCTGGCTCCGGTGCTGTTGGCAGGTGGCTGGGCTGCCTTTAATATTGGCGCGGCTGCCCTGAGGCAGGTTCGTACTTTCCTGGGTCGGGAAGCCTAGACCTTTCCGTATCCGCTCCACCAACATAGCAATGAGCCGATCGCCTTTAAGGGAAAATCCCGATGGGGCGATCGGCTTTTAGGGCCAAGCTTCCTTCGTTGTTTACACTGCTGCTTGCTTTAGTGTTTCTTGAGGCTCATCGTTAGAATCACCAAAAGCCAGTTCATCGATGTCAAGCTCATCTTTAATGTCGTTCCAGAATTCAAGGACTCCATCCAGCCAGCCTGCAAGGTAGGCAACTCTCATCGGCTGAGGACACTCTAATTGAGCAGTCGCTTTTTTAACCGTGCGACAGCGCTCCTGAGCAGCAATCAGGTAAAGTGGGTCGATCGCTGTATTGGACAGCTCAACTACAGCATTGAAATCCTCGTA
>Ga0224723_1002090_pt1 | contig 11343 bp, 11 predicted proteins | sample Balambano_FR2_Me_FD_161647 | JGI IMG/M metagenome (GOLD analysis project Ga0224723, IMG submission 161647) | Freshwater sediment microbial communities from Lake Towuti, South Sulawesi, Indonesia - Balambano_FR2_MetaG | ecosystem: Environmental > Aquatic > Freshwater > Lake > Sediment | place...
CAGATCACCAGCGTCGGCACCGTGATGCGCAGGGTGGGCAGGCGGCTGGGGGGAGCCTGGCGCACCGCGCGATACCAGTTCAACATGCCGCGCATCGCCCCCGGCTGAGACCACGCCCGCCGGTATTCACGCCGGTCTTCGGGCGTAAAAACCGGGTTGCTGCCGAACGCCCAGGCCTGGAGCAGACGCCCGCCTGCCAGCCGGCAGACCCGCTCCGGGATCATGGGCAGGCGGAAAAAGGCCATGTACAACACTTTGCGGCGCTGTTCAGCGTTTTTTTTCAGCACGCGGCCAAAAGCGGCATGATGCGGCACGTTGAGGATCGCCAGCCGATCGACCCGCTCCGGGAATTTATTGGCCGTCCACCAGGCCGCGCCGCCGCCCCAGTCGTGCCCAACGAGGCGGATGCGCTGTGCCCCGGCATAATCCGCCAGCGCGATCACATCGTCCGCCAGCCGATCCAGATTATAGGCCGCCGCGTCCGCCGGACGATCGCTCAGGTTATAGCCGCGCTGATCCGGGATGATCAGCCGGAGGCCTGCCGCCGCCAGCGCATCGATCTGATGACGCCAGCCGTACCAGAATTCAGGAAAACCGTGCAGCAGGATGACTGGCGGGCCGTCCTTTGGGCCTGCCAGGACGACATGCAGCGCCACGCCGTTCGTCCTGACCGTTGTGTGTTCGAGAGATGTGTTCATGGGCGGCGATTATAGCGTCTCATGGGATTCAGCGCAGAAATTCGCCGAGCAGCGCGTTGACCCGTTCCGCTTCTTCGTGCTGCACCCAGTGGGTGGCGTTTTCGATCATTACCAGCCGCCCGTCATCGCACAGATCGATGCTGGGCTGGGCCATCTCGCGGCTCAGGAAGGCGTCTTTCGCGCCCCAGATCATCAGCGTGGGTGGATGAATGCGCGGGTCGTCCACCAGGGTCGCGGTGTGTCGCAGAGCGCGATACCAGTGGATCATGGCCGTCAGCGCGCCGGGTTTGCTCCACGCCTCTCGGTAATCTTCCAAGTCGGCTTCGGTGAATGCGCCCTTGCGAGAGGTGGATTTGAGTGCGCTGATCCCCAGGGCGAAATTGTTGGCGCGCAGCATCATCTCCGGCACGCCCGGCATCTGAAATGCGAACGCATACCAGCTTCGCGCCAGTTGCGACGGGCTGCGGCGGATGGTCTGCACGGCGACGTTGTGATGCGGCACGTTCAGGATCGCCAGCTTTTCGACCCGCTGAGGATGATGATTTGCCAGCCACCAGGCCACCAGCGCGCCCCAGTCATGCCCCACTACGCGCGCCTGATCGACGCCGGCGGCCTGCATCAACCCGATCACATCCCGCGCCAGTTCGTCCCGCGCGTAGGCCATCACGCCGCGCGGCTTGTCGCTCAGATTATATCCGCGCTGATCCGGCGCCCACACGCGAAAGCCCTGCGCGGCCAGAAAGGGAATCTGGTGACGCCAGCCATACCAGAATTCCGGGAAGCCGTGCAGCAGAATCACCAGCGGGCCATCGTCCGGCCCGGCCTGCGCCACGTTGAGCGTCACGCCGTTGGTCTTGATCAGCCGAAACGGATAATCAATATCTGCCTGCGCCATACGTTTTGTGTTCCATCATCAGTCACTTGCATCGCATTTTAGAGGCGAGTGCCGGTGATGGATACGGTGAGAAGTTTCAATACGGCGGTCATCCACCGCGTGCCTTGCGCTTGCGCAGCAGACGTTCCCGGCGGCGCTCCTCAAACGGCAGCAGGTCACGGGTGGGCGTTTTGTCGAGCAATTTCCACTCGCGGTCGATCTCCGACGGCGGATCGCCCAGCACCCATCCCAGCCACGCGCACAGGATCGTCCCCAGCAGCATCCCGGCGGCCAGGCTGATCACGACGATCTGCGGGTCGGTGAAGGTCTCGCGGTGTTCGGCGCTGAGGTAATGAGACAGGGCCACAAACGTCAGGTTGACCGTCAGCAGCCCCACGCCGATCAGCAGCGTCGCCAGCGGCCAGCGAGATACCACCCCCTTAGCGAATATCGCACCCGCAATCGGCGAGATCACCCAGAACAGCACCAGCCCGGCCTGAACCGCCCCCGCCGCCAGCAGCAGAATCCGGTCCGTATTCACCAGAAACTCGATCATGGCCCCCTCGCGCCGATACCTGGCAATCGTTTTTGCTGATGCATCAATCGCTCATCATATAGCGCGCGATCAGATGTGCGGTATGTTCGATGCTCTCTTTATGCGTGCGTTCATAAGCGTGGCTGCCATCGACACCCGGCCCGGCCAGCCCCACGCGGGCATCGCCGCCGGAGCGCCAGAACGCGGTGCCATCGGAGGCGTAGTAGACATAAATATCGACGTTGTAGGGGATGCTGTGCGCGTCACACAACCCACGCAGCTTGTTCATCATGTCGAAGTGATATGGCCCGCCGCCGTCCTTCGCGCAGATGCTCACGCTGAACTCGTCGCCGGTCTGACCTTCACCGATCGCGCCCATATCGATCACTAGCAGTTCAGCCAGATCAGGCGGAAAGGCCCCCGCGCCGCCGTGCCCGACTTCCTCATAATTGGCGATCAGGAGATACGTATCGTGCGCCGGGCGGGCATCTGCCGCCTTAAGCGCTGCCAGCGCCCCATAGATCGCCGCCACGCCGGCCTTGTCATCCAGAAAGCGCGAACGGATAAACCCGGCCTCGCCCACTTCGACCACCGGATCGACGAACACGAAATCGCCGACGCAAATCCCCAGGTCACGGGTTTCGGCGGCGCTGCGGGTGCGCGCGTCGAGGCGAATCTCCATCGTGTCCTCGTTGCGCTCCGTGGTCTGAATCTTGCGGTTGACATGCGTGCTGGTATTGGCCGCGCCCAGGCTGCCGCGATAACGCCGGTTGTCTGCCGTGCGCACCGTCACCGGGGTGGATTCCGCGCTGCCCCATAAAATGCCGCCGATGTTGGTCACTTTCAGCCGCCCGCTGCCCTTGATCTCCTTGACCATAAAACCCAGCGTGTCAATATGCGCCGTCAGGCCCACCGGCGCTACGCTCGATTCGCCGGGTAATTTCGCCATCAGCGCCCCTTTGCGCGTGGTCGTCAGCGTCAGGCCGGGGATGGAGAGCTTCTCGAACGCCTCACGCACATAGGCGATCGCCTCGACGTGATAGCCGGTGGGGCTGGGCGTGTTCAGCAGCCCGACCAGAAAATCGATCATCGGGTCAGAGGCGATCGTGAGGTCTGTTTTGAGGTCGGCGGTCATGATGTGGCTCCTGGAAGAAAAATTGTCACAAAAATTTAACGCATCATGGGCGCGCTGCCAACCAACCGCACGACGCGCCTGCCACTCGGCGCTATAATGGAGGCCGAAGAGACCGACGCACACGCGCGCAGACAAAGGCAGCTCAGAGGCATGACGGACATCGACATCCGACGGGCGCGGCTGGACGACACGGCGGCCATCAGCGCATTATTTCGCGCCAGGGTCCCGATCTGGCAGCGGCTGAACGCGCGCGGCCAGGTCGATGATCTGCCTTATGATCGCCTCACGATCTACGAACGCTGGCTGCACGGAGGGTCAAATGCCGCGCCGTGGATGAGCATCGAAATCGGCGCGCTGCTGCTCAATCAGCTTCTGCTGGGGGCGGGGCTGCCGCTGGTAGCGGTGGTCGATGACAGGGTGTGCGGCTATGCGGAAGCGTATCCTGGCAATGAGCCGGCCCCGATCGGCGCGCATCTGCATCTGGCGCATCTGATCACCGACGGCAGCGATCCGGCCCTGGCTGAACGCCTGTTGGACGGCATATTTGATCATGCCCGGCGCGCGAAAGTGGCGCGCGTCACGGTGGCCCGCAGCGCCTATGACGATGAGGCGGGCGCGATCTTCGACCGGCGCGGTTTCAGCCCGCTGATCACGGCGGTGCGTTACAGCCTGCCATCGCAGGCCGGCCAGGGCGTTTACAAAACCACCGATCACCCTGATCCTGACCCGGCGCAGATCGACGGCTGGTATATGTCCATCGGTCGCACCGAGTCTGCGCGCCAGCACTGGGAAGCGATCTGGCCGCGCCAGTTCAACGGGATCGAGGAGATCGCCGCGCGCAAGACCCATCGCCTGCGCTTCAGCGGCGGCGGGCAGGAGGCGCTGATCTGCTGCCAGGCCCAGCTTTACGATCCGCGCAGCATTGAGGTGTTCTGCTGGTCGCCGAAGCCGCTGGCATCACAGCTTCTGACCGGCATCCGCGACTGGGCGCAGCGCCAGGGGTACAAATCACTGGCGCTGACTGTGCTGGAAACGAGCCGCACGCTGCTGGGCGACGCGGAACAAATCCCCTACCGGCAGGAGACGCACGCGGCGCCGGTGTGAGGAGTCAGAAGTCGCAAGTCACAAGTTGCAAGATACAGGTCATAAGTGATAAGTTGCAAGTCATAAGTCGCAAGAGGTGTCGAGCATTTACCGAAGCGCTGCTAATTGCTAACAGCTAATTGCTAACAGCTAATTGCTAACAGCTAATCGCTAACAGCTACCGGCTAATAATCAGGCGAAAGCATCGCCAGGAGAGACTGACCCGTGCCGATCTATGAACCTGATCACGTTGAATATGCCATCAACACCGGCCACGTCCAGATCGTCCAGGAGAGCGGCGGCCATCTGCCCGCCTATTGGGCCTACCCGGCGATGGGGCAGAAATTTCCCGGCGTGATCCTGGCCCATGACTGGTGGGGCCTGACCGGGATCATCCGCCGCACGGCCAATCTGTTCGCGCAGATGGGTTACTACGTGATCGCGCCCGACCTGTTCAACGGGCGGATCGCCGGGAGCTATAAAGAGGCGCTGAGGCTGGTGGAATCGCTGGGGGCCACCAGCGCCTATCCGCGCGTCAGCAGCGCGCTGAGCGTCCTGGAACAGCACATGCACAGCACCGGCAAGGTGGCGGTTGTGGGCGTCGGGATGGGCGGCAGCCTGGCGTTTGAGGCGGCAGTCACCCGGCCTGATCTGGAGGCGGTGATCGCCTTTGGCGGCTTTCCGCATCGTTATTTTGGCCGCTTTAAGGACTGTTACGCGCCGATCTTCGCCTTGTATGGCGCGCGCGACTCGCTGATTATTCCGGCAGCGGTGCAAAAACTGAGCGCCGAGCTTCAGCAGTCGTCGCATCCGCACCGCGTTGAGGTGATCGACGAGTTCGAGCATGATTTTTTTGTGGAACCGGTGACGGAGGCCCAGCGCGTCAAAGGCCGCCATGTGATGCGCGAGGCGCTGGCGTTTCTGGATAAGCATCTCGGCGGCCCGGCCCGGCCCCGTGCCCGGCAGGTGTATTGATCGCGCCAGTCAGACCACCGGCTTTTCGCGGCGCAGCAGCATCCCCGGCAGCGCGATCCCGATGGCGATCGCGGCCAGGATTAACCCGGTCCTGATGCCGTTGATACCCGCGCTGATCAGAAAGGCCTCGCCTGCGTCCGGCGGCGCGTCCACCACGCGGATCAGACTCAGCATGGTGCTGTAGGCGAACATACCCGGAACCATAGGAATCCCGCCGCAGATGTTAAAGATCATGGCGGGCACACGCAAACGCCGCGCCAGGATCAGCCCGATCAGCCCGACCAGTGTCGCGCCCGCCAGCGTCCCGGCCACGATCGACACGCCGAAGCCCTCCATCAGCAGCGCGCGTGAGGCATGTCCGGCAGCCCCCACCCGCCCGCAGCCGACCAGCACCCGACGCGGCACATTGAACAGCACGGCGAAGCCCAATGCCGCCAGCGCTGACCAGAATGCATCGACCGTGACGAACCCCAGCAAATCCAGCGCATTCATAAGCCGCTGACCCCCATCAGGCCCATCGCCAGCAGCAGGCCAAGCGCGATGCACATCGCCAGGATCGCGCCGATCAGCCCGCGTGTCAGGCCGATCAGCACATGACCATAGATAATGTCCTCGATCGAATGGATCAGCGGCACACCGGGGACGAGCAGCAGCACCGACGCGGCCAGCGCCAACTGCGGCTGATCGCTGAGTTCAAGCACCGAGGCCAGGCTGGCGACGCATCCGGCGGTAAAGGCCGTGATCGCCGTGATCATGAACGTATTGAAGTGATGTTTGTGGAGTTCCTGGCGCGTCCACTGCGCGATCGCCGCTGCGCAGAACGTCACACCGAACGCGCCCCAGTCCGCCCCGAATAACCGGCTGAACGATGCGCACGCGAGGCCGACCATTACCACCACCGTCCAACGGTCGTAATTGTCATGCAGCGTATCGATTCGGCGCAGTTCTGCCCGCACCGCCAGGCGATCCAGTTCGCCGTGATCGATGCGGCGGCTGAGGTGATTGATCTCGTCCACGATCGTCATATTGACACCCATGCGCGGCACACGGCGTACTTTGGTGCGGAACTGATCGCCGCTGATGGTCGTCACCAGCAGCACATTGGGCGACACCAGAATATCCATCCAGTCGCAGCCCAGGCCGGTCCCCATACGATGCACGGTTTCTTCCACCCGCGCCGCATCTGCGCCCGATTGCAGCAGCATCTGCCCCGCCCACAGCGCCAGATCGATCACATCCGTCAGGACTTCATACTCAAGCGGCGGTTTTGCCGTCCTGCTCACTGCTGACATTCCGTCCTCCTCACTGTGCCCTTTTCACTATACAACAGCCTGCCGCTCCCGCCGTGGCCGGATCACGGCTTCGTGATCATCGTCATGGGATCACAGGAGCGGCGGCAGACGATCCTCGCCTGCTATACTGGGGCACGGGAAATTAGCCGAGGAGAGGTGCGATGCTGGAACAACTGCTGGATTCACCGATGGTCACGTCAATGCTGTTTTACCCGCGCCCGGCGCGACCCGGCGCAAGCGGCATCCCCAATACCCGCGATGGCACATTTGCCGTGGCTGATGGCGTTCACCTGGGCTACCGGCTGTTTCGCCCGGCGGATCCGGCCGGTGTGATCCTGTTTTTCCACGGCAATGGGGAGATCGCCGCCGATTATGACCCGATCGCCCCGTTCTTCTTCGCCATCAACGCGGCGCTGCTGGTGGTCGATTATCGCGGTTATGGGTGGAGCAGCGGTCGCCCGCTGACCTCTGCGCTGATCCGTGACGCCGAGGCGATCATGCCGTCTCTGCCGGACGCGCTGGACGATCTGGCCGCGAAACCGCTGTACGTGATGGGGCGATCGCTGGGCAGCGCGCCCGCGTCGCATCTGGCGTATCGTCTGCCGGAACGCTTCCGGGGTGTGATCCTCGAAAGCGCGTTCGCCGATATGCCATCGGTGGTGGCGCGGCTCGGTCTGCCGATCGCGCTGCCGATCGGGGACGATCTGCCGCTGAACAATATAGGCAAAATCGCGCAGAGCGATCTGCCGCTGCTGGTGATCCACGGCGAACGGGATCAACTGCTGCCGGTCGAAAACGGCCAGCGCCTGTATGACGCATCGCCCGCGCCGCGCAAAAGGATTCTGCGTGTGCCCGGCGCGGGTCATAACGATGTGATGGTGGCCGATACCGATGCCTATTTCGGCACGATCCGCGATTTGATCCGCGGCGCGACGGTTTAGCTCAGCCCGCACGCGCCCGCGTCGAAGCGGTAGATGTAGGGCTTGTCCGTCGCCGGGGGCAGACCTGGCGCGACCAGTTGCAGTTGACCGCCCGCCAGCCGCCACAGGCTGATCTCGCCGGACGCGCCATCGAACGACGCGATCACTACGTTGTCATCCGCGCCCGCCGTCTCCGCGACCTGTTCGCCGGTGACGATCAGCAGGTTCACACCCGCGCCCCGGCTGATCTCGTAGATGTGAATCCCGCCGCCGCGACAATACATGACCGCGCTGGCGAAGGCATCGCGGTTGATGCGGTCGTCGTCGAACAGGGGCGGCTGCGGCGTGATCCCTGGCGCGCCCGGCGCAGGGGTTGCTGTGGGCGGCAGGGTCGGCGGGGCGCAGGCCGGATCGAGGTCAGACAGGCTGACCTGCTGCTGATAGAGGATGCCGGTGTTGTTGGCTTGCAACCAGGCGAACGTGTCCGCATAGGAGCCGCTGTAAAAGGCCGTCACCTCGTAGATATAAAGCGTGATCGGTGACGGCGAGGTGTCGGTATCGGTGACATACCAGTTCACGGAGATAATACGCGGGCCGGTGTTGCGGAAATCGACAATGGCATATTCCACATCGCCCCCCGCGTTGACCGCCGCGACCCCAAAATAATCGACCCCGGAACCGGTGTCATCCTGCGCGTCGAACGTGACGTTGCCGTAAATGCGCAGCAGCGAACAGGGATCGGTGGCGACGGCCGTGGTTGTGGCTCCGTAAATGATCGGGGGCGGCGTGAAGTTGGTGATCGCGCTTACCTGGATGATCGCGGCCAGCAATATGATAGCCAGGATCAGGCTGAGGCCGATCCATGTCCTGTGCCGGGGATGCAGCGTCATAAGTCCTCGTCAGATGATGAATCGTTGTATTGATAACCCCATTTTATGCCTTCTTTCCTCAAACGTGCCTCAATATTCCTTCACATTACAAAAGCAAAACGCGCCCGCTCAGGTTGTGATCGGCGCGTGTGAAATTTCTGACAATGGAGCGGTGTTCAGTGATTGATGCCTCGGTTCTGCCCCGGCCAGCGGCCATACAGCCGGGTGAGATGCGCCAGCCGCTCGCGGGCGGGATCGGCCAGTTTGTCCGCTGTAAAACGCCAGCTCCAGTTGCCGCTTTCCTGGCCGGGTGTGTTCATGCGTGTCTCCGCGCCATAGCCGAGGATATCCTGCATCGGCACGACGAACGTATGGGCGCAGGACATCATCCCGACTCGGATCAGCGTCCAGTGCGGCTCATGCACCTGCCGGTCGAGATATTCCGATAAAAAGCGTTTTACCCCGTCGTGCGCTTCGCCGCTGTTCCACCAGCCTACGGTCGTGTTATTATCGTGCGTGCCGGTATAGACGACACAATTTTCCACATGATTATGCGGCAGGAACGGGTTGGTCGGCTCGCTCCACGCGAATTGCAGCACCTTCATCCCCGGCAGGTTGAGCGCATCGCGCAGGTCAAGCACGGCCTGGGTGATCTCGCCCAGGTCTTCCGCGATGATCGGCAGGTCGCCCAGTTCCGCCTTCACCTTGTTGAAGAACGCGACGTTGGGGCCTTTTACCCAACGCCCACGGACGGCGGTCGGCTCCTCAGCGGGAATTTCCCAGTAATCCTCGAAACCACGGAAATGATCGATCCGCACCAGGTCTACCAGGGCAAGTGACGCCTGAAAACGGCGAATCCACCAGCGATAGCCATCGGCTTCCATCACATCCCAGCGGTAGAGCGGATTGCCCCAGCGCTGCCCGGTCGCGCTGAAGTAATCCGGCGGAACCCCCGCGACCAGGGTGGGATGGCCTTTTTCGTCCAGCGAGAATTTCTGGCGGTTAGCCCATACGTCACTGCTGTCGTGCGCCACAAAGATCGGGATGTCGCCGATCAGACGGATGCCGCGATCGTTGGCGTAACGCTTGAGCGTGTCCCACTGTTCATGGAACACCCACTGGCGAAAGCGCCGCGCCTCGACCGCCGTCCGCAGCCTGGATCGCGCTTCTTCGAGCGCTTCCGGCTTTCTCAAGGCCACGTCTTCCGGCCATTCCACCCACGGCTTGCCGTCATTTTCATCCTTCAGCGAGGCGAACAGGGCATAATCATCCAGCCAGTAAGCGTTTTTTTGTGTCCAGTTGTTAAAGCGATCGCGCTGTTCCGGTGTGGCGTTGGCGTCGAAGCGGTCAAACGCCAGATCAAGCATTGTGACGTGGTATTCGATCACCGGGCCGTAATCGACCCGTTCGGCGGGGAAATCGGGCACGGTCGCCACGTCTTCCGGCTTCAGCCAGCCGTCGCCGATCAGCTTGTCCAGGCTGATCAGATAGGCATTACCGGCGAAGGCAGACAGGCACTGATAGGGTGAGTCCCCATAGCTGGTAGGGCCGAGGGGGAGCACCTGCCACAGCGATTGCCCTGCCGATTGCAGCCAGTCCACAAAACGGTAGGCATATTCCCCCAGATCGCCGATCCCGAACCGCCCAGGCAGCGAAGTCGGATGCAGCAGCACACCGCTGGAACGAGTAAACAAAGTCATCAGCCACGTCCTTAAAAATAGAGACCAGCCAGGCGCGGTCATGAAAACAAAACACACGCTCGCCGCTGATCTTAGAGCCGAACCGCAGGCCGCACAATGCCCCAGGCCATGAATTTACCTCCAAGCTATTTGAGAAGTTATCGGCGTAAGTGCAAATCAATCAATGTGCCCCGGCCCAGGCTGGAAAATCAGGCCCAGGCGTGTACGATCAGCCCACGTAAAATCCATACAGAACGAACGCGGAATGCCGAGACTGAGCCGAAAAACAACCTTTATCGCGCTGGTGGCTGCCCTGACAGTCAGCGCGTGCGATCCACAACTCCCCGGCCCCACGCCGACCCGCACCCTCACCGGCCCTCTGTCCGAACCCAGCCCTACCGTGCGCATTGATCCGCCCACGCGCGCGGCGGAAGACCTGTCGCTGCCAGGTCAGACCATTCCAGAGGCGGCAGGAGTCCCGCCGGACAGCGCGATCCCACCGGTGGAGATCGCCACCACGCCCGGCGCGCCGATGACCGGATCGATGCGGGTGCAGCTTACCGTAGCTCAGGGTGTGCAGCTTGAGGGAAATCTCTACCAGCCTGCGCTGCCACCCGAAGGCCCAACGGCTGAACTAACCCGCGTCCCTGGTGTGCTGCTGATCGGGCTGCCGCTCGATGGCTGGGGTGCGCTGCCGGTCTATCTGCGCGACGCGGGCTTCACGGTGATCGTCATGCAGATGCGCCCGGAAAACGCGCTGGCCGATTTCGATGTGGTGCTGCGGGCGTTCAGCGAGGCGCAGACGGTCGATCCCGGCCTGGTCGCGGTGATCGGCGCGCTGCCGTCGGGGGCTGAACTGGCGCTTTCCGGCTGCGCGGCCAACGATCTGTGCGACGCGGTGGTGCTGATCTCCCCGGCCAATACACCGGCCCTGCGGAATGCGATGATCAGTTATGCGCCACGGCCCGCGTTGGCTCTGGCCGCGATCGACGATACGTCCGCGATCGATGCCGCCCGCGCGCTGGATGCGGTCACCACCGGTGAATTCGCCTTGCAGACCTATCCCGGCGGCGCGCAGGGATCGGCGCTGATCGCGGCGGAAAGCTCCCTGCCGGAGACGATCCGCGCCTGGCTGCGTGTGGTTCTGGTACAATGATCATATGTAGTGAGACAGGAGACTCAAGGTGACGGTCCTGGAACAGGTTGAACAGCTTTTGTCGCAGCTTTCCCCGGCAGAAAAGGCCATCATTCTGCAATGGGTGGCGCGCGATCTCGGCAGCGCG
>Ga0224723_1002092_pt1 | contig 11341 bp, 7 predicted proteins | sample Balambano_FR2_Me_FD_161647 | JGI IMG/M metagenome (GOLD analysis project Ga0224723, IMG submission 161647) | Freshwater sediment microbial communities from Lake Towuti, South Sulawesi, Indonesia - Balambano_FR2_MetaG | ecosystem: Environmental > Aquatic > Freshwater > Lake > Sediment | place...
GTCCTGGAAGCCGCGCCAGAGCATCGTGCCCCACACCGCCGGGGCAAGCAGGTAGACGACGATCCGGTAGACCCATTTCACGCGGCGGCGCCCGCCTCGCGATATCCCGCGAGCAGCGAGTGCCAGTCCGCATCCGTGAATCGCCCCGCGGGCAGGCCGTCGGTCACCTTCTCGAGCGAGCGGCGCAGCCGCACGAGGTTCGCATCCTTCCAGAATCCTGGCCGCCGCAGCGAGCCCCGATCGAAGTCGATGAGGTGCACGGCGTCGGCGGTCCCGAGGAGGACATTGTGCGCGTTCAAGTCTGCGTGGCAGACGCCGAAGTCATGGAAACGCCGGATGCAGCGGCCGATCGTCACCCAGGTGATGAGTGGCAGGGCGTCCATCTCGAGGCCGGCGGCGAGCGACAGCGTATCTTCGAGCCGGACCGTCAGCAGGTCACCGCGGTAGGTGAGCCCGCCGCGCACGTAGCGTGCCGCGATCGGCGTCGGCACGGGCAGGCCCGCGCGGGCGAGGTGGTAGGTCAGGTGCCACTCGGCGAAGGGACGCGTTGCCGCCTCGCCTCGCCAGACGTAGCGGTCGGCGGACAGGCGCGCGATGAGCCCACCGCGGCGATAGTGGCGCAGCACGAGAGGCCGCTCGAGCGTCCTCACGAAGTACGTGGTGCCGCGGCCGCGCGCCTCGCCCTCGATCGCGTCGTGCTCGCGCCAGAAGCGCGGCTCGAACCAGTCGGGCGTCAAATTGCCCGCGCGGGAGGCATCGTATAGCATCGCGCCGCCCGCGATCTCGACGCGCCTGACCTCCGGACCCAGCGTCAACGCGCGCAACGCATGCTCCCCCTCGCCGCTCCCCCTCGCTCGGTCTGCATCCTCCGGCTCTCCGCGATCGGCGACACCTGCCACGTCGTTCCCGTGCTGCGCGCGCTGCAGGCCGCCTGGCCCGGCACGCGCTTCACGTGGGTCATCGGCAAGGTCGAGGCGAAGCTGATGCGCCTCCTCGGCGACGTCGAGTTTATCACCGTGGACAAGGGCGCCGGCCTCGCCGCCCGCCGCGACCTCGCGCGCGCACTCGCCGGTCGCCGCTTCGACGTGCTCCTGCACATGCAGCTCGCGCTGCGTGCGAGCGTGCTCTCCACCGCGATCCGCGCCGACGTGCGCCTCGGCTTCGATCGCGCCCGCGCGCGCGAACTGCAGTGGCTCTTCACGAACGCCGCGGTGCCGGCGCGAGCGCGTGAGCACGTGCTCGACAGCTTCTTCGGATTCGCCGAGGCGCTCGGCGTACACGAGCGCCCGCTGCGCTTCGATGTGCCGATTCCCGACGACGCGCGCGACTACGCCCGGCGCCTCGCGCCCGCCGGCGTGCCGACACTCGTCATCTCGCCGTGCTCGAGCCATCCCCTCCGCAATTGGCGCCCCGAGCGCTACGCCGCGATCGCGGATCACGCCGCCGCGCGCGGGGTGCAGGTGATCCTCACCGGCGGTCCGGCGCCGATCGAGCGCGAGATGGGCGATGCCATCCGTGCCGCCGCGCGTACCCCGCTCGTCGACCAGATCGGCCGGGATACGCTGCCGCAGCTCCTCGCGCTGCTCGAGGCCGCAACCGTGCTGCTCACGCCCGACTCCGGGCCCGCGCACATGGCGACGATGGTCGGCACGCCTGTGGTCGGGTTGTACGCCGCAACCAATCCCGCGCGCAGCGGGCCGTATCGATCGCGCGAGTGGTGCGTGGATCGCTACGCGGAGGCGGCCCGCCGTTTCCGCGGCCGCCCGCCCGAAACCTTGCGCTGGACGGAGAAGATCGAGGAGCCCGGCGTCATGGATCTCATCGAGATCGACGACGTGCGGGAGCGCCTCGACGCGGTGCTCTCCACGAGGGCGTTCGCTGCGCGCGCATCCGTGTGTGCTGCGCTGCGTGAGCAGAGGAGCGATTCCTGAACACGCCATCCGTACACGGTGCGGCGCGTGCGATTTGGCCGCGCGCGACGGGCGCGGCAGCCGCCACACTTTCGCCATCGCGTTCATCGACGCGCCCCGTTCCATGCGATGCCGAGCCTCATGCCCCGTACCGGCACTACACTTTGCTCGCGACCGAGGTCGCGCTAAAGTGTGGCGGGGTGCTGTCGCCCGCGTGCTCCGCGTGACCGAGGAAACGGCAGCGACGACACCAATGTCTTGGGCGTCGGAGATCTGAAGTGCGTCATTCGCGGACATCGTTGCCGGAACTGAGTGGTGCGCGGACTCGCGCGCGGGCCGCCGATACCGGTGCGCGCGAGGTCTCGCCAGCGCACAGCGCACAGCGCACAGCGCACAGCGCACAGCGCACAGCGCACAGCGCACAGCGCACAGCGCACAGCGCACAGCGCACACCTGACTCACCGTCCGGCGGGTGGTTCCGCCCACGATCGAATGCTTCTTGTTCGTGTGCCGCTGGGCGAAGCGCAATCGTGCCGCGTCTCGCCGTGCCCGCCATGACGACACGCGGCGTACCGGGGGGCGTCCTGCTGGCGTGGCTGCTCCTTGTCGCGACCGCGTCTTGGGCCGCTACGGTCAACTATGAATACGACGCGCTCGGGCGGCTGAAGACCGTCACGCGCTCTGACGGCAGCACCATCACCTATACGCTCGACCCCGCCGGCAATCGCACGCAAGTCGTAGCCGGAGCGCCTCCCGGGATCCCCGCCTCGATCACGGTGCCCTCGAGCAGCAGCACCGGCAGTTACACCGTCAGCTGGGGAGCGGCGAGCGGGACGCTCACGGCCTATGCACTGTACGAGGCGACGAACTCCGGGTTCTCGGGTGAAACGCTCGCCTACAGCGGCACGGCGCTGAGCCTGGCGATCTCGGGCAAGAGCAACGGCACCTATTACTATCGCGTGCGCGCGTGCAACGGCAGCCTGTGCAGCGGTTACCGCGTCGCGGGCAATGCCACCACGGTCAGTCTTGCGCCGCCAGCGGCACCGTCCAACATTTCCGGGCCGTCCACGAATACCACTGGCAACTACTCGATCTCCTGGAGCGCGGTCACGGGTGCGAGCCGCTACGAGCTCTGGGAACGGGTCGGCGCCAGCGCGTTCACGAAAGTGTACGACGGGCCGAACACCGCGAGGAGCTTCAGCAACAAACCGAGCGGTGAGTACCGCTACAAGGCCAAAGCGTGCAACGCGGTGGGCTGCAGCGGGGATTCCCCGGTGAAGCTGGTCATGGTGTGCCGGCCGAACTGCCCATGAGAGGCCCCGTCCTGCGCCGGCCGCTCCTTGCCGTGCTCCTGTCCGTGAGCGGCCCGGTCGTGCTCGCCCAGCAGGAGGTCCCGGAGGTGATCTCCCCGCTGCGGGTCGAGACCGATCACAACGACGTGAACGTGGTGAGCGGCCGCACGCAACTGCCGATGCCGGTGCTGTCGGTGCCGGCTGCGCCGAACCTGCGTTTTGATCGGGTGCAGAACGTGGCGCCCTACGTCAGCGGTCAGCAGTGGGGATCCGCGAGCCCGGTTCAGAGCAGCTTCTCGGTTCACACGCTCACCGGCACGTCCGAATCGTTCCGCTGTGTGGACTTTGATTGCGCGAGCCTGACGCGCACCGGTTCGGTCTTCGTTCCGAATGCCAATGTCTACTCGCGCGGCGGCTCCGGCGAGCGCTACCACTTCAACCTGGAGCACGTGCGCACGAGCGGCACGAACCCGGTCACGATGCTCCATTACGCCTCGTCGGTGACCTACCCGAACGGCGAGGTCATCACGTTCACGTATGACACCGCGACGCTGCCCGGCGATCCCCTGCAGCGGACGTTCTTCCGGCCCACGCAGGTCTCGAGCAGTCTCGGCTTCCACATCACGATCGCCTACCATCCCGGCGCGATCGACAGCGGACTGTGGGGATCGCCGGCCGAAGCGGCGCTCTACCGCAGCGCCGCGCCGGGGACGCCGCTTGGCCGCCTGACCTACAGCAGCGACGGCGGCACGATCACCGACCTCGGTGGGCGGGTGTTCACCTGCCAGGGCTGCGCGCACGCGCTCGGCGCGGGGCTGGAGCGCTCGAGCGGTGCGCATCAGCTGCCGGGCGAGGCTTCGCCCACGCGGCAGGTGACGGCGTTGGCCAGTCACGCCGTCGTCGCCTCGGTGACCCGTGACGGCGTGTCGTGGAACTACGGCTACACGAACCTGCGCAACGGCAGCACACCGAACAGCTTCCTGTACGACCGCCTCACCGTGACCGGCCCGCACGGGTACCACACCACCTACGACCTGCAGGTTCAGGATCTTCGCAACGTCATCACGCGCATCACCGATTCGAACGGTCGGGCGACGCAGGTCGCTTTCGATGAGGCCTATCGGCTCCTCAGCGTCGTCTACCCGGAAGGCAACGCGGCCAGCGTCGCCTATGACGACTTCGGCAACATCCTCTCGCGGACGCTTGAGCCGAAGGCCGGTTCGGGCCTGAGCGCGGTGACTGAAACCGCCAACTATCCGGCCGGTGCGTGCGGCCACGCGTCGTTCAACTCGCTGTGCCACCGGCCCTCGTGGTTTCGCGACGGCCTCGGCCGGCAGACCGACTTTCAGTACAACGCCGCGGGCCAGCTCACCGAGCAGACCGATCCGGCCGATGCCCAGGGTGTCCGGCGCCGTACGATCATCACGTACGAGAGCAGCACCGGGATCAGCCGCCGCAGCGTGGTGCGCGTCTGCGGCGAGGGCTCGACCTGCGGCACCCCCGAGGAGAGCCGCACCGAGTACGAGTATTGGGGCAACACCTTCCTGCCCTCGGTCGAGCGCCGCATCGATGCCGCGCGCGGCGAGACGCTCGAGACGCGCTACACGTACGATGACGCTGGGCGCGTGCTGATCGCGGACGGTCCGCTGCCCGGCACGGGCGATGCGCAGTACTTCCGCTACGACGTGCACGGCCGGCGCACCTGGGAGATCGGCCCGGCGCAGGTGAGCGGCCTGCGCTTCGCGACGCGGTTCGCTTATCGGGACGCCGACGACCAGCTCATCAGTGTCGAGGCCGGCTCGATCCCGAATGAGTCGAGCGTTGCGCTCAGCGTGTTTCGCCGCACCGACCACGCCTACGACGGCCAGCGCAACCGGGTGCGCGAGACCGTCTCCGCGGCCGGGACCCCGCAGGCGCTGGTGCAGCGCACGTTCGATCAGCGCGGCCGGCTCGAGTGCGAAGCGCGGCGCATGAACCCGGATGCCTTCCTCGCGCTGCCGACGAGCGCCTGCAGCCTGGGCCCCGAGGGCAGTTTCGGCCCCGACCGCATCACGCGCCAGGTCTACGATGCGGCCGGCCAGCTGCTGCAGGTGCAGCGCGCCTACGGCACGCCGCTGCAGCAGAGCTACGCCACCTACACCTACACGGCAAACGGCCAGCGCCAGACCGTGCAGGATGCCAACAACAACCGCAGCACCTTCGAGTACGACGGCTTCGATCGCCTCTTGAGGCTGCGCTTCCCGGTCGCAACGACCGGCGCCGCCCAGTCGAGCAGCACGGACTACGAGCAGTACGGCTACGACGCCGTGGGCAACCGCACCTCGCTGCGCAAGCGCGACGGGCGCATCATCAGCGACACCTACGATGCGCTCAACCGCCTGCGCGTGAAGTCGGTGCCGACCTCGGCGAGCGGCGCGCCGGGCTACAGCGTCTATCACGGCTATGACGCGCGCGGCCTGCTCACCTACGCCCGCTTTACCTCCGACAGCGGCCCGGGCATCACCCACAGCTACGACGGCTTCGGGTGGCTGCGGAGCGCGAGCAGCAACGTCTCCGGAGTGGCCCGGACGGTCGCCTCGGCCTACGATGCCCGCGGCAACCGCACCCGCCTCACCCATTCGGACGGGGCCTTCTTCGAGTACGCCTGGGACGGGCAGGACCGCCTGATGCACTTGGCGGAGAATGGGCCGTCGACGACGCTCGCCTCGATCTTCTACGACCCCCAGGGCCGGCGCGAGGCGCTCGCCCGCGATGCGCTCGGGGCCGTGACGGTCTACGGCTATGACCCGATCTCGCGCCTGGCCGCCCTGAGCCATGACCTGGACGGCGCCGGCAGTGCGCACGATACAAGCTTCGGATTCAGCTACAACCCAGCCTCCCAGATCACCACGCGCTCGCTCACGAACACGGCCTACGAATATGCGGTCACCGACTCGACCCAGAGCTATGCGGTCAACGGCCGCAACCAGTACACCCAGGTCGGGGGCAGCACCCACGCCTGGGATGCCAACGGCAACCTGACCTCCGACGGCGCCACCACCTTCGGCTACGACACCGAGAATCGCCTGGTGAGCGCCAGCGGGGCGAAGAACGCCACCCTCAGCTACGACCCGCTCGGGCGGCTCGAGCAGGTCACGAGCGGAGCGAACACCACCCGCTTCGTCTACGACGGGGACCGGCTGATCGCTGAGTACTCCGGCACGGGCACGCTGCTGCGCCGTCATGTGCACGGCGCCGGGGTCGATGAGCCGCTGCTCGGCTACGAAGGCCCCGCCGTCGCCGCCGCCACCCGGCGCTACCTGCACGCCGATCACCAGGGCTCGATCGTCGCCACGAGCACGGCCGCCGGGGCAGCACTCGCGATCCACGCCTATGACCCCTATGGGGTCACGGCTGCCACCAACACCCTGCGGTTCCAGTACACCGGGCAGGCGGCGATCCCCGAACTCGGCCTCCTCTATTACAAGGCGCGCTTCTACCACCCCGGCCTCGGGCGGTTCCTGCAAACCGATCCGATCGGATACGAAGATGACCTCAATCTCTATGCGTATGTCGGCAATGATCCACTCAATCACACCGATCCGACTGGCGCAGTAGCTGAAACTCCGTGGGATGCTTTCAATGTCGGATTAGGCGTTGCAAGCCTTGCCAGCAACGTCGCTTCCGGCAACGTCGTCGGTGCCGTCGTAGATGCAGGCGGACTCATCTATGACAGCGTGGCAACTGCGGTTCCTGGACTACCTGCGGGAGCTGGGGCCGGGTTAAAGGCCCTCCGAGCAGGCAACAGGATTTCGAACGCCACCAAGCGCATTACAAGCCGAATCGCGAATCGACAGAACGTGATCAATCAACGGCACATTCAAGCAGGATTGCGTGAAGCGAGGGGAGACGTTGTCGCGCTTCGCCCGGACGGCAAACCGTACGATCACATCAACGAACTACGTGAGGCTGCGGCTGGTCTGAGAAAAGACCTCATCAAGCTGAAAGAAGTGATGGGCTCAGGTAATCTCGACGACGCGGGTAGGGAGGCTGCGCAGAAGGCACTCTCTGAAGGAAGCAAGCAGCTCGATGTCGCGGACAGAGTCTTGCAAAAAATTGACAGCATAAAAGCACGTTGTCCCACGGGGACTCGAATATGCTAGTTGATATCGAGAGTCGATTCCGGGCCGGCGAGATTGGCAATTCCGATTGCGATGCCCTGAAGACCATTATCCTCGCGAGCACTGACGAATCTGAGCTTGAATCTGCGTTATACATTTTCGGGCGTAGTTGCAGGTTTGATCCGGAAGTTCTAGCCGTATGCGAGAAGTACTTTCTTGAGCAGCCAGCGCCTGGACTCACTGCCGTCTGTATGCGTACCGCATTCGATTACTGGGGATTGTGGGAGTCGTATCGAGGCGTCTTAGCTAGATACCTTGATGCGAAACTTTATGATGAGTGGTATGACGAAGTGCTTTTTGCTTGCAGATTCTGTACAAAATTGACTGTTGACCACGATACGGACTTCTTCGCAGCCAAGCTAATGACGTTACTCGATGCCGCGCGCAGAGAAGGACATTTCGAACTCCTCAAGTTGGCTACCGTCGATACGAGATGATCTCAATCTCTAACTCTGACTGTGTCATAAGTTTAGTGGGTCTTCGTGAAGACGAGTGGGTGGATCAGGCGCGTTCCGGTGTTCAGATTGCCGGCAGCGTGCAGGTGAGCACCTCGAGTCTGAGGTATTCCTCGTCCTGCAGGCCGTAGGCGCGACGCTGGAGGACGCGGATCTTGTTGTTTTAACGATACCCGTTCTTTCCTTCTCGCCAGACTTCTGGAGCTTACCCGTCATTTCGTGGGCGAGGCGGTTTGCACGTTTGATTCGATCTGCTCCGAACTCGCTCAATCTCGGGCGAGCGTAAAGCGCTCGCCGTCACCATGCGGTGCACCGGGGAGTAGCCGCCGTAATAGCAAACAAGGTGCCTTCAAGGTCGGCTACACGATCCACGACACGGCAGACAATCGCGTCTTCCGCTCGTTCACCGTCGATACCTGACTCCTCTGGCGGGGTCAGGGCGTGATGTCTAGCATCACAAGCATGAAAAACATCCTCGTGCCGGTCTCCCCCGGCGAGCTGCTCGACAAGATCACGATCCTGCGCATCAAGGCCGCGCGCATGACGGATGCGGCGAAGGTCGCGAACGTGCGTCACGAACTCGCACTGCTCGAGCGGACGTGGCGCGAGTCGGGCGCCGCCGCGCACGCCCTCGGCGACGAGGAGGCCGCGCTCGAGCGGGTGAACGGCGCGCTGTGGGACATCGAGGACGAGATCCGCGACAAGGAAGCCGCGCAGGCGTTCGATGCGCGCTTCGTCGAACTCGCGCGCGCGGTCTACGTGACGAACGACGAGCGCGCGGCGATCAAGAAGCGGATCAACACGAAGCTCGGCTCGGCGATCTTCGAGGAGAAGTCGTACCGGCCGTACCGGCCTTAAGCCGGAGCCGCCGCGGCGGCCCCGGCCCATCCGGTCAGAACTTGTAGGTCGCCGTGAGGCCGTACTGCCGGCCGTTCGGCAGGAACATGTCGAACGCCCGATTGGGCACGAAGTTCACGACGACCTCCGGATTGATGAATCGCCTGATCGAGCTCGGCGACCGGTCGTCGCCGAGGTTGCGACCCCACACGGTGAGGTCCCAGCTCTCGCTGCTCACACCGACGCGCGCATCGAGCCGCGTCGAGTCGCCCGTCGAGGCGTGGTTGTAGACCTCGGCAAAACGCTCGCTCTGGTAGGAATAGTCGGTGCGCACGAAGAAGCGCTTGTCCGTGCCGAAGAGCAACGAGTATTCCGCTCCGACGCTGCCGGTGTGTGTCGGCGCGTTCGCCGTCTGGTAGCCGGAGGCGTCCCGGAAGTTCGTGGCCGCGCCCATCGGCGGAATCACGCTCGGGCAGGGCGGGTCCGTCGTGACCGGCGAGCCGGTGATCACCGCAAACGTGTTGTCGCACAACTCCTTGAACTCCGCGTCGGCGTAACCGTACCCGAGGTTGAAGTCCCAGTTCTCGTTGGGAATCCAGCGCCAGTTGAGCTCGATCCCCTTGACCTCGGTCTGGCCGGCGTTGCCGGTGAGCGAAATGATCGGCGAGGACGCGGGCGAGATCGGCGTGTACACCTGGCTCTGGGTGACCTGCTGGTCGTCCCAGTCGGTGAAGAAGATCGCGGCGTCGATCGACATGCGCCCGTCCGCGAGCCGCATCTTCGTGCCGAGCTCGTAGTTGAGCGATTCCTCTTCCTTCACGCCGAGCGGCGTGATCGTCGAGAGGCGTGCGTACTCCGCCGCCGACACCTGGGCGCCGCAGAGCGAGGTGTTGAAGTCGCCGGGCTTGTTGCCCTTCGCGACCGACGCATAGACGTTGACGTTCTCGGTCGCGCTGTAGAGCACGGTGCCGCGCGGCGTGAAGCTCGTGAACTCCTCCTCGAGGTTCGCCGGGCAGTTCGTCGTGGACCGGTTGAGCCGGGTCAGTTCGTCCTTCGCATAGCGGCCTTCGAGCGTGAAGTTCCAGCGATCGCCGAGGGCGTAGCTCACCTGCGCGAACACGGCCTGGTTGTCGATCGAGCCCTCCGAGGGCAGCGAGGAGTAGCCGCGCAGCGTGCCCACGGGGCCAGTGTTGCCCATGCCGCCGAGCGTGTTGTACACCGGCGAGGCATTGAGCCCCACGTCGTCCTGGTCGTAGTGATACAGGCCGAAGAGCCACTGGAAGTTGCCGTCGGTGTTCGACGAGAGTCGCAGCTCCTGCGAGCGAAACTCCTTGATCTGCACGACCCGCTGCACGCTGCCCGGATTCGAGATGGTGAGCGTGGGGCCGGGCTGCACCCAGCGCGTGGTGGGCAGCGTGTTGATGATGTAGTCGTCGAAGATCCAGTCCTCGTCCTGGCGGTTCCAGCTCACGAGGCCGGTCACGGTGACCGGACCCACGTCCCAGCTGCCTTCGGCGCTGTAGAGGAACGTGTCGGCTTCGATACCGGGACGTCCGATCGCCTCGAGCGCCGCGAGATCCGTGCGGATCGAATCCTTCGGGAACTCCGGCTGCTCACCGCAGTAGCTGCCGCCGCGCGCACCCGGCACGGTCTGGAAGCAGTTCAGCTCCGGATTCAGCACCCACGGATAGAGTCCGTCGGAGTTCTGCGACGCGAAGGCCCGCAGGATGAAGTCGAGATCGTCCGTGGGGCGCCAGCGCAGCGAGCCCGAGACGCGCTCGGTGTTCTCGGCGCCGAACCTGGGTCGCCGGCCGTCGCTCGACAGGCCCGTGTACTGGCCGTCGTAGTCGTAGTAGCGCGCACCGAGCTTGAAGGTGAGCGTCTCACCGACCACCGGGCCGCTCACGTGCGCCGACGATTCGAGATAACCGTCGTCACCGAACGAACTCGACACCTTGCCGCGCCATTCCGAGGTCGGCTTGCGTGTGCGGTAGCTGATGACTCCGGCGAGCGACCCGCGCCCGAAGTTCGCGGCCTGTGGTCCCTTCAGGACTTCGACCGATTCCACGTCGTCGAGATCGGCGCCGGAGAGCGCCCCCGCGATGTACACGCCGTCGACGACATACGAGACGGTGCGCTCGCCGAGGATCTGCGACTGGCCGCGGATCACCGGACGGTCGAACACGCGGCCGAAGGACTGCGTGAACGAGAGATTCGGCGTGAGGAGCGCGAGGTCGTAGATGCTTTCGACGCCGCGCTGCGTCAGGGTCTCCTCGCTGAAGGCGGTGATCGAGATCGGCACGTCCTGCAGGCTCTCCTCCCGCTTGCGCGCCGTGACGATCACTTCGGTGAGCGCGACCTCCGCGGACTCGCCAGTGCCCTGTGCGAACGAGGGCGAAGCAGCGCCGATGATGCAAACGAGGAAAGCGCACGTTGCCGTGATGGCACGGTTCGATCGCGTCATGATGACCCCCAACAAAGAAACCCAGGAACCGTTCGGGTCGAGCCCGACTCTATTGCCCCGATCCTACACCGCATGCGAGGACATTCCGCAATCCGGGTGTTCTTGCAACACGTCTTCCCTAAGGGCGGGCCCGGGAGGTACTTTCAACCCCAATCGGCGCACCTGGTAGAAGAATCTGACGCCGCCCACTCAGGGTTTCGCTGAGGGTGCGTCGACACGCCGC
>Ga0224723_1002093_pt1 | contig 11337 bp, 10 predicted proteins | sample Balambano_FR2_Me_FD_161647 | JGI IMG/M metagenome (GOLD analysis project Ga0224723, IMG submission 161647) | Freshwater sediment microbial communities from Lake Towuti, South Sulawesi, Indonesia - Balambano_FR2_MetaG | ecosystem: Environmental > Aquatic > Freshwater > Lake > Sediment | place...
CGAAGATTACAAATTTCGGGAGCCAAATGGAACGTGGAATCCGTAAACCCAATGTTGCCATTGAGATGCGCGTATCTCAATGGTCAACTGGCGTTTTAGCTGTTCTCGCATAAGTGGGATGCTCCCGAGATGAAGCTTCAGCGAGGAGAAAGATAAATCAATTATTTCATCAGATAGAAGAATCTGGAATATTCAAGATGAAGTTTCAAGATTTTGAGTAGAACTATCATTTTCATAGAAATTTAAAGGACGCTGATACTTAAATTAAAGCACTTGAAGCAGTTCTGTTAATAGAAGTCATCTACTGAATGTATTTCCTACTCTGATTTAATGCGATCGCCCCTCATCACTCTTCATTCCCCTTCCGCTACATCATCCCAGTAGAGCTTTGTAAATGTCTCTGCTGCACTCGGATCGATTTGTTGCAACGCATTGCGGATTTCAATAATTGAGTCACCTACTGGATCGCCGATCTCATACACCCAGCGATGAATATTAGAACGTGAGATACCCATTACCACAGCGAGTTGGTTTTGGGTTATTCCATATTGCTCCAGAACTTGCTTAAGAGCTTTACCTGCTTTTCCCATGCCCTCGATTGTGTCAAAGGCATTTAGTTGAGTAAATGATCTGAGTTCAGATCATTTCGTGTATGATGATCTGAACTCAGATCATTCTGATCAAAACAGCAAGAGCCAGTGCGTCCGGCGACCAACCTTTTGGCACTGGCTCTAAACCCCAATTGCAATGGAGATAGGAATATTATGACGTATCAGGAGTACATTACTCCCTGGGTTGTCGTGCGCCTTTTGCCTGATATGCGGCGAGTGATAGTCGGTCGATTTCGCAAGCGATCGGATGCGGAGAGTCATTCGCAGCTTTTGCAGCAGCAGATGCCTGATAGTAAGTTTGTTGTAATGTTTGACTCATTGTGTGGTTGAGCGGTGAGTGAATTTGTGGGGGCGATCGCCACCTCTCTCCGTCTTGCCTCAAAGACAACAGACAAATCACCCGGTAACTTACTTCATGGATACGGGTACTGGCTCAAAATGCAGAACCATGATTTGCTCTGGACGCAACCCTAAAGACTCGTATGTGCGTTTAACCCTTACTGCAATATCAGGACTTACGCAAGCAAAACGCAAAATCAAACAGTCCCCCTTAACAGGCGTTGCTTAATTCGGGTATGAATGGGTGCGTGGCAGCGCCGCCGCCACACACCCATTCATACCTATAGCGGTAGCCATATTGATTAGGACATTTTGGTGGCGCGGCTCCACCGCGCCACCAAAATGTCCTTGTCCTAACCTAGCTGACTACAGCTATAAAACCAGCAATCCTCGTTAACAAGGGGCTTAAGCCCCTTGTTAACGGGGGATACTGACTGTGAGATGTGATTAAGCCGCAGTCGCTTAAGCTTTAGATTGAGCGTTGCGACGGTGGAGTAGTCCTGCTAGGGGCACAAGCCCCAGCGCAAACACGATTCCTGGCTCAGGCACGGACTGGTTAGGGTTGCCAGCAACCCGGTTGCGGACAGTAAAGGCGGTGTCTGGGTTGTCGCTGAATAAGCCATCGATTCCCAGGTTGAAGAACTGCTCGTATTCCAACACTGGATCGCCGTTGTAGTCCGCTGCTAGAAACACATCTTCATTGCGGAAGGTGTAAGGATGAACCAGCAGTCCGGCTTGATGGGCATCACTGACTAAAGTGGTGGGAGGTAGAAGCTGGTTTTCTGTATTCGTGGGAATAATTAGCCGCTTGGATGGGCCAATGCCATCAGCATAGTTAGCGATCGCCCCTAACCCTGTTGGTGTTGCCAAATCGCCGTAAGTGCGCGTATCTCCACTCACGATGAAATCAAACGGCTGTTGGGCCGCTCCACCAAATAGCTGCACCAGCGGCACATCCGTCAGAGTATTGAGGAGTTGCAGGTTGCCGACTTCAAAGGATTGGACGAAGACAGGAGCGTCTTCACCGACGTATCCGTTTGCGGTCAAAGTTTCGACCAAAGGTTCCTCCAGAGATAGCCCGATTGAGTCAAAGTAAGTTGGATGCTTAGTCTCTGGATAAATGCCAATGGTGCGACCTGTTTCTTCACTTTTACGCTTTGCCAGGTCGATCACCTCTTGCAGCGTCGGCACCTCAAACTGGTCGTTAAAGGCCACGTTTTGAGGGCGAATTTGCGGAATTCGCTCTCTGGCTTTCAAGGTTTTGAGTTCTTCTAGCGTAAAGTCTTCGGTAAACCATCCGGTGATGGTTACTCCGTCAATGACCTTAGTGGTTTTGCGATCGGCAAACTGGGGCAGTTCAGCCACGTTGGTGGTTGCTTCAGTAATTACACCTGTGGTCGGGTCTACGATGGCGATCGCATTCTCATGTCGCGCAATCAGAATTCCATCTTTGGTTGATACCAGATCAGGCTCAATGTAGTCAGCGCCCATCTCGATCGCCAGCTCGTAGGCTGCCAGCGTATGCTCTGGACGGTAGCCGCTAGCGCCCCGATGTCCAATCACAATAGGAAGTTCTCCATTCAGGGTCGGCGTTCTGCTCAGCGTGATCGCCTCAGCCTTAGCCGCAGGAAAAATTGCTAGAGCCGCAGCAGCCAGGAATGCCAGCTTAAATAAACGGGACATAGTGAATAGTCTCCACGAAAAACTGTTAGATAGAATTGCGATCGCTCACCCAACTGCCTTGACAGCAGCTATAGGAGGATGAGAATCTCAGCAATTTTTCACAGAGTGGCAATGCTCACCCAGTAAAGCGCTTGCTAGCTTCAGCAAAAATACGAGGTTGAGATTAAGCCTGGGAACGATTTGTGTTAATCATCGTTTAGAGGTTTATTAAGGCCACAAACACTTCACAATTCAGTGGCATACCGTAGCCCTGACTAAGTTTCCCAAGCCAAAACGAGCAGCGCATTGAGAATCGCAGCGGCGATCGCAGATCCACCCTTTCGCCCTTCTACTCGAATTTGAGGAACTGCGGTCTGGGCGAGAGCCACTTTCGATTCCACCACTGAGATAAAGCCGACGGGTGCGCCAATGATCAGGGCAGGCTGAGCTGGAGCCGCTCCAGGACTCGACTGAAGCGATTCACACAGCGCCAACAGCGCAGTAGGAGCATTGCCAATGACGTAAATCGCCTGGGGAAATTGCTCCCAACAGCGCAGCAGCCCTGTTTCAGTGCGAGTTTTGCCAGGAAGCGCCTGTTCTACCTGCTCAACCGCTGACACTACAGGGTTTTCAAAGGTTTTTGCGACCAGGGTTGTGATGCCCTGCTTGACCATGCTGACATCGGTGACGATTGGAGTTTGCTGGCGTAGAGCAGCGATCGCCCCCTCAATTGCCCCTGGACTGAACCGAATCAGGTGCTTAAACTCAAAGTCTGCCGTGCTGTGAATCACCCGCCGCACGATGGCATATTCTGGCGGACTGAAGGCATGATCGCCAAACTCTTGATCAATCGCTGCAAAGCTTTGAATCAAGATAGGATGGTAAAGCGAGGACATCGCTAAAACTCCAGCACAGGCCAGTCTGCCTCGCGGTAATAGCGCGTCATGTCGTCAAATTTTCGCAGTTCCGCCCGATGTATCCATAGCTTTTGGGCACCCGCTTCTAGATGCTGCTGGTTCAGGTTGTTCAGCGTTTGACTGAGGCGATCGCGATCAGACTGAATTGAGCCAGTGCCAAAATAGCCCAGCGTAATGTGAGCCGTCAGATGATACTGCTGCTCAATGCCCAGCGCCATCAAGTTTGAATTTTGGTAAATCGATCGCCGCATTTGCAGCACTCGCTGATATGAGCCTTCATCACTAGGCACCAGACAAATGCCAATCGCCCGCGTCATCACAATCAGCCCCAGAGCTTGCCACAACACCTGGTTTTCACCTTGAACCAGCGGCTCACTCTGCTTAAAGCTGTGGGTAATCTGCTCCCTCAGCTTGGTTTCAAATGCCGGATTTTCTTGGGCATGGTGATAGGCGCTGTCCCAAATCAGGTCAGCCAGCGTCAAATGAAAGCTGTCGGCTGGCACAGGCACAATCACACCCGGCTCTACCTGCTGCAAAAACTGCTGCTGATGGCTCTGCAACCAGCGATAAAAGTCCTCATTCTTGGCATCATCAACCCAGGGCGGCGTAATTACCGAGTAGCCAGGAAACGGCACGGGCTTTGCATTGCCGTCTGGATATTGCTGAAACTTAGGAGATGACTGAATATGCTGAACCTGAGAGCGATAGGACTCAGGTAGGGTCATCCGCGCTACTCGATTTACGTAAACTTGATAAGTGTCGTCCAATCTTGATCGCCTCGCATCCTAAATTTAAGCAATACCAATCAAGGAATATAACTTAAGAAAGGCTACTCTAACTAATCTAACGATATTCCGAGTTTATAACAGTGCTTAAAGCGTCCTATCTGCCATTAAAAAATGCAATCGATTCCTGTACCAGGAAATGAACCCCGGAGATTTTAATGCCGATCTACCTCTACTGGGGAGAAGATGACTTTACGTTAAACCGAGCGGTGATAGCACTGCGCGATCGCACCCTTGATCCTGACTGGGCTAGCTTCAACTATGACAAAATCTCCCCTGAACAGCCCAATGCTATTACTCAGGCGCTCAATCAGGCGATGACTCCGCCCTTTGGTGCAGGCAGTCGTCTAGTTTGGCTAGTGGAAACAACCCTTTGCCAGCGCTGCCCTGAAGAAACTTTAGCCGAATTAGAGCGCACACTGCCCGCTTTGTCCGAAAATGTAGTGCTGCTGCTGACCACTTCCACCAAACCTGATGGTCGGCTCAAATCTACCAAACTACTGCAAAAGTTAGGAGAAATTCGTGAATTTGCGGCTATTTCTCCCTGGAAGACTGACCAATTGATGCAGCGGGCGCGACAGGCGGCTCAAGAAGTCGGTGTGAAGCTGACTTCCGGCGCAATTCAACTGCTGGCTGAGGCGATCGGCAATGACACGCGACAGTTGTTTACCGAATTGGAAAAGCTGCGTCTATACGCGGGTTCCAGTAAGCAGCCTGTCACTGAGGAAACTGTTGCCATGCTGGTAACAACTTCAACGCAAAGTAGCTTGCAGCTTGCCGCCGCGATTCGTCAGGGAGAAACTGCTAAAGCGCTCTCGCTGGTCGCTGACTTGCTGAACCGCAATGAACCCGCTTTGCGAATCGTGACGACGCTAGTGGGGCAATTTCGCACTCGATTATGGGTGAAGCTGATGGTTGAGGCAGGAGAACGAGATGAACGGGCGATCGCCCAAGCCGCAGAAGTCAACAACCCCAAACAAATCTACTTTTTGCAGAAAGAGATCAGCACCATTCCCTTGTCGCGCTTCCAGCAAGCGCTACCACTGCTTTTAGAATTAGAAGCTGGCTTAAAGCGAGGAGCAGAAGAAACCGCCATTCTGCAAACCAAAACCATCGAACTATGCCAGCTTTTCCAGAAGTAGTGAGTCAAACTCAACCGACTGGTAAAGATTGCGGATTAATAACTTGTGGGGTGGGTGTCTTACCCGCCCGGACGGGCAAGATGCCCATCCCAAAGGCAATGCAGTTTATTTAATTTCCATTCCTATAGCACTTGAAGAGTTGATTAGGACAACGTTGGACTCGCCAAAGCGTTGTATAGCCGAGGTTTCGGTTCATCCCTCATCCTTCATCCTTCATCCTTTTGCTATATTACTTTGGCAGTATGGGCTAACGCTAATTTTGAGCATCGCGTGGATGCGTTAGCGGCAGCGTAACGCATAACTCTCAGGGCTTTGGTGTGTTACGGCTACGTCTAACTCACCCTACTATGAGTGCATCCTATTCAGTTGTCGAAGTAATAAGACAAAATCTACAAAATCTATTCAGCAGCACGGCGGAATGACTGAGCAGCACGGCGGAATAACTCAGCAGCAGGGCATTAACCGTAGGATGGACAATGCAAGACATACCATCCCAGCATTATTCTTAGCTCGACTTTATCCATTTGAAATTGAGGCTACTCTTGATGCAGCCTGAATCGCGCCCAGGCTCCAGCACTTTTTAGATGTCATAGAATACTGCCGACATTGAGAAAAGTCAGAAGCGTCTCCCGGAATGCCAGAACCATCAACGGACAAAGGATTCAGAATTTGGATAAAGTCGAGCTTAGGTCGGTAGTTACGTTGCTTGCGAAAGCTCCCTCGGTTGCACGGATGCCGGGGGAGTTTCGTTTTAAAGGTGCCCAGTAATGCACCAATGAAAACGCCCCAGCAGTGCCGGGGCGTTTCTATCTGTCAGTAGAGGAAGAAAAACTACGCTGCAACTTTTGCGTTGGGAAGTCCACGAGGACATCTAACATCAGGTATATTTAGGTATGTCTAAGTACCTGGAAGTACATTTGTTGATTTCAGCACTAGTCCGAAATCAGCTATCAGCAAGGGTTTAATGCAGTTTTCAAGACACGAAATATCAAGGCGGCACCCAGATTCGAACTGGGGGTAAGGGATTTGCAGTCCCCTGCCTTACCACTTGGCCATGCCGCCATAGAATTCATAATATACCAAACTTTAAGTCTCACTAGCTGCTTATTGCATTCTGCATCTTGGCTCTGGGAATGTCGCGATCGCCAACTCAGTCATCGTCTAATGGAGCAGTAATCAGCCCACAAAAAGTTGAGGTATGGTGCTCAAGAAAATGTGACGAGAATCACAAAAAAACCTGTGCGCGATCGCATTTTTGATGCAACTTCAAAGTTACTTTATCAAAACATTACCTTCGCTTCAAAGTCCTTGTTTTGTAGCCTTCACCTCAACTACCATGACTCAAACTTCTCCCCTCCTTGTTGCTCAACTTACAGATACACATTTGTTTGCCGATGAAAGTCAGGAATTGCTTGGTCTGGCAACTGCTAAATCTCTAAGCGTGGTGTTGGATTATTTGCAAAAATTGCAGCCTCAGCCAGATTTGTTGCTGCTAACGGGCGATCTGTCTCAAGATGAGACAACCGAATCCTATCGCCGTTTGCATCAGGCCGTGCTACCCCTAAAGATTCCTGCTTACTGGCTGCCTGGAAATCACGATGTGCCTTCTATTATGGAGCAGGTGTTGTGTACCACGCCCATCTCGGCTAAAAAAGCGTTTCAACAAGGGGGTTGGAATTTTGTGCTGCTCAATTCAGCAACTCCAGGTCGGGTGGATGGACAGCTTTCACCGCAAAGCTTGAACTGGCTAGAGCAACAACTCCAAGCAAATTCCCAAAGTCCTACGCTGTTAGCGTTGCATCACCCGCCTTTTCCCATCGGCTCAGATTGGATGGATGGAATTAACCTGCAAAATTCCGCAGCGTTATTTGCCGTGACAGACCGCTATCCGCAGGTCAAGCTGGTGTTGTTTGGGCACATTCACCAGGAGTTTGATAGCTGGCGACACAATGTTCGCTATCTAGGAACGCCCTCAACCTGTGTACAGTTTAAGCCCAGAAGTACAAACTTTGCCCTCGACCAGCTTAAGCCTGGATTTCGGTTGCTGTACCTCTACCCAGACGGCAGTTACAACACCCAGGTAGAGCGTGTAGACTGCATTCATCAGCTAGACTTTGCTGCTACAGGGTACTAGACGGTTGCGCCATTGCTGCACTGCCGACTGTAGTGAAGCAGACAACCAGCTGTCGTATTGAGGATAAATGGGTAGACGCGGCTGAAGTTGCCAGTTTGCTTCCATTAAGACTTGAGCCAGCGTTGTGTCGTGGGGATGAGGATAGTCTGGATTAACCTCATCTTTAGGTCCGACACCCCCTAGATCTCTTGCACCTGCTTTGATGCAGGCGATTAGAAGATTTGAATCAGGAATTAGGTTAGGAGGAATTTGGAGCGTAATTTCGGGGGGCAGAATGTTACGGGCGATCGCCACCACTTCCAATAGCTGTTCAATTTTAAACGCTTCTCCCTGCCAACTTTGCTGCTGTCCTGGACTATGGGGCTGCAAGATGACTTCCTGAACGTGTTTCCAGCGCTGGTGAACTTGGGCGATCGCCTCTAGCGTTTGCAGGCGATCGCTCATCGTTTCACCGACTCCCAGCAGCAGCCCAGTCGTAAACGGAATATGCAATTCTCCCGCCCACTCTAGCTGCTGAAGCCGCCGTGCTGGTACCTTACTGGGAGCCTGTCGATGCACGGTCTTGAGCAACTCAGGTGTGACTTGCTCTAGCATTAGCCCCATTGATACGTTCACCGTTTTGAGCTGAGACATTTCTGCAAAACTCAACGGACCAACATTCGTATGAGGTAAAAAACCGAGTGACAGTGCCAACTCACACAAATGATAGATTCGATGGAACCATTCCTGCCGTCGAGCGCTCAGCGGATGCACTTCACCGCTCAAAATCAAGATTTCAACAATTCCCTGAGTTTGAAGCCGTCGTAATTGAACTTCCGCCTGAGACAAAGACATCCATGGGTCTGTTCCTGAATCAACGCGAAAATTGCAGTAGGTACAGCGGTTAAAGCATTCGTAGGTCGGCACCACTGTATAAGCGGGGCTGTAAGTCACAACCTGAGTAGACGAAACCAACATTTCCAAAACATCAGCTAAAACATCAGCAGCCTGTCATGTCCCTGGTGGCTGCGCCTTTTAGCATAAACGTTTTTGATGTGGGTCTTCACAGTGTTTAAGCTAATGCGTAAAGCTTCAGCAATCTCCTGATAGCTATACTCCTGGCGCAACAGTAGCCAGATTTCAGCTTCTCGCTCCGTTAAGTCATATTTGCGCCGCTCAATCCAAAGCTCTTCCTGCAATGCCTCGTCATAGCTCTCTAGCAGCAGCAGAATAAACTGACGGTTAACCAAATCAGCATTTTCACTGTGATCTGGACTTGGGGTGAACCAGCGTGCGCGAATGCGAAGCCGCAACCCTGTAGGAGTTTCACTTTCTACAATTACAGGATGCTCTCCTGAGCTAGCCTTCCTAATCAAACGGTGGCAGATTTCAGTCAGCATCGGGGGTAGAACATTAAGCTCGCAATCGCTCTGGGTAAGCTGTTGACATAGCTCTTTGGCCTTGAGATTGAGGTGAACCAGACGCATATTTGGAGCAACAACAACGACTCCCTCTGGCAACAAATCAACCAAAGCATTCCAGAACTCGCTGGAGTCAGTAGAGATATTTGAAAAAACCTCTATCTTAGGAACTTCAGACTTTTGGGCAGGCTTAGAAGCCTTTATGTCATTTACTGGGTTGAATAGGGACGTTGTTGACAAACCGTACTCAACTGAAGAATGCATCGTAGACAATGATTCTTGAGAGGTGGGGCAAAGACGGATTGACATATGTGTAGTACTCATCGGGCTTTGAGGTCATTCTGCTTTTTACAGAAGTGAACTCGCAATGAGCTAGGCGCAAATACCTCCAGCATGGTGAAGTCAGCACATATAAGCTGAAGCGGGGTGAAGCATCCCGAAGCAGTGTGAAGTTTTTCTATAGTTGCAGCATTTTGTCCGCGAAAGTGCGGAATAATAGCGAATGTCAAAACAGAGGGATGGGGCTGCCTATCCACATCCCGCCCTCCCATCTACCAAAAGCTAGCCTTGCTGGCAGGCCAAATTCGTTTGTCTGACAATGGGGCTGGGCGCGGTTCTACACTGTCCTGGCGTTTGGCGGAACGTCTTAGAAATCTACATGGCTTGTAATGGAAGCTTTTTCCATTGCCTGGGAAGATTTGAGTCGAGCTAAGGCAACTGTCTGTTCAACTTGCGTTTCAGCTTTACTCTGCGCCTCGGACAAGGTACTCAGCTTGTATTGCTCTAATCAGGTGATGCCTCAAATTATCGACTTGAACCTGATAAATTGGCTCACCCGTTTGGGTACATTCGATGCTCAAAGGATTTGTTTCCTGAAGAATGCGATCGCCAAATCCTTACAATAGATAGCGAAAATATGGTTTCTGTTCCTCAGTCAGCTCCTCAATCAGCGGTTAGTCCAGAATCACTAGATCGATGGTTTCCAGCAGAGCGGCAGCGCAACTACATCACAGCTTTGCAGGAGCGAGGAGGGTTAACGCGCCTGCGGGCAGAATATTTTGTAAAACTGTGGGGCTATTTGCTGCTGAAGTGGCAGCAAGAGCAAGGGAATCCGTTAAATCAGCCGCTCACTCGGCTTTATCCGATGACAGAGATGGTGCCCTGTACCCATCGGGAGGCAGCGGAGCTATTTTACGGTCAACAGGAAAAGGGGAGCGATCGCGCTGCGGGGATGATGCTCGATCGCCTCATCGGTCTAGGTTTATTAGAAAAGCGGTTTGACGGGCAAACGCTCTGCTTGAGGGTTCGAGACTTACCGGAACTAATTTTCTCTGAGCAGTCCGAGTCCACAGAATCCGTTCAACTGTATCCGGATGCTTTTAACTCGCGAACTGATGTTATTCCAGTCGCCAACCTATTTGTTAAGAACTACACGGAAATCATTCGAGATGTTTCAGCCGCCGCCGCCGCCCGCAAAACTGCCAAGTGCCTAAGAGCCTGGTCACAGAATTATGCTGCTTGTATGAGAGTTCTACGCAGGTCAGACAACCTGAACCCCGTTGGAGTGAGTATCTTCTATCCAGTCAGCAGCGAATCAGAGGACAGCTTTTTCCAACCCCCCAGTCGCAACTTCTTTTTAACTGCGGATACGGAAGTTGATCCATTCAAAATGGCTGCTCCTGGTGATTTAGACTGTACGTCAGTCTTTATTCGCGCCTGGATTATTGACACTCCCTATATGCAGGGACAGCACATTTATAGTTTCTTGAAGGATGCACAGCAAACCCTAGCTCGAATGCAGGATGATTTTCCCAATCTTTGCGATCTGTACTCCCTAGTCGTTAGTCCTTCCTGTGAAGAGCTACGGCAAGCATTGGGCTTTCAGAAAACGCACCAAGAATCTCAGCGCCCCTATTACAGAGCCTATCTAGCACTGGATCATTTTCTGGCTCTAGATATCAAGCAAGCTTTGAGTACTCTGAAACCTAAAATTGCGGGTGAGAAGTAGATTTAGGAACGGAAATTAAATGAACTGCACATTTTGTGGGACGGGCAGAATAAACCCTTGCAAGACAGGAGGCTTAAGCCCCTTGTCTTGTGCAGCTTCACAGGAAATTGGTATTAGCTTGATGAGAATCCCTCGTTAAACTTTACAAAAAGCAACGAAAGTCTTATACTTCTAGTACGACGTAATCGTCTGATGCGTCTTGTACTTAACAAAAGCACTCAATAATTATGACTACGACCTTACAGCGGCGCGAGAGCGCATCTCTGTGGGAGCAGTTTTGCAACTGGGTAACCAGCACCGACAACCGGCTTTATGTAGGCTGGTTTGGAGTCCTGATGA
>Ga0224723_1002094_pt1 | contig 11337 bp, 6 predicted proteins | sample Balambano_FR2_Me_FD_161647 | JGI IMG/M metagenome (GOLD analysis project Ga0224723, IMG submission 161647) | Freshwater sediment microbial communities from Lake Towuti, South Sulawesi, Indonesia - Balambano_FR2_MetaG | ecosystem: Environmental > Aquatic > Freshwater > Lake > Sediment | place...
ACTATTATTATGTAATTAACGACTATTGACTAGTAGCTGTTAACTAGCGACTATTAAATGCTAGCTTCCTTCTTCGGTGAAAGCTAGTTACTACTGATTAATAATTATTGAATAATGATTAATAGCGCTAAAGAGCAGTGGTTTAAATACATAGAAAAGCGTCCTGTCCTTGCTGTGACCATTTCTGCCATATGGTTGGGTCTTCTCGGTTGGCTAGGTTATCTGTGGAATTTAGGTAGTATTGGCTTAATTGATGAAACTGAGCCGCTATTTGCCGAAGCTTCTCGCCAAATGCATATCACGGGTGATTGGATTACTCCCTTTTTTAATCGTGATACTCGTTTCGATAAACCAGCTTTGATTTACTGGTGTCAAGCGATCGCCTATAAAATTGTTGGTGTGAATGAGTGGGGTGTGCGTTTACCAAGTGCAATTGCGGCGATCGCTGTAATTAGCTTGACTTTTTACACATTATATTGGCATTTAAAACAGCAAGATTATTTAGAAAAAAATGATCGTCCAATTCGACGTTGGTTAACATCGGCTTTGGCAGCAGCAATGATCGCACTTTGCCCAGAAATGATTGTTTGGGGTAGAACTGGTGTATCGGATATGATGCTAACAGGCTGTACTGCATCAGCTTTGTTATGCTTTTTCCTTGGCTATGCTCAACCAGATAAACCAGCAGTTCAAACCCGATGGTTTTTCGCTTTTTATGCATTAATTGCAGGTGCAATTTTAACAAAAGGCCCTGTTGGTATTGTTCTACCAGGATTGATTATTGGTGCATTTTTATTATATGTAGGTAAATTCTGGCAAGTTGTGCGGGAAATGCGACTTGTTGTCGGTATATTAATTATTTTAGGACTAGCCGCACCTTGGTATTTGCTAGTTACTCAACGTAATGGTTGGAATTATATTAATGCTTTTTTTGGATACCATAATTTAGAACGGTTTACAAGTGTTGTTAACCGTCACTCGGCTCCTTGGTATTTCTACTTCATAGTTGTACTCTTAGGTTTTGCTCCTTACTCAGTTTATTTGCCTGTGGCAATGGCAAAGTTAAAATTTTGGCAGCGTAGATATTGGTCTAATCAAGAGCGTTCTAATCAATTCGGTTTATTTGCTTGGTTCTGGTTTGCTGTTATTTTTGTTTTCTTCACGATTTCGGTTACGAAACTTCCTAGTTATGTGCTACCCCTGATGCCAGCGGCTGGGATTCTTGTAGCATTATTGTGGAGTGATTTGTTCCAAGGTGAAAAGGGTGGAAAATCTCTTTACTGGAGTGGTTGGGTAAATGTAGCATTTTTGTCTGCACTAGGTATAGCAATGTTTTATTTAACTCAGATAATGGGTCCAGATCCAGCTGCACCTGACTTTCGCTCGGCTTTACAACAATTAGGTACTCCTGTGGTAGGTGGTGTACTTTGGCTTGTTTGTGCGGTAGTAGTTGCGATTCTACTTTTGCGTCATCTTCGAGTTTGGGTGATGAGTGTAAATTTAGTTGGATTTGCAGCTTTTTTAATTGTTGTATTAATGCCAACTTTGTTTTTAATGGATCAACAACGTCAGCTACCTCTACGACAGTTAGCAGCGATCGCCACAGAGCAGCGTCAACCTAATGAAGAATTAGTGATGATTGGCTTTGAGAAACCATCTGTCGCTTTCTATACTCAGGAATATGTCAATTATCTCAGATTTACTCAGTATGGAGCGGAGTATATTAAGCAAAAAACTGCACCCTCAGTACTAATACTTACCCAACCGAAAGAATTTCCTAAAATCGGTCTACAACCACAAGATTACGAAAACTTAGGCGAAAAAGGAGCTTATAAATTGGTTCGGGTGAGAAGAAGCTAAAAGAAAGGCAGCGATTTATAAGCGCTGGCTGACATCATGAGTTTAAAATGATGGTCTGATTTATTTGATACAACAAATCTTCCATAGAAATAGAACGAGGGAGAACCTGAGTTGCGATCGCTTTTACAGCTGCTTGTGACTCGTTCGGTGCTTGGTAATGGGTAATTGGTTGTATTAAGTCAGAAGAATGTAACCCCTGATCTACTACCAAAACTGGTGGCTTTTGAAAGGGTAACTCATTTAACGTCACCAGTGCTTCTAATACCTCTTTTTGCATCGGAGATTCTCCTAAGCAAATCAGTATTAAATCAACGCTCTGGTGACGGATTTGTTGTAACAATTCTGCCCAACAGCGGCTCATTGTCGCTTTTAAACCTGCTGTCTGTAAATACTGAAGCAAAGCTTGGAACCACTCAGAACCACGAGATATATTTATAGATGAACATTGTTCTTGAGAAGATTTACTTTCAGTAAAACTACTGAAAGATGATTGTTTTTTTATTCGCTTTTGCTTAACTCCAGGTAAATCTGGCAGCATTGTCAAATCTACTACTAAAATGCTAGGGGAACAGCATATACCAGCGGCAATTTGGAGTACAGAAGATAATGCGTCTGTTTTATGAGTTCTAAATGGCGTTAAACAAGGAAAAACAGATAGTCCACTGATTTGTGAAGCTGCTTGAGTTGTTTCCACATCGCAGGTAACTAAAGGTATCGCAGCTAAGCGGGAGTGTTGACACAACTGTTGTAGATATTCTTCAATTGCAGGAATTTCTGTATCTAACAAAGCTACATCAAACTGCCAGACACGAGCTAACATTTCTGCTTGTTCTAAATCATCTACCTCTATTACCCGATGTTGGTGGAGTGATGGATAATGATTTACAGATTGTAATGGATTTACCAAACGTAAAATTCGCAGCGGTTGGAACGTACGAGTAACATCATAACCTTCTTTACCTCGCTGTTTTTCTGGTGTAGTACATAAACTTTCCAGCATTGGTGTTAAAAGCTGATGCTGCACTGGTAGGCTTAAGAAACCATCGGCACGATTGGCAAATGCTTGCTTCTTCTCAGCGGCTGTAGCTGTTACAATTACAGGGATGTGACGAGTTGCTTGATCAGATTTAAGTAGGGTTAGTACATCCCAACCTGATAGTAAGGGTAGTAAGGGATTGACAAATATTGCTTTCGGCTGTAAGCGACGGGCTTTTTCTACAGCTTCGCATCCTGATCGCGCAATAACTACACGGTAGCCTAAACCTGCTAGATGTTCTGTTATATTCTCGATATAACGAGATACAGCCTCAACTACTAGTATCAATCTATGGGAGGAACTAGATTCAGAGGCTTTTGTAGATTCTTGGGATGTTGGTGAAAAAGGAAGCCATTTCGATGCGGTAGGCTTGGCGTTATGTCTGATATCCAGTTTCTTTGTGGGTTCTGCTATCCCTTCTGGATCTGGCAATTTTATGGTATTTTTATGAACAGGATTTTCTGAGTGAGTATCCCCTATACCTGATATCTCTTTTGGAGGGCTTGGTGGTAGTAGAAGTGTAAACTGACTACCTCTTCCTTCAGATGATAAAAAACTCACATCACCACCATGAAGACGTGCTAAAGCTCTTGTTAACACTAATCCTAAACCAGTTCCTTCAAATTGGCGGGTGAGAGGATTTTCCAATTGTTGGAATTTCTGGAAAATTAAATGTTGCTGGTGTTCGGGGATACCTATTCCTGTATCCCAAACTGTAAATGCAATCCAGCCTTCCCAACGACTAATCACAAGTCCGATTTCGCCACAAGTTTCGGTAAATTTAAAAGCGTTAGAAAGTAAATGTACCAGCATTTGACGTAAACGTAATTCATCCGCCACAATCTTGTCTAAACCTGGTTCGACTGAGAGGGTGAATTTATGCTGGGGTGATGCTGTTGGAGTGTTAGTAGCTGTTTTACTAACTTGGGTTGTGTGGACAGTTTTTGCTTCTGACAAAGCGCGATCGCACACTGTGCGAATAGAGACTGGAGTTAGGGTTAATTCCATCTGTCCCGTCTCCATGCGCGTCAAATCCAGGATATCATTTACCACACTCATCAAGTGGCGTCCGCTTTGATGAATTAATCCCGCATAGCGCGCTTGACGTTCGTTGAGTTGTCCTAACTGTTGATCTACAAGCAATCTTGATAAACCTAAAACTGCTGTTAATGGTGTTTTTAACTCATGGCTGATACAAGCTAAAAACTCGTCTTTTAACCGATTGAGTTGGATTAAATCAGCATTTTTCGCCGCTAATTCTTTACACAATTGTTGCTGTTCGGTGACATCTGTAGCTAATACGAGCCATAAGTCATTATTCAGTGAATTTGAGTCAGGATTACTCAAAGGAATCTTGGCAAATTTCCAGACGCGCTCCTGGCCATTTTGCACTTCCGCAACACAGATACAAGTTCCCAGCTGGCTATCTAAAAAGCAGCGATTGAATTTACTAGATGATTGTGGTAATTCTGTAGTATTTTTGGCGTTCAGTAAATCTGATTCTAATATGGTTTGGCCATGAATTGTCAAAGGTTCTTCTAAATCCAATTGAAGTGTATCAATATTATTATATTCTCTACTTTTACTGTTATATGCTACCGCATTCTTAGTAGTGCATTCTGACTTGTCTCCTACTCGTCCAGTAAGTATATCTTCTACTTGTTGTCTGATTCCTTCTGGATCTTTTAAAACTCCTAGTTGTTGCCACCATGCAGGGTTTTGAGTGACTATCTGACCATTACTAGTTTGTAACATTAAAGGCCATGGAAGTCTTTCCAATAACTGTATTAGTGGCTTAGTTGCTGATACTTTTTGGGATGCGATTTCAAGCTGTTTAACGTTTGTAGATGATTTAGCCGATTTTTTGACTTCTAATTTTTGCTTAGCTAATAGTTGAAATAACCCTACACTATCTAATAACCCTAAAAATTTCCCATCTGAGTCAGTTATCACCCAATCTGAGGATTGATTTTTGCACGAGTGCGATATGTCTAAGGTATTTGTGGAGGATTGGGGAGCGTAGGAAACACACTTAGCCACTCTTTTAGAGCTAGAACTTAAACTTGATGGAAGCGATTCTCCAAAGGTGACGCTTTGGGAACGCAAAAATAATCCTAGTTGCTTAAGAGGTAAATCAACTGGTAAAGTCTGTATTTGTTCAATTAAAATTTGACCAAAGTTCAATAGTGGTTTCTGTAAATCCAAGGATTTACGAGCAGTACTACCATCTGCAACTAATTGTGGTAACAAACGCACACAACTAATTACCCCTATAGGATGTTCTTGCTCATCTAATACTACTAACTTAGCGCATTGCTGTTGCTGAAAAATTTCCAACACATCAGCAAGCGTAGCCGTTTGCTGGCATTTCGGTACAGTGACGATCAAGTCGAACAGCGGGAACTTTGATACTGACATAAGACTTTTGGGGTTGTTCTTCTTAGGGCTTTTGCGACCAGCATCATCAGTTATGATGTATGCTGAAGAGCGTTTTTACTCAAATGCAATAACAACAAAGAAGATTTTAGTTAGCGATTATGGCAACTGCAACACTCAAGGAAAAAGGTATTCCTGGAAACTAGAGTTATCTTGACTCTAGTTTTACACCTAAAGGGTAATTTTGAGACTCGTATCCTTAACAATCGGTAATGTACTTGCACTAAACACTGGCTAAGTGCTTTATCCTCAGAGAAACCACTTTTGTGTGTATTTACATTCTTAACATCCTCGGTATCTAAACTTTTTACTGGTAAAACAAGAACTAATACAATTATGACTCTAAAGAGATGGTATAAAACCTTTAGGAATTATTATGATTTGGAAGATCATAACTTTTGATAACAGTCTAAATATTTTATCAATGAGTGAAATAAAAGAATCTATATTGGGATAGAGAATATTACAACATCACATACTTTATAGGATACAGTACGTGTGTCAAATTGCTAAGTGAAGTTACATATCTTTAGGAAAAGCGCCTTCTTGGTATGTGTTATTTAGGAGAATCACATTTAAGCTGTGTTGGCGTATCCTACTGAAGGCATAATATTCTTGTGTCCAGACAACTCTTAGAATGTCAAGGATCTAACTGTTATGATAAATCTTACGCATTAGGTGGAACACCTTCCCGTAAGGGTAGGCGCATTAGACGCGGAGCGGCTTCCCGTAGGGTAGGCGCAAAGCGTTTATCGTAACCAATTAAGTGATGTCTATATTATAAGTTTTTCCAGAATCTACCATATTCATACAAATTTAATGCTTAACTTAATGCAAAGATATGTAAAATTATTTTTAGGTTTTGTTAAAATATAATTCTATAAATGATTTATAGGATTGTATCGGCAGATTAAGAGCTTGCTAAAGGTTCTATAGGAACTAATGATTAGGGTTGTTTAAAATCTTCGTTTCTCCAAGTGGTTAACGAGTCTGATTAATTGTATGATGACCAGAGGTGTGATTGGTGTATTATAATTATAATTTATTGTCAAATAAGGAAAGGATTTGTGGAGAACGTAAAGTACACATAATTTAATTACGTGTAATACCTAATCCAATTTTAATAAAGGACAAATTATTATTTACTTAAAATTTAGATAAAATATCACTAAAAAAATTTATCTTTATGAAATTAAAGACCACTAGTAAAATTAATAGCAGTTTTCCCCCCACATGACGAAAGCCGAACAGCAGGCATTTTTGCTGCAACTTAAATCAGACTACCGCCAGATTCTGATAAATTACTTTACTACAGACGAAAGTGTAAAAGAAAAAATTGATAAATTTATTAATACAGTATTTTGTGCTAACATCCCTATCCCACAAATTATAGAAATTCATATGGATTTGATTGATGAATTTTCTAAACAGTTGAAACTAGAAGGACGAAACGATGAAGCATTGTTAGATTACCGGATTACATTAATCGATGTTTTGGCTCATTTATGTGAAGTATATCGAACTTCACTTCCTAAATAATTTTTTTCAAGTTACAACACTACTGTAAAGCACATTTATCAGTACATAAATCCTGTTTATTGTACTTTTTACCTTCTTCTATAGTTTTATGTAGCCTACGACTACAAGTAATATGAATCAAGCAAGAAAGACTTACGTTCTCAAGCTTTATGTAGCAGGGAACACCCCTAACTCAGTACGAGCGTTGAATACACTGAAGAATATTTTAGAAAAGGAATTTCGGGGTGTATATGCTTTGAAGGTGATTGACGTACTGAAAAGTCCGCAATTAGCAGAAGAGGATAAGATATTAGCTACCCCCACATTAGCAAAAATCTTGCCCCCACCTGTCCGCAAGATTATTGGGGATCTTTCAGACAGAGAAAGAGTGTTGATTGGATTAGATTTACTATATGAAGAATTAATCGAAGAAGACCTCTTAGAAGAATAAACTATTAAACAGGAACGTAAAATGAGCGTAAATCTTGCTGGAGTTCAAACCCTGTTTAGTTGTAGACGAATAAATGTAGCTTTATGATGGTGAAGACAATATTGTCTGTGTTGTTATTTAAGGATTGTTGTAAATGTATCAACATTAAACAGTATTTTTTCTATTTATAGCGTCATATTTGTTAAAAACTACACATGGATTAAAGAGATTACATAGAAAACCTGGTTTAAATGCCCAATTGTAATAGCAAATGATTGAAAACGAGCAAGTAGAGCAAAAAGATACACCCTTGATTGGGGGTATAGAGAAAATTAGGACAATGGTAGAGGGATTTGACGATGTAAGTCATGGTGGTTTGCCAAAAGGGAGAACAACTTTAGTCAGCGGTACTTCTGGTACTGGCAAAACTTTGTTCTCTCTTCAGTTCCTCTACAACGGTATCAGTTATTTTAATGAGCCAGGAGTATTTGTTACTTTTGAAGAATCTCCCAATGATATTATCAGAAATGCCTACATTTTTGGCTGGAATTTACAGCGCTTGATTGAAGAAGGTAAATTGTTCATTCTAGATGCGTCTCCTGATCCAGAAGGACAAGATGTAATCGGCAACTTTGACTTATCTGCACTGATTGAACGCTTACAATATGCTATCCGTAAATACAAAGCCAAACGAGTTTCCATTGACTCAATAACAGCCATATTCCAGCAGTATGAAGCGGTTGGAGTTGTGCGACGAGAAATTTTTCGTTTAGTAGCAAGGCTCAAGCAACTGGATGTAACTACACTTATTACTACAGAACGTGGTGAAGAATACGGTCCAGTTGCTTCTTTTGGGGTGGAAGAATTTGTTTCCGATAATGTGGTTATTGTCCGTAATGTACTAGAAGGAGAGCGTCGGCGACGTACAATTGAAATTCTAAAGTTACGCGGTACAACTCATATGAAAGGTGAGTATCCTTTTACCATTACTAATGAAGGAGTTAATATTTTCCCATTAGGAGCAATGCGCTTAACCCAGCGGTCTTCTAATGTGCGAGTTTCTTCGGGAGTCCTCACCTTAGATAAAATGTGTGGTGGTGGTTTCTTTAAGGATTCGATTATTTTAGCAACAGGAGCTACTGGTACAGGTAAAACTCTATTGGTTAGTAAGTTTCTGCAAGATGGTTGTAATAATAAGGAAAGGTCAATATTATTTGCTTACGAAGAGTCACGCGCTCAATTATCTCGTAATGCTTACTCATGGGGAATCAATTTTGAGGAATTAGAACGTGAAGGTTTGCTCAAAATTATTTGTACCTATCCTGAGTCTACAGGTTTAGAAGACCACTTACAAATCATTAAGTCAGAAATTCGTGAATTTAAACCGTCTCGAATTGCGATTGACTCATTATCTGCGCTAGCGCGGGGAGTAACGAATAATGCGTTTCGTCAGTTCGTTATTGGTGTAACTGGCTACGCGAAACAAGAGGAGATTACTGGTTTTTTTACGAATACAACTGACCAATTTATGGGGTCACACTCAATTACAGACTCCCATATTTCTACAATTACCGATACAATCCTCATGCTACAGTACGTAGAAATTCGTGGAGAAATGGCACGAGCGATCAACGTGTTCAAAATGCGGGGTTCTTGGCATGATAAGGGAATACGTGAGTACAACATAACTGCTGATGGTCCTGATATTAGAGATTCTTTCCGCAATTACGAACGGATTGTTAGCGGTGCGCCGACCCGCGTTAATATTGATGAAAAGGCAGAACTTTCTCGGATTGTCAAGAGTTTTCAAGATAACGAAGGTTCTGACTCCTAAAGCTAGCATCATGTTATATTCTGTGGTGACAAGTTATATGCCGCCTTGGTTTTCGTGTGAGGAGATGCGGTGAAAGGACAGCAAATATTCTATAGCTTCTTGCCTGGTGTAACAGCAGCAGTTTTAACTACTCAGCCAGCTTGGGCTGATACGGTAATCACTCAAGTACACCAGCCCACTGCTTCTAATATTCCGACTTCCGCTTTTAGTGGTTTTGTTACGGATATTACAAGTCAGCAATTATCTCCATCTGGAGATAATAATTACCCAGCTATTATTAATCTAACTGGTATTACTGGTGTGGATTTAAAGCACTTAAGTAATGGCAATTTAGGAGTTAGACTCAGAGGAAATAGTGTACCAATAGCAGAAACTGATAAAAAAGATGATATAACTTTTGCTTTAACTGATTCTAATCAACAGCAAAGTAATAGGAGACAAAAAATAAGTCAAACTATTGCTAAGCGATCGCAAAATGTAGTATCTACTACTGAGGTTGTAAAAACAGGTACTCAGTTAAAAACATTTCTTCAAGCTACAACCAAAAATGTTGCAGCAGCTATTCTCCAACCTAGTTGTAAGGAGCAAGCTTGTAGAAATGAGTTAGCTCAAAAACCAAGTACTGCACCTAGTACTCCTTTGGTAACTCCTACTACGGTGGATGTACAAATACCTGATTTTTTGATTCCCAATTCCAATCCTTTGCAGTTTCCGACGAAACCGGAGGAAGTAAGGCTGCAAGGAAATCAGGCAATTAGTTTAGCACAGGCTTTAGAATTAGCAAGACGGAATAATCGAGAGTTGCAGGTAGCGCTGTTGACTTTAGAACGAAATCAAGCTGCTGTGCGGGAAGCTCAAGCTGCATTATTGCCGACATTTGGAGTTTCTACTAATCTTGCTCGACAGCAGTCTGCTAGCGGTCAATTGTCGTCAGAAGCTAGACAAAATGCTGAGTCACCTCTAGAGCGTGCTTTTAATTCTGGCGCTGATTCTCCTTCTACAACTTTTAGTGGTCAAGCAGAGCTGAGTTATAGCTTGTATACTTCCGGAGCGCGACAAGCTCGGATTCGTCAAGCGGAAGAGCAACTCCGATCGCAAGAGTTGGATGTGGAGCGTTTATCAGAAGAAATTCGTTTAAATGTCTCTACAGAATACTTTGATTTGCAGGGAGCAGATGAGAGTGTACGTATTGCCCAATCTGCTGTAGCTAATGCTGAAGCTAGTTTACGGGATGCTCAAGCACAGGAAAGGGCTGGTGTCGGTACACGATTTGATGTGTTGCGATCGCAGGTGAATTTAGCAAACGCTCAGCAAGAATTGACCAATTCTCGCTCTCAACAACAAGTTTCCCGCCGTCGTTTAGCAACTCGTTTGAGTATACCCCAATCGGCAAACATTTCTGCGGCAGACCCGGTGCGACTAGCTGGTTTATGGAACTATACGCTAGAAAACAGTATTGTTTTAGCCTACCAGAATCGTCCAGAACTCCAACAGCAGTTAGCACAACGTAATATTAGCGAACAGCAGCGACGGGAAGCACTTTCTGCTTTAGGACCACAAATTAGTTTAGTTGCTAATTATGAAGTTTTGGATCAGTTTGATGACCAGGTATCCCTCACTGATGGTTATTCAATTGGATTGAGAGCAAACCTAAATTTATATGATGGAGGTGCAGCCAGAGCCAGAGCTGCTCAAGCCAGAACTGGGATAGCGATCGCCGAAACTCAATTTGGCGAACAACGTAACCAGATACGCTTTCAGGTAGAGCAAGCTTATACCACCCAACAATCTAGCTTAGAAAACGTCCAAACTTCCAACACTGCACTAGAACAAGCAAGGGAAGCTTTACGTTTAGCAAGGCTGAGATTTCAAGCTGGGGTCGGTACTCAGACTGACGTAATCGCTGCTGAAAATGACTTGACAAGAGCCGAGGGTAATCGTGTGACTGCGATTTTGGATTATAACCGAGCCTTAGCCAACCTGCAAAGGGCTGTCACCTCTCGGGCAACGCGGTAGTAAGGAATTTTTACCTTCTACCTTTTCATCCAGATACCCTGACGGGGCGAACGGTTGTTCGCCCTCTTCGCGTATGCATATAACCCACATTCCGCACCCTAAGTTTCATAAAAGGGTTTTTACGGACTATTTTTTCTATAAGTAGAGTAAAAAAAGACTCGCATTGACAGTACTGTAATATTATTTACCTACACCACATAGGATTTT
>Ga0224723_1002095_pt1 | contig 11321 bp, 12 predicted proteins | sample Balambano_FR2_Me_FD_161647 | JGI IMG/M metagenome (GOLD analysis project Ga0224723, IMG submission 161647) | Freshwater sediment microbial communities from Lake Towuti, South Sulawesi, Indonesia - Balambano_FR2_MetaG | ecosystem: Environmental > Aquatic > Freshwater > Lake > Sediment | place...
TTTCACCCTTAGCAGACCCGATTGCTGTACTCAGAATTTTCCTATCAGCATTTCGTAAACCGAAAGAATGGCGAGGGAGGAGGTATGAGTAGAGGGGGAGAGGGAGTGATGGGGGTGATGGAGGTGTAAGGGCGGGTTTAGTGCGAAAATTAATTCTCCAACCCAAAATCTATATGCAAAACCCGCCCTCTTACACTATTTCCTCTTTTACTTCATCTCCCCGTTCTAATTGCCAGAGAATTTGGTTTCCTTCTCGCCGTACCCGCGATACTATCCAATTACGCCAACGCCATTCGTCTCCACGACTGGTGACAGCACTAGCATGAACATCCATTAGGTCTGCAAGTTCTGAACTTGTTATCAAATAGCCTTTTTCGGCAATTTCTGATGCAATACGTAGAGTTTCTACCATGTTGCGGAGTTGTGCTACCCTCATTTCACGTGGCATTTCCTCAGTTGAGGGAGCAGAGGAGTTATATGGCTCCATAGTTGTTATTTCTGATGCAATAGTATTGATTTGCTGTGTCTTCCCGTTAACCATTGTAGGCTCTATTGGTGGTGATTCAGATATTATTGCTACATCATTCTCTGTCTTTGGTTTGAAAGATGATTTAGCATGAGAGGCTGTAAGTTGTTTGAGAGTAGGGGTTTTACCAGTTGCAAAAGCACGCGCGATCGCATCACAACGTTCGTTACCTACGTTACCAGCATGACCACGCACGTGTTGCCATCTGACTTTGGTGTTATTCAGTTCATCTAAGGTTTCTAATAAATCTTGGTTTTGTACTGGGTTTCCATCAGCTTTTTTCCAACCTTTGCGTTTCCATCCTTTCACCCATTTTGTTACGCAGTTGATGAGATATTCGCTATCGGTGTAAAGAGTGATCGGTTCAGTTTGTCCTGATGTTTGGAAAAATTTTAAGGCTGCGATCGCTGCTTCCATTTCCATGCGATTATTTGTGGTCTGACTTGATGCATTACCAATTTCATGGACAGAGTTATCATCAAAGTAAACAACTACACCCCATCCACCGGGGCCAGGGTTTCCTGTACAAGCACCATCTGTGTATATACTTTCTATTGTGCGTGATGTCATAATCCGACAAAGATACCAGGGCTATTAGTTACCAAAGATACAAACTGAAGTACTTACGTTATCATATTGGTAGTTATTTACTGTTTTTCTTGATATATTTTTAATATTTCTTTATTTGCCTTTTACCTGATTACGCTAGTACAGGTCGGCGGAAATATGCCTACCATTTAGAACTTGAGTTTAGTCCTCTTCAATTTTATATTATTATTTTAGATTATGGTGGCAATTAAGAACGTTGAACCTATGACACAAGCTCAAACTAAAAAAGTAAACTTTGAAGAATTTGCTGCTTGGCGCCCAGAAAACGGGCGTTATGAACTACACAATGGAGTAATTGTCGAAATGGCGCAACCGTTGGGTGGACATGAACAAGTTACAGGATTTTTAGCTCGTAAGGTAACTGTAGCATTTGATAAATTAAACCTTCCGTATTTTATTCCTAGAAAAGTATTAGTAAAACCACCGGAAAATGAATCAGGCTATGAGCCAGATGTATTAATAATAAATGAGAAAAATCTGGTAAATGAACCGTTATGGTGGAAAACATCAACTGTAATATATGGTGCATCAATTCCATTGATTGTAGAAGTTGTATCAACTAACTGGGATGATGATTATTATATGAAGCAGGGGAAATACGAAGCTATGGGGATTCCTGAATACTGGATTGCAGACTATTTAGGACTAGGCGCCAAAAAGTTTACAGGAAATCCCAAACAACCTACTTTTTCAGTATGTAACTTAATAGACGAAGAATATCAAGTTAGACGCTTTCAAGGCAATGACCGCATCATTTCCCCATCCTTTGCCGAACTTAATATTACCGCACAGCAAGTTTTTGATGCAGCCAATGCTGATTGATCTGAATGCAAAGAGCATTTAGTAATACCTTCACCGCAGTACAAAGCACACAACCAAAGTACACCTTTAGCATTGGTAAAAACGCCAAAGCCAATAAATGCATTTTCTAGTAGACCTTCTATTTACCGTACATCCTTAACTGGTAGGCTCAAAGATAAAAATAAATCAGATGAACCAACACAAATTGGTAGACTTTGGCATCGAATGTATCCTTTGAATAATGGGCAATACTTAGAATTAATTACTATTTTTCCCAAGGGATGTAGTGAAGCTGAATCATTAATTGAATGGCTTTCTTACCAAAAAGAATGGAAGCAAGTTTGGGGAAATAGGTGTTATTAAACCAAGCTATGTCATGTTTCATAAGGGGAAGGGTTTTCCCCTTTACTCTTCTTAATATAGTTGTGTTTATTCCTGCCGACTTAGGGTCACTAGTTTTATTTATAGTTTATAAGGTTTATAATTCCAGTAGAGTAATATCTTTTACTTGGATTGTTTGCACCATAATTACTTTAAAATAGAGAACATATATAAAAATTATAGTTATTATGTTACGCCCAGCCTTTGCTATCTTTGCTCAACAATACCTTTCAGCTTTGCTCGGTGATTTCGGAAGCGTTTATCTCAACGAACCAATTCCCCGTGATCCAAATTTAAGAATCTTTAAGCATCCCTCTCGTTCTGACTGGGGAACTGAGTTCCTTAAAGGAGTTACTGCTGGTAACAATCGGATCATGGTCAGCCCAGAGGTGATTGGGGAAGCAGAACTAGTAGATGTCTTATTTGAACCTAATGCGGAAAAATCAAGGACATCTTTAGGATTATTAGGAAAACTCACATCAGTTCCCTCCATTATCGAAATCTTACGCTGGGCACCAGATGCATGGGATCTACGAACTTGTTTACGTCATTGGTTAGCATGGAAAGCTGAGGCTAATAAGAGTATTATTCCCGTCGATCAAACTTCGGTTAATAAAAAGAAAAAAAACAATCAGCTAGAAAAGGATAAAAAGGCTTCAATCGTCATTGTACCCTCGATCGCTCCTGAAAATTTGAAAGGAATGAATGCAAAGCCCTCTGTTATTAAGATTCCAGGTGTTTATGACCTAGCTCCTGTTTTCTGTAGTACTATCATTGCTACTAGTGAACTTCCTCAAAACCCTTCAACTTTGTGGCTGAGAGTTTTAGGACGAGGACAAACTCAAAGAGCAGCAATTATGGAACTCATTGCTCTAGATATAAATCATCCACATCGCGCTATAGCTTTGCAACAGTTACAACAGTGGTATCAACTTTTATTAGATGGTCAAATGGGAAAGGAATCTAAACGGCTGATGCAAACATTAGCTATTGCTAATAGCTAAGTACATACAGCGTATTGCAGGTTTATGAGGTACAGTTATATTACCTCGTAAGGGCACGGCACTAGTAGGATTTTTCATTCACCCACAATATTTCGGACGCCGTGCCCCTACCAGTGTACTTTACTAAAATGAAATCTGCTGTATGTCCTATAAATGTGTGTAGCGATCGCACGACGACTCGTCACCTGACCAGTTTTTAGCCAGTAGAGCATTTGTAATCGCTCTTTGCTACTCGCCTCATAAGCAGTGGATTTTGCCCGTGAAGTATGGGATTATTTACTAAAACTTTCATTGTTGTAAAACAGCTAAAAATTCTTGGAGTGTTGGAGCAGTCAAACTTTGTCGCCAAGCAGCAGCAAACCTCAATTTAATTGGACAATTTGCTAATGCTCTACAAATCACATCCGTACCAACCAAAGATTGAACGCTTTCTGATACAAAGCTAATTCCGATTCCTGCAGCTACCAAACACACACGAGTTTGCAGCGAGATAGACTCCTGGATAATCTGAGGTTGAAAGCCAAACTGGTGACAAATCTGAATTAACCCATCATAGAGCACAGGCCCTTCTTGCCGAGGATGTACAATCAGTGGCTCATTGGCAAATGCTGACAACGGAATTTGTTTATACTTTAACAGATGATGATTTTTTGGCAGTACAGCCACAAAGTTTTCTTCCAAAATAGGATAAATTTTTAAGCCTCGCTCATCGATTGGTGGATGCAAAAACGCGAGGTCAATTTTACTCTCTTTGAGCGCAGCCACTTGTGCCTCAGTGCAAAGTTCTAACATCGTGAGTTCAACATTGGGAAAGCGATCACGGAACTTCCTTACCAACATTGGCAGTATAGTGTGGGTTGCTGTTGCAGTAAAGCCAATCCTTAACTGTCCTTCTTCTCCACGAGCCGTCCGTTTTGTAAGTTGAATAGCTGCATCCACTTGAGACAAAATTTGTTTTGCCTGTTCCCAAAAAACTTCTCCTGGGACGGTCAGTTGTACAGTACGTTTGGTGCGAGCGAACAATTGTACTCCAAGTTCTTTTTCTAAGCCTGCAATTTGTTTACTCAAAGCAGGTTGAGTCATTTGTAAACGTTCCGCAGCACGTCCGAAGTGGAGTTCTTCAGCAACAGTGACAAAGTATCGCAGATATCTAAGTTCCATTTGATAACTTGGAGTTATTAATTTAGTGCCAAAAATGAATTGGACGATGGACTTGCATTATTGTACACTGATTAAAAATTGTTGAGGAGAAATCACCATGAATAGAAAAGTGTTATTACTAACTGTTCCTACTTTTCTGGTTTGCATTAATTTGTCTTCTGTTAATGTTGTAAATGCCAAACCATCAACCTTGAATATTCTCAGTCAGCAAACGAATACTGAGCCAGCTTCTTCTGAGCGCATTGATGTTGTTAAAAGATTTATTCAGGCGGTAGAAGCCAAAGATATCAAGACCATTAACCAACTGATTAAAAACAATATTGTTCTGGAACAACCTTATTCTCAATTACAACCAGGAGGAATTCGAGTAAAAGGCAAACAGGCGACAAACGCTTTTTTTAATCGAATCTTTAATCAATATTCTCAAATTCGTTTTGTTAATCTGATCTTGCGACAATCACAGTTTGATAATGCGGTGATTCTTGAAGGACGGGGTGATTTTCGGATAGCAAGCAATCAAAGACCTTATAGCAATCAATACATCGGTGTACTTGAAGTCGTTGATGGAAAAATTGCTCTAATTAGAGAGTATTTCAACCCCTTAATTCAACCTGAACAATAATATCAGTACCAGGAATAAAAATGAAACTGCTGAAATTCAGGGTTCTATGGCGATCGCTGTGGATAATTTTAGGGCTAGTTCTCGCTCTTGTGGGCTATGGTTTGCTGCAACTGATTGAACCTGTGACAATTACTTCCATTGCCCAATCAACTCAACCACTGGAATTTGCTGGACGTGCCTTACTGATAGCCTCTGATGCAGATATGGTGGCAACTGCTTATGCAGATGCAAAACTAGATCGGGTGGTTGGTATTGAAGATGCCTTAACAACAATTAAACTACCTTTAAATCTTGATCGTCCGATAATTTCACCAATCCAAGTCTCGAATTCTGTGATGTCATGGCCTCAAATTATTGCTGTTTCACCAGATGGTAAACGAGCGTATGTCGCAGAGGTACGATCAAGACCTGCTAATAACGTTCAGCAGTTTAACAATATTGAAGAAATGCCAGCAGGGGAAAAGATTACTGTAGTTAATATTGAGAATCTTGAACAACCCAAAATTTTACAAACTGTAACTGTGGGTAAAAATCCCAAACATCTAAGCATCAGCCCTGATGGAAAAATTCTAACGGTTAATTTAGAAGAACCTGGTCAGGAATTAGCAATCTTTCGGATTCAACCCAATGGCACCTTGGGAGAACAAAGTAACTTTGCGATCGCCAAAGATTTTTCTCCTTCAACTGTTCCAGAAGCAATAATTTGGCATCCCTCAGGTCGCTTTTTGGCCATTACCACAACTAGTGACGGTTCTGAAGGAACATACACTTCCTTTGTTGCCTTTTATCAGATGATTGAAGATGGTAAAGCCATTAAGTTTGAACCTTACGCTAAACCTTTAGCAGTTGGAAATCATCTGAGTAATGGACGATTTAGTGCTGATGGGCGCTTTTTCCTAGTACCCGACCTCAAGTGGCGTACACACAAAACTCGCGCATTAAACTTTTTACTCAACCCAAGAGGTGAAATGATTGCCATTCGCTTTGAGCCGGAAACTGGTATACCTCCAGAAGTCGCCTCGAAAACAGAAGTGGGACTTAGCCCTGAAGGATTTGCTTTAAGTCCTGATAATTCCTTAATTGCCACGGTCAATATGCGACGTACTTATCTTAGTCCCAATTTGCCTCCTGTTTGGCGAGGTAAACCCTACAGTTCGCTGTCGCTGGTACAGTTTGATCCTAAAACTGGGCAACTGACAACAATTGGAGAATACGGTTTTGAAGGATTATTACCAGAGCAAGCAACTTTTGATGCCAAAGGAAAAACCCTAGCGGTGGTTATTTACAACTACCGTGAACCAAGTCCAAAAACAGGTGCAGTAGAATTTTGGAATGTCGTTTCCAGCAAACAACCTAAATTGGAACGAACGGGCTTCAAACTCAATGTCGTTCGTGGTGCCCATGATATTGTACTTGTTCCCTAATTTTTATCGAAGATTATGGAACGAGTATCATAGAATGTGTGCCTTAGAATAACGTGTCTCTACTAACATTGGTTGTGGGTTGAGCATCACGATCCTTGAGTTTGCTCCAAGTCATAAAAATAGGCCAAGAGGGCAGATTTAGGGTAATTTCAAAGGACTGCAAACAGTATTGACTCAAGCGTTTTTCCAAACAGGAAGGAATAGCGGTTAAGTAGATCAGAGCTAGCGATGACTGTTGGTAAGACAAACCAGTAAGAAATCGTGTATTATATGCATATTAGATGTGGAATAACTTATTTAGCTATAATACTTCAAAAGTAAAAGGCAGGTGTAATTATGCAGGCTCTCTTTTGGACTATAGAAGAAGTTGCTCAAAGAGCTAAACAATTTTATGATCAGGGGATTCGCCAAGAGGTTGAGCATGGTGATAATATTGGCAAAATGATTGTGATTGATGCTGAAACTGGTGAGTACGGAATTGATGAAATTGGCATAGAACCAGGATTAAAGTTAAAGGAAAAAAATCCAAATGCTAGATTATTTATGATGCGAATAGGTTATGATGATGTATTTGGCTTTGGTGGAACTGTGGAGCGTATAGCCGAGTGATTTACGGAGAAATAATTGGTGGTAAGAGGGCAATTTCAGTGATTTTTTGTTCTTAGCACGGTACGCGACAAATTGTTAGTATTTTCAGTTATCAGGTGTTAACAACTGCTACATTTGTTAACAAATATTTTGAATAATTTGCCGTAACCAGGTATTAGCGGGATCACGATCCTTGAGTTTGCTCCAAGCCATAGAAATAGGCCAAGAGGGTAAATTTAGGGGAATTTCAAAGGACTGCAAAGAGTAGTGACTCAAGCGTTTTTCTAAACAGGAAGGAATAGCGGTAAGTAGATCAGAGCTAGCGATGACTGTTGGTAAGACAAACCAGTAGGAAACCGTGAGGGCAATTCGCCGCTGTAATCCATATTCCGCTAGAGCTTGATCAATAATGCCAGTGGCATCTCTGCGTAAAGTAAATAAAGCATGAGGGAAGCTAACGAATTTGTCTAAACTGATTGAATTATTTTCAACAGCAGGATGTCCTAAGCGACAAATACCAATAAATCGTTCTGATAGTAAGGGCTTTTCTAAAATTTGTTTCGGTAAATTAGTGAATGTTCCCAAAGCTAATTCTATTATTCCCTCGTCTAGTAAATTAATGAAAGATTCTTTTTCTACAGCTATGATGCGGAGGTCAATTTGAGGAGCTTGCTCTCTAAGAATTTCCAGCATTTTCGGCAAAATCAAGTTAGCAATGTAATCAGAAGTAGCGATCGCAAAGGCTGTTTGCAAACTTGCAGGTTCAAAAGATTGAGGATTTGCTAGGGTTGTCCGAATAATATTCAGTGCAGCTAGTAGTTGGGGGGCGATCGCTTCGGCTTTAGCTGTTGGTTTCATCTCTCGTCCAATCCTGATAAATAGGTCATCGGCAAAGAGTTGTCTTAATCTCCCTAGAGATGAACTCATTGCTGGTTGTCCGACATGAATACGCTGGGCAGCAACTGTAACGCTTTGTTCTGTGTACAGTGCCTCAAAAGCAACTAAGAGGTTGAGGTCAATGGCACTTAAATCAATTGATTTCATTGATGTTTAGTATTTTTACTATCAATTTGACTTATAGTAATCGTGCCATTATCGTAGTTAATATGCAAGGCAACAAGATAAAATTATGACAGAACTTTGTGTAATCGTTGGCATGGGTGAAGGAAACGGGATGTCTGTAGCTCGTAAATTCGCTAAAGAAGGATTTGCGATCGCCATGCTTGCACGTAATGAAGAAAAACTTAAAAGCTACCAATCTAAACTGCAAGCAGAAGGATTCACAGCCTACTACTTCCTTGGGGATGCGGGAGATGAAAAGACTCTAAACACTGCATTTGCCGATATTCAACAGCAATTGGGAACACCAAGTGTAATGATTTATAATGCTGCTGTTCCTCGGATGGAAAGCGTTTTACAGACTAGTTATGATACACTTGTCAACGACTTTCGAGCTAATGTGGCAGGAGCGATCGCATCTGTACAAGCGGTTCTTCCGGAGATGGAGAAACAGCAAAAGGGAACGATTTTATTTACTGGTGGTGGATTTTCTTTGTATCCCCATTCTGATTTTGTTTCCCTTTCGGTCGGTAAAGCAGGTATTCGGGTGTTAGCTAATACTCTTTATGCTGCTTTGAAAAACTCACCCATTAAAGTAGGAACTGTAACCATTTGTGGTACAGTTAATGGTGAAGACCCCAAATATAATAGCGATCGCATCGCTGAGGAATATTGGAAGCTGCATATCAGTGATAATGCTGAGTATGAAATAGTTTACTGATACGGCGTTAGCAGTTCTCACTCACTTGAGAACCGCTATATTGGTTATTTATGGTAATCCGATTTGATATCCGAAATTACTTCTAAAGCTTAGGAACTAGAAACAGAATTTGTATTGATATTTTTTCAAAAATCAAATAAGAGTCCTAGTTTTACCTAAATCTACTGTAAAATGCATAGTCTGCACGGGAACCAAAAACTTGTAAATTCCATGTTTTAAAATCTTCAGCAGAAGTACAATTACCTCCCCTTCCTTGCAATACAAGACGAAACTTTGTATCAGGAGTTATACCTTTGGCGAATATACCATTTCCCGTAACTTTTCCTTCCAAACGTAATTCTTTATAAAGTCGTGGCCCACCACCTCCACCTTGCTGATTATCGTATAAATCTGTTTTGAAAGATACCCCAGTTTGTGGAATGGTAAAAGAAAGGGTTCCTATTTTCCCTTTATTGTCTTTAAATGTTAAGTTCCAAACACGTTGTTTTTTCGACAGTGATAAACTATAATTTTCGGAGTCAGAAGATACCCCGATATTCTCTCCTCTTGGTGTTTGGCGTATTTTAGCACTTGAGGAAAATCGTAAACTATTTATTTGTTGAAATTCAAAGTCACTAATTCTTTGTGAAGTCTGCGACCATTCACCTACATTGGCACAACACGCACAAGCATATACTTTTTGAGGCAAAGAAAGCAGCATTAAGTAAGAAATTCCTACTACGCAGTTATTAATTTTTAGTAGAGATTTTGTCGTCATTATTTTTAGTGCTATAGCCTAGTTTGCCAAATACTTTGTCTTCGATATAAAGATAAAGTGATGTCAAAGCAGTTATATCGTGTCCGGTTAATTACCCATTATGAAAGCCCTTACCCAATGCTCCGGACATTCCTCTCCCAAGCTTGGGAGAGGGGAAAGGGGTAACTATTCAAGCGGACATGATATGACATTTTTTCTATGGGTATAATAACGTGCTACTGTATATATGGCAATAGTAATAAATACTCATATAAAGAGAAGGCTTTGACAGCAATAGTATATAATATCAAAAATACTTGTGGAATTTATACTTTCTGTATTCTGGCTCATGAATACTCTTTAACTAGCTGCTTTAGCTGGAAAAAATCAAGCAAAACTTCCAAAGAGGTATCTTTCTCTGTAGGGGTAGTCAACTCAATTTCCTGAATGGTTTCTGGATTTAGATATTGGAATATATCAATCAAAATTGGAATTGTTTCTACTGGAAAAACTGTTAGCTCTTGAGGAAAACGCATCAGCCTTGATTTGGCGAAATTTATCTGAAAACGAGCGCGTTTGAGTAAGCGCTGTCGGATATTCTCATATAGTTCTGGATTATCCACATTTAAAGTTTCTAGGGTTTGGTCTAAAATTATCGGAACAATATCTGGGTTTTCTTCCAGAAACAGCAAACCACCCTCCTTATTAAAAGCAGCTACTCCATCCATTCCTAAAGAGCCAATATCGGCGATCGCCAAAATTTTAGCTACCAGCGATAAATTTTTGTCTTGATTGTAGAGAGCAGGTTGATATATGCTTTGATTCGCAGCATCATAAGCGCAGATTGTAGCTTCAATAGCTTCTTGGATTATAGTCATATCTGCATCTGTAAAAAGCACAGAATCATCAACACACTGCTCCTGTAGCTGTTGATTTAAGTCTTTAATATAATTAAGTAACTTCTCAATAGTTAAAGTTTCGCTTACCCCTGGTTGCCGTTGTCTGGAAGTATAAGGCTGAGTTTGAGGACTAAAAATCTGGATCCCATCATGAGCAACAGCACAAAGATTTAGTAGCAGCGACGTTCGTGCAATATCATCTGCTACTAACCCTGGACAATATGGGTGAATTGCCTGAAAAATGATGTCCGCTCGCCGTTGGACATTATCTATATGCTCCCGAGTGTGATAATAAAGTTGATTTTTGGCTATTTCACAGTCAAACTCTTGGAGTATAAAGGTTTTAACTATCTTCACCACCTCTGCGAAGGTGCTAGGAAGCGAATGTTCTGCTAATTGCCTATTTTTTGATATTGGTTCATTTATGGTCAATGCTAAATCTCTCAATGGAAATTGCCTTTACATATACTACAGGTGTAGCAGCTAGCACTTTAGGAGCAAGCCGTTGCCAGTTATATTGTTCCCGCTTTCGGCAGGTTTATCACAGATGTTCTCTTATTTTTGATAAAGTTTTGTAAAGATAAAAATTATTTAACTAACTGAGTAGACAAAATCAACTCAAAATATCTTTAAAGGATATATTTGGGGAACAGATATTTATCTAGAGCGTCTCCGATCAATGTTTGTTTCTTAACGACGCTTTCTCAGTGATTGGCGATAGGAAAATGTCAATTAAACTGTGTTGCGTTCATTTTTTCAGAATTCAGGAAAGAAAGCTTGATGTTAGAGT
>Ga0224723_1002096_pt1 | contig 11317 bp, 12 predicted proteins | sample Balambano_FR2_Me_FD_161647 | JGI IMG/M metagenome (GOLD analysis project Ga0224723, IMG submission 161647) | Freshwater sediment microbial communities from Lake Towuti, South Sulawesi, Indonesia - Balambano_FR2_MetaG | ecosystem: Environmental > Aquatic > Freshwater > Lake > Sediment | place...
GAGCTGTGATCGGCCCGCTGTCTACAGTCGGCGAAGAAGCACGGATTAGCCCTGGCGTTCGGGTTTGGCCCAGTAAGCAAATTGAATCAGGGGCAACGTTGAACATCAATCTGATTTGGGGGAACACGGCGCAGCGCAATTTGTTCGGCCAGCGAGGGGTGGCCGGGCTGGCCAACATCGACATTACCCCAGAGTTTGCCGTCAAACTGGGGGCGGCCTACGGTTCGACTTTGAAGCCTGGCTCCCGTGTCACCGTTTCGCGAGATCAGCGCAGCATTTCGCGGATGGTGTCGCGATCGCTCATCGCCGGGTTGATGTCTGTCGGGGTCAATGTGCAAAACCTGGAAGCTACTGCTATTCCTGTGGCCCGCACTCTGCTGATTCAAATGGGTGTGGCCGGTGGCATTCACGTCCGGCTGCATCCCGACCGGCCCGACCATATCCTGATTGAGTTCTTCGACGAACACGGCATCGATATTCCCAAAGGCAAAGAAAAGAAGATTGAAGGAGCCTACTTTAAGGAAGACCTGCGGCGATCGGCCATTCACGAAATTGGCGATGTCACCTATCCCACCCAGGCCGTCTCAGCTTACACCACCACCTTTGAAAAGTACCTGAACCTTGAGGCCATGATGAATAGCCAGGCCAAAGTGGTGATTGACTACGTCTACGCAGTATCCGGTGCAGTGCTGCCGCAAATTTTAGGTAAATTTGGCTGCGATGCTGTGGTGCTCAATGCCAGTTTGCGACAGGCGGCCCTCTCCAACGACGAGCGCGAGGCCATGCTGGGGCAGTTGGGCCAGGTGGTGCAGGCGTTGCGGGCCAGCTTTGGGGCGCAGGTATCGGCCAACGGCGAACAACTGATTCTAGTCGATGAGATGGGCAGTCCCATTCGCGGTGAAACTCTCACCGCGCTGATGACTCACCTGATGCTGACCTGCCATCCGCGCGGCACGGTGGTGGTGCCCGTGCAGGCATCAGGGGCCATCGAGGCGATTGCCCGCCGTCACGATGGCCATGTCATACGCACCAAGGCCAACCCCACAGCCCTCATGCAAGCGTGTCAAGCTAATCCCAACGTGGTGCTGGGGGGCAGTGGGGAGATGGGGTTTATCTTTCCAGAACTGCATCCCGGCTTTGATGCCATGTTTTGCATCGCTAAGCTAATTGAAATGCTGACTTTACAGGCGCGATCGCTAGGGCAAATTTGGGCTGACCTGCCACGCGTGGCCCACCGCAGCCAGCCGCTCCGGTGCCCGTGGACAGTTAAGGGAGCGCTGATGCGTTATCTAGTCGAAGCCACTCCACCCGAACGCCTGGAACTAATTGATGGCGTTAAGATTTTAGGGGATAATCCCGACGATTGGATTCTTGTGCTGCCCGATGCTGGAGAGCCTTTGGTGCATTTATTTGTCAACAGCCAGAATCGCGACTGGCTAGATGACACGCTAAACCGCTACCAGAACCAGGTGCAGTACTTTATCGAACACGAACAGGGGATGAAGGAGACCACAACCCTATGAACAATTGCATGCTGCTTGCGGAAATTGTGCAATCACCTCAATTGCGCTACACCTCCGACAATCAAACCCCCGTCGCTGAATTTGTGGTGCAGTTTCCTGGGCTTAAAGACGGGGATGCGCCAGCCCGCATGAAGGTGGTCGGCTGGGGCAACCTGGCCCAAGATATTCAAGAAAACTATCAAGCAGGCCAGCGGGTGTTGCTAGAAGGCCGCCTGGCCATGAATGTGATAGACCGCCCCGAAGGGTTTAAGGAAAAACAGGTAGAAATGACCGTTCAGCGGATCTATAACGCGGGTGCATTTGCCACTATGGAAATGAGCGCTCCGCCACCCCTCCCTATGCCGACCGCTACTGCCACCCCGCAGCCCTCCCGTACCGACACGGCTCCTCCTACCCTGGCTGAGCCAGAAGCTAACCCCAACTACGACGACATTCCGTTTTAAGTCTTTGAAATCATTTCCCTATGCTAACTGGCCGCCCCGAATCCATCGACAAAATTGTGAAGCGCTTTCAGCAAGCTGCCGACCCCAAGCGCCGCTATGAGCAACTGCTGTGGTTTGCCAAAAAGCTAGAGCCTTTCCCTGAGGCCCAAAAAACTCCCGAAAATAAGGTGCAGGGCTGTGTCTCCCAGGTATACGTCATTGCTGAATTGGAGGATGGCAGGGTAATTTACCAGGCCGACTCTGATGCCCAAATTACTAAAGGACTGGTAGCGTTGTTGATTAAAGGGCTGAACGGCCTTACTCCCCAGGAAATCGTCAACCTCAGCCCTGACTTCATCAAAGACACCCAGTTGGATATCAGCCTTACCCCGTCCCGTGCCAACGGGTTCTACAACATCTTCAAAAAAATGCAGACCCTCGCGGCTAGCTTCATTGCCGAAGGAGAACCCCAGCAGTCCGTGGTTTAGCTCGTTCCTAATTGGAACTCCACTGGCCGACCCTCCTTAAGCCATCTGGCCTACCGCCGGGCGGCGCGCTTTAGAGGATTGCCCCCCAACATCATCAGCACAATGGCCGCCACAATCATGCCCCAGGCCACACAAAAGGCCAGGAGTACGCCAAAGGGCAGCTCAATGGATTGCAAATTCAGAAAGCGAAAAGAAACTGACGTAGCATTTTGAACCGCAACAATGGCCATTGCCACGATCCACGCGGCTGGAATTAACGCAAAGAAAAGTCTGATCATGGGGCTGTAAGATAAGAGGTTGCCAAGGCACAGGTGCTTTAGGTAGTATAGTCAACTGGGCTATACGAGAGAGATCATGGCAAAACGGGTACAGGTAGTTCTTACCGAAGACATTCGCAAGCTAGGCCAAAATGGGGACTTGGTGGAAGTTGCTCCAGGCTATGCACGTAATTATCTCATTCCAAACGGCAAGGCAGTGCGCACCACCCCTGGCGTCCTTAAACAGGTTGAGCGTCGTCGCGAAGCCGAGCGGCAGCGGCAGATAGAAATTAAACAAGAAGCCGAGGCAATTAAAAAGGCACTGGCGACGATTGGTGTGTTTACCATTCAAAAGCCTGTGGGCGAAAACAATGCTATTTTTGGCACCGTTACGTCTTCAGAAGTGGCCGATGTGATTCAATCCCTGGCCGGTAAAGAGGTTGATCGGCGGGATATCACTGTGCCTGACATCAACAAGCTAGGTGAGTACCAGGCCGAAATTAAGCTGCATCCTGAAGTCACGGCAACTGTTAACCTGCGGGTGATTGCGGAATAAATCAGTGATCACTTTCAACTTTTGGCCCTGGTGACGTAAGTTCACTGGGGCTGGGCTTTGTTTAAAGCGCAGCAGGCTGACTTCCTGTTAGCTCAGCTAATACCTAATTGCATGGGCGATACTGGTTTCGAACCAGTGACCTCTTCCGTGTGAAGGAAGTGTTTGACAGACCTGAAAAGCTTATGTGGCAAGGGTTTCAAATTTTTAATTTTTTAGTGATAGTCAAATGATAGTCAATCTAGCGCGATAGTCAAATCCCGAAAGCTTTGCTGGGGAAGGGTTTGAGGGAGTTTGGGCGAGATTGGTCTTTTTTGGACAAGTCGTGTTTGGATAGGCCGTGCGATCGCTGCTTCTACCAGCGGATCACCTCCTTTATCTAGACCCAACACCTTCAACGGTTGCGGTAGGCAATTGTGGGGAATTGGATCCCAGTTGAGCTGATTGGGACTGAGCAGGAGATTTCTTCAGCGGTGTGTCAGCACCAGTTTCTGGGAGGGCCGACGCTAGAAAAACTTCCAGCATAAGCTCAGCCTTGAGCTGGATGCTGAGTTAAAATTGGACTACAGCCAGGGTGTGATCTAATTTGACTGCTGTTTTTTGAGCCCACTTTACCTTCAAAGGTGCCGCGTATATGCCCAGGCGACCTCGTGGATCCACAGACGATCAGTCCGTCAACCCTGGTAATAAACCCAGAGTGCGCTTCATCTTTGAGCCCGATCGCACCTCTCCCAACGGCATCACCTACTCCTGGTTGATCCACGACACCTACAACGGCAAAGAGAAAGCGGCCACCGCTACCCGTGCTTTCTGGCTACCCTTCGCTTACCGACACTCCGGCAATTACTCCGAGGCCGAGTTGCGTGACTTGGCTCAGCAGTCCATCTGGCAGATGGAAGCCCAGATTCAACACCTGCGCGAGGAATTTGAGCTGGGCCTGACTCGGCCTGACACAGCTGAACTGGTGGGCGGGCCTGAGGCGGAGAACTTGCAGACCGAGATGATTAGTGGATCCGCTATGGTACAGCCTGTAACGGTTGCAGCTCCGGCTGACTTGCTCGACGAGTTCACCGATGCCCTATGAGTGAGCCCCTGTTGCCAAAGGAGCCCGAGACGGAGAAAGGGCGGTTGATGCGTCAGCAGTACCTGGCGCTGGCCAAGGCCTCGCTCAAGGACGCTAAGGACTACGACAGCCTCTACACTCGCTACAGCGACAATCCTACGTCTGCCCAGGGGTTGGATCAGGAGGTGGCTAGAGCTGCCTTACAAACTGGCAAGTCTCCCCGTCAGGTAATTCAACTGCTGGCCCAGGGGCCATTTACCCAGCAGCAGATTTTAGGTTTGTCTGACGTGGAGAAGAAAGAGGCCCTGCCCAAGCTGCTCCAGTACGCCCAAAAGACCGTGGATAGCCTACAGCAGCAGCGGTACCTGGAATACGCCTGCTCGGTAACGGGGAAAATTCAGAGCTACCCTGACCTTTATCGGGATTATGTGAGTAGTGATCTGGCTGCGATTCAGCTTGATCAGAAGGTGACGGCGGCGGCACTGGGGGCCGGGGAATCGGGGGAAGCCGTGGCGGCGCTGCTGCACCAGGGGCCGTATGCCCGTTTTCAGCAAGATTTGCAAGGGGTGGCTCTGCCAATGATTGAGCAGTATGCCCGAGGGACGGTGGCTCAGGTGCAGGCAATCCAGGCGCTTCAGGTGGGACAGCCGCAACGGAACATACCGCGCTCTAGAGGGATAGACCGGTAGCACCTTGATCCTGCCAGAGCGCTATTCGTCGAGTTCGCTGCTGATGTACTGATTGACGAAGGCTTCAGCTGCTTCTGGGCTCATAGTTTTCAGGACGCGGACGATTTCCAAAATGGTGTCCCCGGTGGGGTCGATTTTACCGCTGCACCAGCGGTAAACGCTGTTGCGCCCAACCCCCATGGTGGCCGCGAACCGATACTGTGTGATGCCGTACTGCTCCAGTACTTGTTTGAGAACGTAGCCTGCTTTGCCCATATCCTCATCATTTCAGAGGAGTGGTGGGCAAGCGAACCCATATGTGTTGACGCATACATATATGGACACTATTATAGCGATAGGACATTTTGAGGCTCACATCATGTTGGCTCCCCAAGGATTTGTTGGTTCGGAGGTTAGCGGGGTAGAGCACGACCTTTTGGTCAGCGTTGAGATTAGGCAAAAATTGAGCAATTACCCTCGGCCTGATCGGGAGCCTGTAAAACTCTTGGCGATCGGGTCTCGGGAAGCAATCCAAGCCATGCTTCAGCAGATGCATGTGTGTGGTTTTGCCGAAATCTTTGAGTGGACTGATTTCATGCCAGCACCTACCCCTGAAAGGCCCCTGCGATGTCAGCCTGGAGAGTTGATGAAAATGCTGGTGAAGTATTTTCATCGGACATAACGTTAGTGACCCTAGAGCACCTGGGCCAGGAGTTGGTGAAAGAGAGGATCTCCCCAGGTCATTAGCCGCAGAGAGGGTTTGTCGGCAAAGATGGCTGGCTGAAAGGTCACCGTATTGGCCCATTGGCCATAACTCATCTGCCAGATTCCAGGTTCTACGGGTGTAAAGTGAACGCCCTTCATTTGTAGGAGAACCGATTGAGTGAATGTCTCTTCGATCGCATCTGGGTTAATGGCAGTGGGAGGTAACGGTCGCCGAATGTCGTGCAGGTCGGCCTCTACATCGCGCTTCACCATGTCATCGAGGGCAGGGCGCTGGGGCGGAGCCGATAGGACATTGTCAAACTCGGAGAGCAGCACGTCTTCTTCCTCGGCATCGACGCTCATGGTGGCCCGTTCGATGAAGGTTGGCACCTGGGCCAGGATGGGCTGGAGATTGCCGACCACCGATTCAAAAGCCCCGATGCGATCGCGCAATTTCCGGTACACCTTGGCCTCTACCGTGCCGTCGTAGTAGAAGTTGTGGATGGTGACGGTGGGATAGCGCTGGCCAATGCGGTCAATACGACCAATGCGCTGCTCCACCCGCATAGGGTTCCAGGGCAGGTCGTAGTTAAACAGCACCCCACAGGTTTGCAGGTTCAGCCCTTCGCTGGCGGATTCTGTACAGAGCAGAATTTTGATCTCACCATTGCGGAATCGGGTTTTGATCAGCTCCTTGGGCACGATCGCCCACTGGCCATCGCGCCACAGTTCGCCGCCGCGCCCCGAGTAGCAGGCCACCTGGCTGCCGTAGAGTCCTCGCAGCTGCTCCCGCAGGAAGTCCATGGTGTCGGTGTACTGGGTGAAGGCGATCGCACTTTCCCGGTTCACCAACTCTTGCCGCAGGGTGGCGATGAAGTGGGCCAGCTTAGTGTCTTCCCCAGTGTTCTCAAACTGCCGCAGCAAGGCTTCTAGATGCTCAATCTCTCTGGGGTCAACAGGCTCCATGTAGCCCTCTAGTCCTTCGATCACCGCATCGTCGGCATCATCTAAATCCGCCAGGTCATCGGCGGTGAGGCCACTGCCCTGCTGGGTGAGGAGGGAATCGAGCCGTCGCTGGAGCGACTGCTGCATGGCGTAGAAGGAGCTGGTCAACCGTTTGCGGTAGAGGGTCATCAAAAAGCCCAGGGCTTTGCGCTGTTCTTTTTGGGCTAGGCGGTAAAAGTGGCGGACGTAGTCGCTTACCTGGCGGTAGAGGTCGGCTTCGCGGGTGGGTTCTAGGGTGATGGCGTTGTCATAGACATCGCGGCGGGGCACGTCTTTTTCCAGCAGGCCCAGACGGTAGTACTCCCGCAGGGTATCCCGCGTGTGGCGGAACATCATGTCTTTGAGGGGAGTGTTGGTGGAGAGAAACTGGAGGGATGCGGTGATAAAGGCTTCGTCTTGTAGGTAGGAGCGCTCGTTGATGATTTTAATGCGACCTCGCCACAGGTCTTCTACCTTGCTAGCCAGCATGCGGTCTTGCTGGTGGAGGTGCTGCTGGAGCCGGGGGCAGGGCTGGCCGCCACGGGTAAAGTAGTCGGCAGACATCGTCTGCCAGAAGTTCAGCAGGTGGCGATCGGGCTGGCTATCCAGGGAAGAGAAGTAGTCGCAGAAGGTGTCGCCGTAGGCCCAGTGGCCCTCTAGCCCCAGCACATGCAGCAGGTCAAAGACTTCGATAGGGTCAATTTGCATCGGGGTGGCCGATAGCAAAATCAGCGCTTTGGTTTTGTCGCGCAGCTGCTCCAGCAGTTGCAGCAGGCGGTTGGGGGTATCTTTGCGGGCCTGGGGCGATTTGCGGCGGGCGTGGTGGGCCTCGTCGAGGATGACCAGATCCCAGGGCTTGGCATCGAGCAGTTCTTGCATGCGCTCGCGGCGGCGCACCAGGTGGCTGGAGGCGAGGATCAGGTTTTGGCTATTCCAGGGGTTGCCGGTGGGCGGGGTGGTGTGGCCATAGGGGTCTTTGAACTCGCCCTGGATGTAGCTCCAGAAATGGAGGTTAAATTTTTCACGCAGTTCTTCGTGCCACTGGGGCTGAACGCTGGCAGGGGCCAGCACCAGGACGCGCTTAACCTTTTGGGACACCAGCAGGTAGCGCAGAATTAGCCCGGTTTCGATGGTTTTGCCCAGGCCCACTTCGTCGGCGATCAAAAAGCTGCGGGGAAATTCGGCGGCGGCGCGTTTGAGGATTTTGATCTGGTGGGGCCAGGGCTGGATGGGGATGGAGCTGAGGCAGGCGCTGAGGCAGCCGGGGTCTTGGTGGATGTGGGCGATCGCCCGAAACATCTCTCGTTCCCTAGCCAGGGTGGCCTCATCAATCTGAGCCTCTGACTCTCTCTCCTCCACCGGCTCTGGGTCAGGTATTTCTAGCTGCTCGCGTTCCTGGCGGGTGAGGGGCCGCTGGTTAAATTCATCGTCAGTTGTCCAAATGGGCTTTTGGGGTGGGGCATAACGAATCAGCTTGCGCTTGACGGCTTCGGGCACCTCAAACACGCGGACGCTCGGGATTTGGTTGTGCCAGTGTTGCTCGAAGCGCAGTGTTTCTTCTTGCACACGGGCCAGGTCGCGATCGCCCTCCCAGGAGCAAAAAACATGGAAGGATTCGACGTTGAAGTTCCAGCCGCCGCTGGACTCGTTGTTAGAGCCGGTGGTGGCGATCTGGTTGCCGTCGGCGTCGGTAAAGAGGCAGACTTTCTCGTGATAGATGTAGTGGGTGTTGATGGCTTCGTCGGGGTCGAGGGGTTGCCCGTCGTGGCGCAGGGGGATGGCGATGCGGATGTCGAGGCGATCGCTCTGAATCAGCCAGCTGAGGATTTCGAGGCGTTTGAGCTGGGCAAAGTTGGTGGGTGGGGTGAGGTTGGCATCGAGGCGGGCGGCGACGGCATCGCGGAGGGTGTAGCCTTGCTGGATGGCCTGGAGGTCAGTTTTGCTGAGGTGGCAGCTCATGATCAGCCGAATGCGGCCCTCGTTGTGCAGGAAGGCTCCCAGCCCCCCGGCCACCTGGCTGAGGATGGCGCTGTTGAAGAAGCCGGATTTGCGATCGTACTGAGTGGCGCGTTCTAGGGCGGGGATGTAGAAGTCGGCGACGGGGTTGCTGGTGTCGCTGGCGTAGCTGATGCGCCAGGGGTAGTCGTTCAGGCAGTGGGGGTTGGTGTGTAGCATCAGACCGCAATGACCTCCGATAGCAACACCACAGGGATACTTGTCAGCTTCTTGAGCTGGCGGTCGTTGGTTACAAACGTGGTGCAGTCTGTCCTAATGGCGGTGGCGGCATGGATGGCATCGGGCAATTTGAGCTGAGTGTTGGCCCTCACCTCGGCAGCGTCAACCAGCAAATCTCGCAAAACGGGCACGATAAAAAAGTTCTGGCGATTCGCGATCGCTTTTTTGTATCGGGCCTGCTGAGCCAAATCTTGGTCTCGATAGGGCTTAACTAGCAGCTCCGCCAGGGTCAACTCGCTGGTCACGCCTCGCAGCGTCCCAGCCTGGATCTGTCCAAAGAGCTGCGTTAACTCTGGGCGAAACGCGGAGTATCCTTCCAGCGCATAAATCCAGGCGTTGGTGTCAAGGTAAATGCGATCGCCTTGGAGGGCTTCTAGTAATCCCATTCGTCCCTTTGCTCGCGAATGAACTGGTCGGCCTCTTCTGGGGTGGCAAAGCTACCGGGAGCAGAGCCGATTAGGTCGGTCAATGGAGTATCGTCGGCAGTAGCTTGCAGTTGTAGGTTCAGGCGGGCCAGTTCGCTTGATAGTTGACGCTCGTGTTCAACCACCGCCATCGCTTCTAAGAAATCGTCTGAAAACGGTTCAGCGATAACCCTGCGTAGCCGCTCTAGATAGTCTTCTGGAGAAGTAGGTGGTTGATCCTCAATAATCACCGTAATTTCTGTACCATCGGGGATATCAATGGCCAGATCGATGAGTTCTATAGTATTGCCCCGCTTAATACCCTTAACCTTCATCATTACCTCCTTAGACTGTAATAGTGGTCTTAGCGTCGCCTCAAATGTAGGGTTAACCCATGACAAAGTGCCTGAGAACTTTTGGATCAAAGAAGTACTCCATATGAGATTCTCCGGTGATCTGTTTAGCTAACGACACCTTAAAGGAAACCTCTTTAGAGACTAATTTAGGAGTGGGTTCTTTGCCAGGCACAGGCACCTTTGAGCAGAACCAGTCTTGGTTAGAGTAAAAGTCTTCCCATTTCTCAATGTGAGGGCTATCGAGGCACTTCTTAATCTCTGACTCTATCCAGTCGGTTGCGGAGGAAGAGCTTTCGAGAGCGCTGCCCCAGGTGATGTAGCGCAGCTGTCTACCCTGCCGATCGCGATAGTCGGCCAAAAAATCAGTGGCGATTAAACCACCCAGGCTATGGGCGAGCACTGTGACGCGATCGTAGGAGCCTTCGCTAACGACGTTGTCTACGGCCTGCTTAACTCGACTGCGGAGGAGTGCTCTGACAGGGGGTTTACCTTTGTGCGATTCGTTCTGAAGGTAGCTAACAAAGAAATCTGTCAAATCAATGATGAGACTGATAGATACGGGCAACAGAGCGAGTAAAGCGCTAACGACTAGCCAAACCTGCCAACCCCAGCCCGTGGTAGCCCACCCAGAGATTTGCCCCAAAAATGTTTGTAAAAAGGGAATAGAAGCCAGCGCTTGCTGTTCTGCAAGGGCCGCTAAGACTAGAACAACAATGCCATAGTACCAAAGCAGTACCAGCACCAAAATGGTACTGGCTTGTAGAAAGAAAACGGGTGATATTTTCATGATCTTCCAGCCATGGCTAAACCAGTGAAAGCACATGCTGATACCCCGTCCAAACTTTTGGGTGGTGCTTTTGGCGCTTAAGCGATCGACCAAATCATTCCAATAGACTTCGTATATGTCGATAGTCTTTTCTGTATCGTCAAATTGGCAGTGAAACCGCTTGCCGGTTTGCCCAGGAATTTTGACATCCTCGGGGTCGAGCTTAATGTCAATATCTTCGAGTTGGTTTAGTAACCCTTCCTTTAAATAGTTATCGAGGTAATAGTTCTGACACTGGGCATCAAACCCTGAAACGAAAACGACGGCTTCTTTCATCGCTATACCAACCTCTACGGGTAGATGAATCTCTAAAACAGCCCCATCTGGCCTTCTTCAAACGCTAGCTCTGGCTGCACGTAGAGCACCTTGGCTTGAATCTCATCCATCGCCAGCCACAGGTCGGCCAGGGCTTTCTCTTCCACCATGCGCTTGCGTTCGTCGCCGATGTGGGGGATCGCCTTGAGGGCGACTTCCCAGGCGCGCATGAAGAGGTCGTTGCTAAGCAGGCCGGTGGTTTTGAGGAAGCGGCGGACGGGGTCGATGCTTTGTTCTTCGAGGTAGAGGGCGATGATGGCGTGGAGGCCATCGACTAGGGCTGCGGCGGTGAACTCGTCGGGGTTGGTGGAAAATGCGCGTTTTTTGAGGCGCTGCTGGGGGGTGAGCAGTTTGCAGGTGCCGCTGGCGGAGTCGAGCAGCTTGTGGGTTTTGGCCAGGTCGCTGACGTTGAAGCCGCCGACGGCGAGGGCGAGCTGCCGCGCTTCATCGAAGGGGAACTCGCGGGCGCGGAAGGCATCCCAGGCGAGGATGTACCACTGGGTGAGGGGGTCGAACCC
>Ga0224723_1002097_pt1 | contig 11313 bp, 10 predicted proteins | sample Balambano_FR2_Me_FD_161647 | JGI IMG/M metagenome (GOLD analysis project Ga0224723, IMG submission 161647) | Freshwater sediment microbial communities from Lake Towuti, South Sulawesi, Indonesia - Balambano_FR2_MetaG | ecosystem: Environmental > Aquatic > Freshwater > Lake > Sediment | place...
GATAAAGCTGTTCTCGTCGTACCAGAGAAAAATACTGACAGGCAGCGTGCCGTTCGCGCTGATCGATACATTCTGGCTCGATAGGAATTGCATCACCCCCCAACCGCCTGCCACCAGCAGCAGCGCCAGCAAGAGCAACAGCAGCAGCGGCGACATGCGGCGGCGGCGCGGTGCTTCGGCGATTGCAGGCGGGATAACGGCGACGGCGGCTGCTGGCTCGCGCGGCGTGGCGTTCAGGTCAGCGCCGGGCTTTGGCTTGGACGGTTTGACCTCATCAATGCGCGTGATGACGGGCGGCGGGGGCAGCGCCGCGACCTTCAGCGCGGCGGGCTGCTCTGTGCTGTAGGCAGCTTTGACCGCGCTGATGAATTCAGTGGCATTCTGATGGCGACGCGGCGGTTCTTTTTCCAGCGCTTTTAGCAGTTCACGTTCGACGCCCACCGGAATCTTCGGGTTGATCGAGCGCGGCGGACGCGGCGGATCGCCAATATGACCGAGCGCGATCTCCATCGGCGTTTCGCCACTGAACGGCGGTTCGCCCGTCAGTATCTCGTAGAGGATGACTGCCAGCGCGTAGATGTCGCTCTGCGGCACGGCATTGGCAGAAGCAAGCGCTTGCTCCGGCGCAATGTAACGCGGCGTGCCAAAGGCAGTTCCCTGCGTTTTGGTTGCGTCCTCAGTCGATTGCAGCAGCAAGCCGAAATCCGTCAGCACGGCGTGGTCAGTTTTATCGATCAGGATGTTGGACGGTTTGATGTCGCGGTGGATGATGCCGCGCTGATGTGCAAAATCGATAGCGCTGGCGATCTGTCCCAGCAGGTGCAGCGCGCGTGCTGGCTCCATGCGGCTGCCGCTTCTGCGCAGTCGTGCCAGCTCCTGCGCCAAATCCTTGCCGTCCACCAGCTTCATGGCGATATAACACCAGCCAACCTCTTCGCCATACTGGTAGACGCGGATGATGTTATCATGTTCGAGTTTGGCGACGGCACGCGCCTCCCGCTGAAAACGCTGCGCCAGCGTTGTGTCCGCCGACCCTTCGACATTTAAGACCTTGACGGCGGCGGTGCGCCCCAGCTTGGTATCTGTCGCTTCATAAATGCGCGCCATACCGCCTGTTGCCAACAGACGTTCCAGCCTGTAATCGCCTAGCTGCTTGCCGATTAAACGGTCTACACTATTCTCGTTTCTCTTTGCCACGGCAAGGCGCTCCCAGATAATCCATATAAACGTGCTTCAATCGTATCCGATTTAACCACGAAACCGCTATGTGATCTCTTTAAGAGATCAAAACGACCGGGAACGTGATCCCGGTCGTGTAGTTGTGCTGCGCGTGTCGGTGTAAATGCTACTCATTTGAGAATGTCGAGACGGCGCGCTTCATCGCCGGAGATCAAGCCGCGCTCGCGTCCGACCGTCGGCAGGTCATTGAGCGAGATGTTATCGAGATCGAACAGTGCGTCGGCGTCGTCCGGGTTGAGGCTGCCGAGATTGTCGAACAACGACAGATCAAGATCGGCAATCGGCTCCAGTTGCAACCGCGCGGGTTCCGGCTCCGGTTCCGGCAGCGCCTCGAACACGGCGGCGCGCACGGCGATGGGCTCAGCAGGTTTCTCGACGCTGGCGACAGGCGCAAGCGGTCCTGTCACCGGGCGCGCTTTGCGGCTGCGCTTGTGCGCCCCTGCACCGTTGGTACGCGGCATCATATATTCCTGCCCCGCCAGCAGCGCCGCAATATCCTGAGTCGTGCGCGTGGCGTAGCTACGCACCGCGCCGATTTGCTTGCCACCCGTCTTGCCATCGAACACCAGGCACAGGAAATGATGATAACCCACCGACAGCACGAAGATGTCGTAGGTGTCGCCATCGTAGAAGTTGAGTGTCGTGATCTTGCCGCCGACCATCGACCCCATATGAATGGTCGATTGCACAGCGGGCAGCAGCGCCTGTGCCAGTTGTTCACGGTTCAGGCGCTTTTCCGCGCCGCGCTCCAGCAACACTTCGCCCGCGCGCGTGACCAGCAGCATCTTGAGCGGACTGACATCGCGCAGCAGCGCATCGATCATCTTGCTGGTCGCGTTCAGATCCAACGCAGGAATGCTGTGCTGCTCAAACGGCTGGGCGTTTGTAGTGTCTGCCCCTGCCAACAGGTCTTTGCCTTCCAGCCCGTTGACAAAGATACGCAGGAACTGGTGCGGGTCAAACGGGCGGCGCAGCAGCACGGCATGTCCCGTCAGTTCCACTTCTTGTGTATGTTCATCGCCGATCAATATCACGCTGGCGTCAGGCGCGACCGATTGCACCTGTTCGCACAGCGCGAAACCATCCATCTCTTCATCGAGGACGACCGTGCTAACGACAAGCGTGTACGGCACGCGCTTCAATTCAGCCAGCGCTTCAACGCCGTTGGGGACATGCGTTTGAATGACCGTCTCTTCGCTCAAATCCACCACTGCGTGTACCAACCGTGCCAGCGCACCAATCGGATCAACAGCCAAAATGCGGGGAATACCACTCATTATCTGCGTTCCGTTTGCTCTCTTGCCAAAATCAAACACTTCAATTATAGACGCAACTGCGCAGATCAAATAGTAGTCTATTTGGGCTATCGTCTTAAGGATTGGAGAGGAAGGGGTTTACATCACCCCCGTCCCCTTTTCACGCGTAGGTTTCTTATGTTGACTGATACCCTCAACCCCCAGCCCCTTCTCCCTCAGGGCGAAGGGGGGTCAGAAGAGTCTTCTTGAGCCCCTCTCCCTCAGGGAGAGGGGTTGGGGTGAGGGTTTGTGTGAAATACCTACCCGTGAAAACCCCCGTCCCCTCTCCGTTTACGGAGAGGGGTGCGACTCCCTGTCGAGTGAAATTTGCGCGGGGTGAGGTCTTCAGTACGCCGGGCGGATTACGAGGTAGCCTTCCATAAAGCGGGCGCGCCAACGGTTTGCCAGCGCGCGTTCGGGCAGGCGCCGGGCGCGGTCATAGCGCGTTTCTTCAAACAGCAGCGCATACCACCACCGGGCTAACGGCAGCCAGAAGGCAGCGCGCATCCACCGCACTATGGACGGGCGTGCGCCGTGCGGGCGCGGCATGTGGGCAGCCGCCAGCAGGCGCTCGCGCACTTCACGCTGCTGTTTCGGCGTCATATCTTCGGTCTTGCGCAATGATGCACTGAGCAGCGCATCAATGTCACTATCCGGTAAGCCCTGCAAACCCATGTGCCATCCCTGTTGTTTCTGCATAATCGCCCAGCCGATGACGGAGTGCTTCCCGTCCATAGTACAGCCGACTCTTTATGGTGCCGACCGGGCAATGTGTGATGTCTGCGATCTCTTCCACATTCATCCCGTTCATATAATGTAGCACGATCACCACTCTTTGGTTCATTGGGAGTGTGGCAACGGCTTCGCGAACGCGCTGCTGGATGTCGATGTGTTCCGCCATCTGGTCGGGCGATTGTGACGGCGGCGACATCAACTGATCCACCAGTGCCTCCAGTGAGACACGCCGCTTTTGTCGCCGCGTCACCCAGGTATAACTCAGATTGACGGTGACACGGTACAACCAGGGAATCAGTGGCAGGTCAGTATCGATGCGGTCGGCGTACTGGTGCAGCCGCAGGAAGCAGTCCTGCACTACGTCTTCGGCGGCGGCGTTGTCGTGCAAGATTGCCAACGCCGTGCGGTACAATTGTGGAGAGTAACGGTCAAACAAAATGCCGAGCGCTGTCAATTCATTGCGACGGAGATACTCTATCAATTCAGCGTCGGATTGCTCTGCGGAAGGAATCATACGGTTTGTCCGGGGACTAATGTGCGACGCCGCACATCACGACAAAATTTAATCAAAGTATAACAACAACCACTTTTCTTGCCAGTGTCCAACGGGGTTGCGCTGGGTGCACCTTGCAGTGCTGTACCGACGCTGGTGATGTTAGTTGTTCTTGCGTGGATGAATCAGGTAGCATCGGATGGCAAAGTGAGCGACGACAATCTTCCACCACCTCTAGAAGAGTCTCTGCCGGAGGGCATTACCGTTCGGTTGCGATCAATTCGAGATGATCTATCGCCTGTTTCACAGAAAATCGTTGATTTCATTCTGGATAATCCCCGGCGTGTGATAGGTATGTCAGTTTCAGATGTCGCTGCCGAATTGGGCGTAAGTGTGGGGAGCGTGGTGCGCATCTGCCAGCAAATCGGCATGAAGGGCTTCCAAGAAATGAAGCTCTCGCTTTCGCAAGAAGTTGTTGCGCCCAGCCAATTTATCCATGAAGATGTTGCGCCAACCGACCCGGTTGAACAGATCATTGCGAAAGTGATCCAAAGCGACATTGCGGCGCTGATTGACACGCTTAAGGTTCTTGATGCGGCTCAGATAAAGCGCGCAGTCCAGTTGATATTGAACGCGGAACGGGTGGAATTCTATGGAATCGGCAGCTCTGCCCCTGTGGCTACTGATATTTATTATCGGATGCTGCGCATTGGCATCAACTGCGTTGTATCGACAGACTCGCATATGCAAGCTGTCAGTGCCTCGATGACAAATCCTCGTATTGTCGTGTTGACGATTTCACACAGCGGCAGCACGCGGGAAACGGTAGACGCGACGCGGATTGCAAAGCAGAGAGGTGCCAAAGTTATCTGTGTCACCAATTACGGTAAGTCACCCATACAAGAATACGCAGATGTCGTATTGTACACTGCTGCCCAGGAAACACGTTTCCGCACCGAAGCGATGACCAGTCGCGTCGCACAGTTGAGCGTTATTGATGCGTTGTGCGTCTGTGTTGCAATCGCGCGCTTTGACGAGTCCGTCGAGAACATTAACCGAACTGCAAATATTCTTTCCAGCAAGCGCTACTGATCCCCAGAGAAAAGCTCCCAACTAGAACGGAATAGGATGTTCGGAGTGCAACTTAAACGGACTGCTCACAAAGCATAATTGAAATTTAATCATTGATGTCTACATTCTAGAATGAATTAAGTTCAATAGATTTCCGATCTCTACAGTCTAGGGAGCAACCAAGATGAGTTCCAACCGCACTATTCGTATCGTCACGACTAATGATTTCTGGGCGACCTATACGCAAATACCCACATCCTATGGGTCACTTCCCGGAGGCGAAGGGCTTAAACATACGGTTGAGCAACTTCGTGAAGGCCAGCCGACGATTTGGGCTGATGCTGGCGATTTCAGCCCCGGCGGCCCACTCGAGCTGATGTCTGACGGTGTGATGGGGTATGCGGCAGCTTCTGAGCTTGGTATCGATATCGCAACACTGGGTAACCACGAGTTCAACTTTGGTGTGGAACATCTACAACGCTATGCTCCGGTACTTGGCTTTCCACTGATCTGTGCGAATGCTGATGTTGGGTTCGCCGCGACGCACATCATCGAAACCAGCGCTGGTCCTGTGGGCTTTATCGGGATTACGTGTCCCATGCTTCAACTGTTTGGAGTTTTTGCACATGTGCCCAACTTGACGCTGCCCACCCCTGATCGCGATGTGACAACAGCCGTGAATAACGCTGTTGCGACGCTTCGTGAGGCAGGTGTTGTCGCGATTGTCGTTATGGTACACGATGGTGTGGACTGGACACCCCAGCCAAATGACAAACTCGCCATGAATGCAGATCGCCTCACCGAGCTGTGCCGTCCATGGTGCAAATCGGTTGATGTCATCCTTTGTGGGCATACATTGGGGCGCTTCTTCGGCGATATTGACGGCACACCGGTAGTGCATCCGTGGGCGTACAGTGCCGAGGTCGGCGTGATTGATCTCCAAATCGGCGGTGTCCACGGTCAACCCTACGGTGTTGAGGTAAAATCGCGCGGTGCGTGGACGGGGACGGGGCGGTCGTTGATTGAAGCAGCAGAAGCACAGGTTCTTGGCACCTTGTCTGAGCCGTTGTGGGCGTACTCAGGCCCGAACCAGCCACTCACCCAGTTTTTGGGGAGCGCTTATCAACGCGCAACCGACGCCGATGTGGCTCTTGGCGCTATCTTTCAAACCCAGTTCCCCTTAGACGACAAAATCGCCGCCTTGCACGCAGGACCACTGCCCGCCTATCTGCTACAGCGCCTGTTTCCGATTATGGACGGGACGCTTGTCCATGGTGAAGTCAGCCGCGACGAACTCATCGCTGCCCAGACGACTTTGCCGACACTGCCGTACTGGATCCCCCATTTCGCATGGGATTTTGTAGCACGGGAAACTACACTCCCAAGCACGGTCAAGGTCGTTACCACAGGTGGATATATGGCAAGCACACTCAGCGCACTGGTTGGGCGGTCAATTGAATGGAACATTGCGCCGGTGATACCCACGGACGCAGTTGCAGACATGCTTCGCAAGGGCTAATTGAAGCCCAAATAACGCTATGGTGGTACTTGAATAGGATTATCGTCCGTGTTCGAGTACCGCCGCAGTGTGCAAAACAACGAGTCGGTCACACAGTCTGCTACGCATGACGTACACAAACACGATCAATGACGATAAAAGGGTGAAACACAATGACAGGCGACTACCTCTCGAGCAGCCTTACGGGTCCAAGCGACATTGCGAAATCAGAAGTGCTTTTGCGTTTTGTACAAATTAGTGATACTCATCTTTTTCAGGGAACGGTTGCAGATAAGTTAAAAAAATACCTGGAGTCAGATTCTCTTCCTGCGGCAGTGAGAGCAGATTTGGAGCTAGTGACTCAGGCACCCTCTGGGTTAACGACCATTAATAGAGTTATCGAACATATTAATCAAATACCTGTAAAGCTCGACTTTGTACTCCACACAGGCGATGTGGGTTTTGACCCGGAAACAAGCGAGGAATATGCACCAATCAAGCAGATTTTTGCTCAGTTGACGGCTCCTGCGTATTATCTGCCGGGTAATCATGACACATCGCAGTTTTTGCAGACATATTTTTCTCACCTGGGTCAGACGCAATCGACATTTGATTATGAGATTCCTAACCGTGAGGTTCAGATTGTCTGCATTGACTCATCAGTGGGATTTCTTACCGACGATCAGTTAGTCTGGTTGGAGGCTAGAATCGCAGGCGATGACAGCCGCCCACTGGTTATTGCATTGCATCACAACTTAATCTCATATGGGGAACGCCTGGGTGATATGGTACTGCTCCGAAATCACACGCAGGTGCGCCGCATTTTGCAAAAGGCGAAGCACCGATTGCGCGGTGTGTTTTATGGTCATATGCATGTGCTGCTCGATGTGGTCGAAGATGGAATTACTTATTACTGCTGTCCCACGACGTGGACCCATATGGACATCTATCCATATGCGGACGTATCGAAAACTTGGGACAACACCAAGATGGTTGGCTTTAACCTCGTGACAATTACCACTTCGCAAACACTGGTGCGTCGTATACTTTTCCCGTTTGCATGAACCAGGTTGTGTTGACATCTGAGGCTAAACAGAATCTAAAACTGCTACGCGCGCAACGCCACGATTTCAGCTATAATGTGGTTAGGCTTTCGTAACATCGTCCTGTCAGGTGAACAGTTGTGAACCGTCTACAATCGCTCATTGACCGCATTCCGTCCGGCGTCCGGCGCATCCTGATCGCGGTGCTGGTGCTGGCGCTGCTGGCGTTTTTCTTCCCGCTGCGCGACAGCAACAACCGTCCGCCGCAAACCGCTGAACCTGGCGAGCCGACCGCGCCCATCACTGCGCCGACGGTGCTATCGCCCGGCGCAAACAGCGGCACTGGCAGCGGCGGCGCAGCAGACACACGCACACCCGCGCCCACGTCGACCCAGTTCGTCTGTGAGCCACCAGAAGGCTGGGACGTGTATATTGTGCAGCCGGGCGATACGCTGGTGGCGATTGCGCGGCTGGCAGGCACAACGGTGGGCGAACTGGTGGAGGCGAACTGCCTGGCAAACCCGAATCGTCTCGCGCGCGGTCAGGAAATCCTGGTGCCGGCGCTGCCAACGCCGATCCTCTTCCCGACCGCCATCGTGCTGCCGACTGAACTGTTCGCCGTCACGTCCACGCCCGTTGGCTGATACACACTTTTAACGCAGAGACGCGGAGACACAGAGATCGCAGAGCATTTTTCCCTGCGCCTCTGTTTCTCTGCGCCTCTGCGTTAAAAATCCCATTCCTGCCAGTTGTTGGTCTGGCGGATTTAGCTGTCTGCCTAAAGAGACGGCTTGAGTACCAGCTTGCCAGTGGATTGGCGCGACTCCATCAGGCGGTGCGCTGCTGCTGCCTGTGATAGTGGCAGCAGCATTGGCGTCGGCGCTTTGATCTGTCCACTGGCAACCAAACCGATCATGTCGCCCATGGCTTTTCCTGCCAGTTGCGGGCGCATTCCGAACCATAAGCCCAGATTCAAAACGTGAATGGACTGGTTGAGCGACGGTCGGTAAAAGAAATGTTCGATGGATTGCGCGTCAAAATCCAGCGGTGTGCCGCTCGACATGCCGTAGATGACGACGCGCCCGAACGGAGCCAGGCAGCGCAAGCCTTGGGCAAAGCTGCTGCCTCCACTCATCTCCAGCAGCACATCCACACCGCGCCCCTGCGTCAGTTGGTTCACCTGCACTGCCCAATCCGCCTGCGTGTAATCAACAACGTGATCGGCACCCAGCGCGCGGACGGTCTCAAACTTGGACGGACTGGCTGCGCCGATGACACAACCCGCTTTGTGGAGTTTTGCCAGCTGCACAAGGAAACTCCCCACCCCGCCCGCTGCGGCAGGGATGAAAATGGTCTCGCCAGGCTGCAAGTTTGCCACTTCGCGAATCAGGAGCATCGCGGTCGTCCCGGCAACGGGCAGGGAAACTGCATCGTCCATGCTGATACCGGGCGGCATCGGGATGACTTGTGCGGCTGGAGTTGCCACATAGTCCGCATAGCCGCCGGAGCCTTGCCCTGCCAGCGCGAAGACGGACGTGCCAAGCGGCGGTCCGTCCACACCGTCGCCCAGCGCTGCGACTGTACCTGCCACTTCGCTACCTGGAATGAACGGCAGGGGCGTAGGGAACGGATAGATGGCGTTGTTGCGCCGCGCAATGTCTGAGTAGTTCACGGCGGCAGCCTCGACCTTGAGCAGGATTTCGCCGGAACCCGGCTGAGGGTCCGGAAGCGACACGTATTGCAAGACTTCGGGCGCGCCGAATTGTTGTAACTGAACAGCTTTCATGTGTGGATGACCTCACGAATTCAATTGCCGGAAAGCGTTCCCCCTGCGCGGTGGAGTGAAATCAATATTGCACTATTTACTTTCAAAAAACAAGTTACAAAAATTAAATAAAAATCTACTTGTATTTAATTAAAAGTATCTGTATACTGCGTCACATGTCAAACAAAACCTACAACCAATACTGCGCAATTGCACAAGCGCTGGATATGGTCGGTGAGCGTTGGACGCTGCTCATCATTCGCAACCTGCTGGCGGGACCGAAGCGGTTTAGCGATTTGCTGAAAGGTCTGCCGGGAGTCAGCACCAACATTCTGACGGACCGCCTGAAGGCGTTAGAAGACGACGCTATCATCGCCACGCGCTACCTGCCGCCGCCCGCCGCATCCAGCGTCTACGAACTCACGACCAGCGGCTATGCACTCGTCGGGGCATTATCAGCATTGGCACAGTGGGGCGCACAATCCCTGGGCGCGCCGCAAGCAGGGCAAGCCATCGTTGCCGAAAGCGTGATCTTCATGATCCTGGGCGTCTTCTGGCGACAAGACGCATTTCCAGCACCCGTGACGTGCAATTTCCATGTTCAGGACGAGTGCTACGATCACGTATTCGGCGTCATGCTTGATGCGGGAACGCGGATCATCGAGCAGCCGCTTGATGATGCGGAGGTGCGGATGGTATCTGACCTTGAAACGCTGCTGCGCCTGAGCAGCAAGCAGCTGCGTCTTGCCGACGCGGTAGAGGCAGGGAGGGTGAAGCTTGAGGGCGAATCTCAGTCGCGCGCACTGCTCATTCAGTGGGCGGAGTCCTGGAACCCTCTAGCCTCTACTTCTCCAGCCTCTTGAATAAGCACTTGATTTTGATGTCTACCAGTTGTTCGTCTGGCGGATGTAGCTGTACGCTTCGGTGATGGCGCGGAAGCGGCGCTCCGCCTCTTCCTTCGGCAGATGGCTCACGTCAGGGTGACATTCGCGTACCAGCTTGCGAAATGCCGCTTTCACGTCGTCCTCGCTGGAGTCGCGCTTCAAGCCCAACTGCTTAAACGCGATGTCGAGCTTGCCCTCTTGCAGCAGCGGCATCGTCTTGTCGGCATACGCGCCATACACGCGCTCGCTCGACCACTGATGCACGCGCTGCCCGTCATAATGCTGTTGGTCAGCGTGGCGGTCGGCGCGGAAGTCCGCCTGCTTCCAGAACAGTTCATTGCCAAAGTTGCCGACCAGCCAGTCGCCGCGTATCGCCGGCAACTTGACCCACACCCGGTAGAACGGCAGCCCCGCGGGGACGACATCCGGTCCATACCAGACTTCGCGCAGATTGCCGCCATACGGCTTGAGATGCACCTGCCCGACGTACAGCTTGCCATCCTGAAGGCGCCAGGTATAGATGCGGTCATTGGAGAGTTCGTGCAGCGCAAGCAGCCACTCGTCCGGCTCGACGCGCTCACCATCTGGCGGCAGCAGGCGCGCATTGACCACGAACAGCGCGCCGATGCCGAGCCTTGTCGTCTCTTGCAGCACTTTCTTGATCTGGCGTACCTTCAGCGGCGCGTCAACATCATGCACATGCACGGCAGCGCCGCTCCACAGATTGGCGGAGATCGACTCATCGTGTGCCAGCGTGCAGTTCTTGACGCTATCCAGCCGTTTGAGCGTTTGTGCCAGCGCGAGTTTGACGGGCGAGACCATTGTGACGTTCTCGATGATGTCTAACAGGGCAGAATACATTCTGCCCCTACGAATACACCTATAGATGTAGGGGCAGGATGTATCCTGCCCTGCCCAATGCAATAGATGAATTGTAGCATTTCGTCGGGCAAATCTGATAGGCTATTCAGCATGTTATCACCTTTCCGTCGGCGGGCGCTGCTCGTCATCCTCGCACTGCTGGCACTGTCCGGCATCCTCGCGGTCGTCGTCTTCAATCTGGTCGGCTCGCGCTTCGCCAGCCTGAGCGCGGACTACATCCGCCGCTGGTTCAACTCCACCGCCGAACGCCCGGCATTGACCAACGCGCGCGTCGCCTGCCCCGGCGCGCCGTTCATCCTGCCCTCTGCCGGGCTGGTCGGCTTGCTCTGGGATGATCCGACGCGCCCGTACAACCTGCTCAACCCGCATTCGGGCATCGACATCTTCGGCGCGGGGCAACCGGGCGAA
>Ga0224723_1002098_pt1 | contig 11308 bp, 5 predicted proteins | sample Balambano_FR2_Me_FD_161647 | JGI IMG/M metagenome (GOLD analysis project Ga0224723, IMG submission 161647) | Freshwater sediment microbial communities from Lake Towuti, South Sulawesi, Indonesia - Balambano_FR2_MetaG | ecosystem: Environmental > Aquatic > Freshwater > Lake > Sediment | place...
TCGAAGCCACAGCGACAGGCTGACCCAAAATGACAAACGTATTGCTAAAGTCATTTCCGGCTCCGCCACCGTTTAAATCAATCATGGGCGGCGCAACACTTTGCTGATACTGCAACCCAATTCGCGCCGGAGTGCTGGGTATGCCGTCGCTTACCGTGATCACTGCTGCACGGGGTTGAGCAGTGGGCGGCTGCCTGCTGTTGAGATAAATGACCGATCGCAGCGCTTGCTGATAGTTGTTGAGCGAAGCCGTTCCTGAAAGGGTGAGAACACCACTGACCGCATTAAAGCTGCCAACAATGCCGTTTTGATCGTTAAACAGCAGGTTGTCTTCTCCCGGTACATAGCCCTCTAGCGCGATCGTGGCTCCGTTGAGTGCCGAGCTGTCGATATCGGTAATTTGAATTCCAGCATCCAGATCGATCGCTCGTGAGTCTGGCGAAAAAGCGACCGCTGTAACCGATGGTGTGACGACTGCCGGATCATTCACAGGAGAAATTTGAATTGTCCGAGTCGCAATCTGGCTTGTGAGCAATCCATCGCTGGCAGTGAATTGGAGAATGCGATTGGTGGTGTCGGGCGCGTTGCTGGTGTTGGTGTAGGCGATCGATCGCAGTGCTTTCTGGTATTCGCTGATCGAAGCCGTTGCCGATAGGGTGAGAATTCCAGTTACTGCGTCAAACTGTCCGCTAATCCCGCTCTGGTTGGTGAAGCTCAGCCGATCTTGCTGGGGGACGTAGTTAACGATCTGCACCGCTGCACTAGATAGGGTTTGACTATCGACATCCACGACACTTAGCGCTGGATCGATCGCCACTGCCCTTGCCCCTTCCTGATAGGCAAGTGCGCCCGCTGTCAGCGTAATCACCGGAGCTTCGTTGGCGTTGGTCACGTTAATCTGAAACGTGCGCGTCAGGCTCAGCCCTTCGCTATCGGCGACAGCAACCTGAATCGAGTAGGTGTTTTTTGTCTCGAAGTCTAGCGGAGTTTTGACCAGCAGCCGATCGCCATCAATGGCAAAGGCACTGTTGTCTGCCACACCCGGAACCAGGCTATAGCGAAAACTGCCGCCTTCGTTATCTGTTGCGCTAAACGTACCGATCGGGGTGTTGGGCGAGGCATCTTCAGCAACGGTTGTTCCCGTCAGGGTTAGGCTGGTGGGCGATTCGTTAACATCCGTAACGGTCAGGGTGAATCGCTGCGTTTTTTTCAGTCCACCCTGGTCGGTTGCCGTGATGTTGAGGGCGATCGTAGGGGTGGTTTCTCGATCGAGCTGCTGATTGTTTTTCAGCTTCAGATTGCCCTGCGCATCGATTTCAAAGCGATTGTCGCTGACCTGATAGCTCAACCGATCGCCTGCGTCGGGATCCAAGGCTTCGAGCTGACCCACGATCGCCCCGGCACTGTTTTCGGCAACGCGATCGTTCAGCAAGCGAATTTCGGTCGGCGCTTCGTTGACATCGGTAATGTTTAACGTCAGTGACTGGGTGAAACTTTGTGCCGGATTACCGTCATCGATCGCCGTGACATCCAGAGTAAGGGTGCTGCCGCTTTCAAAATCAAGGCGCTGTCCTGCTTTCAGCTTCAGCTTGCCGTCTTTTACCTCAAATCGGGTGGAATCGCTGACGGTAAAGGTAAAAGTGCTGCTATCAGGGTCAGTGACGATCAGATCGCCAATAATTGCCCCTGCCGCATTTTCGGCAACGGTGTTATTCGAGAGCTGAATTGCAGTTGGCGGTTCATTGACGTTGGTAACGCGAATCGTAAACATTTGCAATCGAGTCAACCCACCGCTGTCGGTTGCTGTCACCGTCACCTGAATCGAAGGGTTCTCTTCAAAATCGAGGCTGATTCCCTGCTTCAGCTTCAGATTTCCCTCGTTGTCAAGCTCGAATCGATCGTCTCCGCTCAGGGAAAAGGCTGCTGTGTCGCCCTTATCGGGATCGGTCGCGGTCAGCTTGCCGACGATCGCCCCAGGAGAATTTTCGGCAACGCTGTCGTTTTCGAGCTGAATTGCGCTGGGAGCCTCGTTAACGTCGGTAACGTTGACTGTGAATTCCTTCGTGAACGTGCGATCGGGTGTGCCGCGATCGATTACGGTGACTTCAATTTGAAGCGTTTCTTCTGCCTCAAAGTTAAGGCTTTGGTCGTCTTTTAGCTTGAGTTGCCCGTTGACGACTTCAAAGCGATCGTCACTCACCTCGAAGCTAAACTCTGTGCTGTCGGAATCTGTGACTGTTAGATCACCAACGATCGCGCCTGCGGCATTTTCTGCGATCGTATTGCTCGATAAACCAATATCCGTCGGTGTTTCATTCAGATCCCGCACGGCGATGGTAAAGGTCTGGGGCGGGGTCTTCAAGCCGCCGCTGTCGGTTGCAGTGATCGTCAGCGTGATGCTGGGTGTGGTTTCAAAATCAACGGCTACTCCCGCTTTCAGCCTCAGATTGCCCTGTGTATCTACCTCAAACCGATCGTCACTCACCTCAAAGGTGTGGGTATCGCCGCGATCGCTATCCGCGACGGTTAATTTGCCAACGATCGTGCCTGGGCTGTCTTCATCGATCGTCTCTTTGTCAAGCGCGATCCCGGTCGGCGCCTGGTTGATTTGCTCGACTTCGATCTCAAACTCGCGTGTGATAGAGAGATCGCCGCGATCGAAGGCAGTGACTGTAACCTTTACAGTTGGTGTGTCGTCGGCATTCAGGCTTACCCCATCCTTCAGCTTCAGGATGCCGTTGACAATCTCGAAGCGATCGTCGTTGACGTCATAGCGAAACTGCTCATTCTGGTCGGGATCGGTGACTTGCACCTGCCCAACCGCTGCGCCTGCCTGTTGCTCGACGACGCTGAGCTTTTCCAGGGTGAGAGCCGTCGGGGCTTCGTTGACATCCGTAACCGCAAAAATGAGGGGTAGCGTTGTGGTGCGAACGGGAGTCCCATTATCGGTTGCCGTGATTGTGAGGGAAACTGCACCGTTGCTCAGAGTTTCAAAATCGAGGCTTTGTTCCTGTTTCAGCCTGAGCTGCCAAGCCCCTTGTGCAGGAACAATCTCAAATCGATCCTTCAGTGCGCCGCTAATCTCGAAGCTGAGCGCATTGCCCTCTGGGTCGGTTGCCATCAGGGTTCCGATCGCGATTCCTGCAGCGTTTTCGGCGATCGACCCGCTTTGTTCAAATTCAAGAATCGGCGCATCGTTGAGATCAACGACCTCAATGGTGATTTGTTTTGTGACCGACTCGTTTTCGCTGTCAGTGGCAGTAATCGTGAGGTCGATCGTCTGCTCAGTTTCAAAGTTAACCTGCTGACCAGCCTTGAGTCGGAGATTGTCCTGGTCGTCTACCTCAAAGCGAACATCATCGATTTCAAAGGTATGGGTATCGCCCCGATCGCGATCAACCACCGTTAACTTACCGACGATCGCCCCATCTGTGTCCTCGTCGATGTTGATTGGGGCTTCGATCGTGATATCCGTCGGTGCGAAGTTTACTGGATCAACGGTGATCGTAAACGTCCTGATGGTTGTAAGTTCCCCTTTGTCTCTGGCGGTGATCGTGAGATCGATCGTCGTTTCGTCGTTGATGTCGAGCTGGGCGTTGTCTTTCAGCTTCAGCTTGCCGTTTCTAACCTCAAAGCGATCGTCGCTGAAGGTATAGATAAAGCTATCAACGCGATCGGGGTCGATGACGGCAATCGTGCCAATTTCTGCGCCAAACTTTTGCTCTTCGACGGTTGCATTCTCGAGCGTAATTCCGGTCGGAGCTTCGTTGATATCTTGAATTTCAATGTTGAAGCTGCGCTTAATCTCACGGTTATCAGGATCTTTTGCTGTAATCTCAAGCGGAATTGCCCCCGTTGCCGTCTCAAAATCAAGCGACTGCCCTGCCTTGAGCTTGAGCTGGTATCGACCGTTGACCCGAACAATTTCAAATCGATCGTCGCTCAGGGTAAAGGTATGGGTTGTGCTGTCTTCATCCTCGACAGTGACCTCACCCACCACTGCCGCAGGTGTTGCCTCGTCGATCGTGCTTTTGCTGAGGGTGATATTTGTCGGCGTTCCGGGCGGGACAACATCGATCGTCACCGCTTTACGAGTCTGGAGCTTGCCATCACTGGCAATCACCTCTACCGCTACTTCCGGCTCAGTGTCAAAGTTGAGGCTACGATCGTTCTTGAGTTTTAATTGCCACTTGCTGCCAACCTGAACGACCTCAAACCGATTGTCACTGACACTGAGTGTTACCGGGTCGCCTTCTGGGTCGCTAAAGGCAATCGAATCAATTACCACAACGCCTGACTTATTGTTCGGGACGCTGCCTGCACTGGGTATGGTAAGCTCCGGAGCTTCGTTAACATCCCGGACTGTGATTTCAAAAACGCGACTGAGGGTTTCCCCTTCGCTGTCTGTTGCCGTAATCGTCAGGCTCAGTTTGCCGTCTATCAATTCCTCATAGTTGAGGCTTTGGGTTGCCTTCAGCTTCAGTTTGCCGTCCACAATTTCAAATCGGGTATCGTTAATGCTTAAAGCTGGAGGGGGACTATCAGGATCAGTTGCCAAAACTTCCCCGATCACGGCTCCCCTGGCATTCTCGTTAACCTCGGTTGCGGTCAGCGTAATCTCAGTTGGCGGCTCATTTTGATTGAGAACAGTAATCGTAAACGTCTGTTCAGAAAACAAATTGGAATTGTTTTTATCGGCAGCGCGAATCCTGACATTAATCGTCGGAGCCGCTTCGCGATCGAGCTGAACTCCTGCTCTCAGCTTCAGGTTATTCTGCCCATCGATTTCAAACCGACCATCCCCCACAACCGCGAGCGTTTGCGCGTCACCCTCTGGGTCAACAAACGATACTGTTCCGACGATCGCCCCTGGCGTATTTTCTGTGACTTCCTGCTTGTTGAGGCTAATGCTTTCTGGGGCTTCATTCACATCTGTGACTTGAATCGTCACGTTCTGCCGCGATTGCAGGCTTGCATCCTGACTATCGGTCGCAATAATTTCTAGCGTCAGCTCGCCGTCCGTTGCCTTCAGGGCTTCATAGTTAAGAGATTGTCCGGTTTTTAGCTTCAGTTTGCCGCCAACAATTTCAAATCGAGAATCCGCAACGCTCAAAATGGGTGTGGTGCCGTCCGGATCGGTTGCCGTGACTGTACCGATTTCTGCTCCCGCCGCATTTTCTGCAACCGTATTGCCCGTGAGCTGAATGTTTACTGGCACTTCGTTGACATCATTCAGCGTGATGATAAATTCTTGCGTGACGCTGGCAGGCGGTGTTCCGTTATCGGTTGCGGTGACGGCAATTGTGACCGATCGGCTTGCTGCATTCTCGAAATCCAGAACTGCCCCTTCTTTAACAAAGACCTCGCGACCGTTGCGGAGTTCGTAAAAAGGGTTGTTGGCGATCGCATAAGTCAGCGAGTTCCCTTCTGGATCGGTTGCGCTCAGCGTTCCCACGAGCGTTCCGCCCGGTGTGTTTTCGTCCAGGCTGGTGTTGCTCAGCGTGATGCTTGGGGGAGCTTCGTTAACGTTCGTAGTGGTGATGGTAAAGCTCTGCGATGCCGACAGGTTAGGATTGCCGTCATCCGTGGCGGTGATCGTCAGGACGATCGATTTATCAGTATCCCTTTCAAAATCTAGCGATTGACCCGCTTTCAGCTTGAGCTGCCTGCCAACCACTTCAAAGCGATCGTCTCCAGTCACCGTAAACGTAATGCTGTCTCCTTCTGCATCTGCAGCCGACAGCGTTCCCCCCACCGCACCCTCGTCGTTTTCTGCGATTTCAGGCGCGGCAGGCGTTAGGGTGATGTTGCTGGGCGGTGTGTTGGTTGTGGGAGTCTCGATCAAATAAGCCCGTCCGATCACGCCTTCCCCATTCGCATCGGTGCCTGTCCAAACGGCGGCAAAAGAGTTGTCGGATGCGGCGATCGAGCTATATTTTCCCGTTCCCGATGTGCCCGTGTCCAGGCGAAACTCGTTGCCGTCTGCGCCGCCCAGCGGATTGCCACTCGCATCAAATCGACGGGCGTAGACACCCGCTCCGGGGGCTTGGGGATTGGTCGATGTCCAGCTAATGATAAACCTGCCGTTCGCCGACATGGACACCGTCGCATCCTGCTGGTTGTCCCGTGAGACAAAGTTTGCCTGCTGCTCCTCGGTTGCTGGCGTTCCGTCTGGATTGAAGCGACGGTAAAACACATCCCAGCCAGCGGAATCAATCTGATTCTGGCTCGACCACGCCACAACAAAAGAGCCATCTGCTGCCATTGCCACCGAAGGCTTCCGCTGATCTCCGGCAGTAAAGGAATTGATCTGAATCCGATCGCCCAGCGCATTCCCCAACGCATCAAACCGCTGCGCAAAAACGCCATAGCCCGAATTAACCCCGTCTCCCTGGCTGCTTTCCCAAACCACAACAAAACTGCCGTCGTCTGCCATCGCGACCGAGGAGTTGAGCTGGTTGCCGATCGTTTGTGCGGGTGACGTACCGACTGACGTGACCGCGATATCATTCCCCTGCGCTACGCCATCTTTGTTGAAGCGTCGGGCAAAGACTCCAAATCCGCTGCCGTCTTGTCCAAAGCTCGTCCAGGTGATGACAAATCCGCCGTCATTAGGATCGGTCGCGTCATTGTCCTGATCCATTGCCACAGCCGAACTGAGCTGGTTGTTAAACGTTGTCGAATTGGCGCGGAACTCAGCCGCATCGATCGCCACACCGCTGCTGTTATAGCGACGCGCATAGACACCGTAGCCAGACTGATCATCCTGAAAGCTGCCAGCACTACTCGACCAGGTGACAATAAAATTGCCTGCCGCATCGATCGCTACCGAAGGCGCAGCCTGGTCGCCCTTCACCTGAGTATTAATTTGAAATGCTGCCCCTTTTGGTGTGCCGTCAGCACTGTATCGACGACCATAAACCCCTGTTTGGAAGCTAGAGCTTGGGTCATCCTGTCCTGAGCTAGACCAGACCACGACAAAATCGCCGTTTGCCGCCATCGCGATCGATCGCATTGGGCGAGTGAGATCGGTGCTGACGCTGTCAAAAACACCGTCGCTGGGATAGGTGCTTTGAAACCCGCTGGTATAACTATTAACTGGAAATTCAGCACCTGCATTGACTGGCATATTCGTGTCTTGCTCACAACTCAGCTGAAGGTCGGGCTACTGGCTGAGAAAGGATTCATGAGAAGAAATCCTCACGCATGAAGCTGCAATGAACTCATCAGTAGATTCCCCTTCCCTAGAGGCTACCCACAGAGCTTCTTACAGTTGCAGAAACAACACACTTTCCGTCGATCCTACGGATAGGCAATTTTGCCGGGAAAAAGTGGTGGGATCAAGCTATGATCAGAGATTGTTTTAGAGGGCTAGCCCAACCTGTCTCACTGCTGCAAAGTGGCGTTCCTCCCCAAGTGATGACCCCAGAGGAAGACTGGCTTTGCACTCCCTTTCCTCAAGCCAAACCCTGAAGAATTTCAATGTCATGAAGCACACCTTATCGGTACTGGTCGAAGATGAAGCGGGCGTGTTGACCCGAATTGCTGGACTGTTTGCCCGTCGCGGCTTCAATATCGAAAGTCTGGCGGTGGGTCCTGCCGGGCAGGATGGAATCTCTCGGATTACGATGGTGGTTCCGGGCGATGACAATATTATTGAGCAGGTGACGAAGCAGCTTTATCGCTTGATTAATGTGATTAAAGTGCAGGATATTACCGAAGACCCCTGCGTGGAGCGGGAGCTGATGCTGCTGAAGGTGAATGCCACCAGCTCAAATCGATCGGAAATTATCGAGCTATCGCAGATCTTCCGGGCACGGGTTGTGGATGTGGGTGAAGATGCGCTGACGCTGGAAGTTGTGGGCGATCCGGGCAAGATTGTGGCAATCCAGCAAACGCTGAGTCGCTTTGGTATTCGAGAAATTGCCCGAACCGGAAAAATTGCTCTGGTGCGGGAATCGGGCGTGAACACAGAATATCTCAAGTCGCTGACAGAAGCGAAGGTTTAGGCTATTGCCTACTTTCTCCGTGCTGGAATCCTCCAATTTCTGACAGCGTGTAGAGCGGTCTGCCTTTCACTTCTTCGTAAATCCGCCCAATGTACTCGCCCAGAATGCCAATACAGATGAGCTGAACGGCTCCCAGGAAAAACACGACGACGGTAATGGCAGCAAATCCGGTGAGAGGCGAGTTGGGTGCAAAGAGTCGCCAGTACAGCACCAGAACTGCCATGAGCAGAGAAACTGCTGCTGCGGCTAATCCCAGATAGGTGGCAATGCGGAGCGGCACTTTTGAGAAAGAAACCAAGCCGTTGATCGCAAGCGCCAGCGATTTGCTGAAGGTATATTTTTCCTTTCCGGCATAGCGCGGATCTCGCTCAAACAAAATCGCAGTCTGACGAAATCCAGTCCAGGCACGTAAGCCGCGAAGGTAGCGGTTGCGCTCAGGCATGGCATTCAGCACCGCGACAATCCGACGATCCATCAGGCAAAAGTCGCCCGTATCAGTTGGAATTTCAACGTCTGCAAGATGGCGCAGCACGCGATAAAAGCCAAATGCCAGCAGCCGTTTCAGCCAGTTTTCGCGCCGCCGCTGGGTGCGCTGAGCATAGACGACCTGATAGCCCTGCTGCCAGCGATCGACCATTTTAGGGATCAACTCCGGCGGGTCTTGCAGGTCGGCATCCATCACCACGATCGCCTCCCCTCGCGCAAAGTTGAGTCCGGCAGTGACGGCGATCTGATGTCCAAAATTGCGGGCAAGGCTGAGATAGCACACGCGCGAATCCTGCTGATGCAGCTCTCGGAGTAGATAGAGCGATCGATCGCGGCTGCCGTCGTTGATCAAGATAAATTCGGCTTCACCGTCTAGCGATTTTGCAACCTGGCTGAGGCGGCGATAGAGTTCGGCGATATTCTCTTCCTCGTTGTAGATCGGCACAACCAGGGAGTATCTGGGAGCCATAGCACTCATTGGATGGCGAAACTGATTTGACGGCTATTGAATGGCTATTTGATAGCAACCACCGCAAGGTTCCAGGCAAATCGCTTCATGCCGGGAATGCGCTTCAGAATTCGATCGATGGATTCGAGGCGATCGTAGGTTTTCTGGAGTCGCTGATGCTCGATGATGATTTTTTTCCAGTAGCGTTCTGAGTTGGGATGGACTTTCTCAATCAGATAAAACTGAAGAAAAATCCAGAGGGTTGCGATCCAAAAGGTGTCGTAGACCGTTCTGCCAAACAAATCATCGATAAAATTGACCAGATTAATATCCAGCGGCGTTTCGTCCTCGGTTCGCACTTTGGTTGCCATGCGCCGATACACGTTAATCACCGGATTATGCTTCAGCGGATCCCAAAAGCACATGACCCCGCCCGGCTTCAGAACGCGGTGGATTTCGCGAATGGCTAGCTTCGGATTGGGAATGTGGTGCAGCAAATTCGAGGCATAGACGATATCAAAGGTGTTGTCGGGATAGTCGATCGCCATTGCGTTAATCACCCTTCCCTCGATCGACCCTTCGCTGCGCGTCGCGTCGTAGCGCGTTGCGATCGCCACACCGTTTGCCCGCGCCAGCTTCAGTGCCACCTCTACCATTCCCGGCGAATAGTCTGAAGCAACGCAGCGTGCTCCCCGACTGGCAAAATAAACGCTGTTTTCCCCCGCACCGCAGCCCAGATCAAGCAGCAGCTTGCCGCGCACATCCCCCAACTGCTGAAGAATAAACCGATTTTCAGGGGCAGTGCAGGCTTCAAAGTAATCCTGGACTCGAATTCCTTCAACATCAATTAGCGATGCCCAGCGATCGTGAAATTCCTGCTCTTTCCTGAGAATCTCATCTTTCAAAACTTCGTCCTGCATTGGTTCGCCTCACAAATTCGCCTGTCCTCAATTCAGGAGCTTGGAAAAAGAGAAACGGCAAAAGGGGTAGGTTTCTCCAGACAGCATATCACCGCCAGACCTACCCCTCGCAATTCAATTCACCCCGGCAATTCGCTCAAGCAAGCCAATCTGAATTTCTGGCTGCTCAAAATTCCTGAAATCTAAGCATTTCCTGCCATTCGCTCTAGAATACGCTGCACAATCTGCATTCCAGTCACTGCCTGCCAGCCAAACAAAGCAACCAGCACCACATTCAGCGCAATATGCGTATTTCGTGCCCAGTTCTGCCCTTTTTGCATGAACGGCGTGAGCGAAGCAGAAGTCGCAATCAGACCCGTCATCCCCAGTCCTGCAATCAAGTGAGGGTTGACAAACAGCTTGCCGCTATTGACATAGGTTGCTGCCATTGCACCGATCGATCCAAGAACCATCAGCGACAGCAGCACCGACCCATATTGATGATGCCGAATGTTGTACCGACCCTTGAGCAATTCTTTTTTCTCGTCGCCTGTCGCAGTGCGGGCACGTCGCCACTGAAAGCCGAGATAGGCAGCGTAAATGGTGGCAGCGAACAGTACCCACATCAGCACAGGGTGTCCAAACTGGCTCCAAACCTTGATCGACTCCAGAAGCTCGAAGTTCATAGCGTGTGAGGTTAATCGGGTTAACAAGAATCTTTATAAAAATTAGCATACCGTTATCCTGCCCCTGGTTGAGATCGATCCCCAAAACCGTATTAAGTTAAGCTAAATGTTTCAGACAGGAGGGTGTGGGATGTTCCCAACGGAGATAGAAGCTGCCCTGCGGGTTGCCTTTGGCGAATGCCTTGCTGCGGGTTGCCCTCTTGATCCCAATCAGCAGCAGATTCTGCTTCGTGCTGTGCTGGAGAGATTAACCCAGGCTGAATTAGCGGAATCAAATCAGCCGATCGCCTCAGAGTTTCCAGAAGGAGACGCACACAATCCGCTTAACGAGCTGACTGCAGAACAGCGACGCATCCTCTTGCGCTACATCGAGGAGCAAAATCAACAAAATCGATCGTGGAAAGCACAGCTTTTAAACGACTGGCTGCGATCGCAGGACTCTGGTGAGCTGCAGTTTGTCCGCACCGAATACGGTCTTGCCTGGCTGGAACAGATTCAGCCTGTTCACATTGCTGCCTATGCTGACGAAGCTGCCATGTCTTTGAAGGTCGGCGATCGAATCGAAGTGTCTAACGGACTCTGGGAATGGGTACAGGAAGACGGACCCTGCAGCCGCGAATGGATTTCCTGCATCGTCGTGGGGCTGCGGCAGGACAGTACCCCGGCTCAGGCAAGCTGCACGGTTCGCTTTGAGAATGGCTTGGAGTATGAGATTCAGGGCATTTATGAATGGAATCGATATAACTGGCGGTGGCAGCAGGGGGTGGGTGAGTAGGTGGG
>Ga0224723_1002099_pt1 | contig 11302 bp, 9 predicted proteins | sample Balambano_FR2_Me_FD_161647 | JGI IMG/M metagenome (GOLD analysis project Ga0224723, IMG submission 161647) | Freshwater sediment microbial communities from Lake Towuti, South Sulawesi, Indonesia - Balambano_FR2_MetaG | ecosystem: Environmental > Aquatic > Freshwater > Lake > Sediment | place...
TCGCGGCCCGCCCGCGCGGGCTTGCCGGTCACGTAGGCGGCCGTGCGCGGCATGATTTGCATCGGCCCGCGCGCGCCGGCGGGGCTGACCGCCATGGGGCGGAAATTGCTCTCCACCCGCGCCAGCGCCAGCAACAGCGCCGGATCGGTGCTGAACCCGGAGGCTGGGCGCCAATCGGGCATGGCAAAGCGGGCATAGTCGCGCGGCTGGCCGTTGCCGCTGTTGGCAAGCGAGGCAAAGCGCGAGGCCAGCTCCGGCATGCGCGCGGCGTTCGCGACCACCATCAGCGCGCGCGCCAGCGCCGGATTGTCCTGGGCGCGCGGCGCCAGCAGACGAATCTCACTCTCCGCCCGCTCGCGCTGGCCGACCTGCAGCAGCGCCAGCGCCCGGATGCCGTTGCCCGTCTCCGCGAGCAGCGCCGATTCCGCACGGCCCAGCCGGTCGCGTTCCCAGGCGAAGCCCGGCGACAGACCCAGCGCACGACGCGCCAGCAGGCCATAGAAACTGCGCGGCGACTGTGCCGCCTCGGCCAGCCAGGGCGCATAGTATTGTGGCCGGCGCGCCCGCAACGCACTGCGCGCCGCCCAGAACGCAGCGGCCGATTTCTGCGCGGGTTGCGCCGATCTTGCCGCGTGCGCACGCATGAACAGGGTCATCGCCTCGCCGGGGCGATCGAGCCGGAACGCGGCAAGGCCGCCGGCAAAGGCGGACAGGAAATGCTCCGGTCCCGTCTCGCGCGCGATGGTCAGCGCCTCGGCGTCGCGGTTCAGCAGGAACAGCGCGTGCGCGACCTCGCCACGCAGCAGCGAAAGCGTCTCGGCATCGGGGCGAGCGGCGGCGATTGCCGCCAGCGCGCCGCGGGCATCGCCGGCGCGCGCGCGGTCGCGCACGGTGCGCTCAAGCCCGTTGCGGGCGGCGGCCTGCATCGCCTCGTCGATCGGTGGGCCGTTCTCCTGCTCGGCCCCCGCCAGCAACTCGCCGGCCGCGGGTGCAGGCGGAACGGCAGCCCCGCGCGGCAGGCGCGAGACGAGCAGCGCATGGATCCGCGTGGCGTCGGGATGGTCGGCATAGCGCGTGAACCACGCGGCCAGTTCCTCGGCGCTGGCCCGGGTGCGCGGGTGTACCAGGCGGTCTGCCTGCACATGGCCCAGCAACAGCGGATCGGCCAGGTTGCGCAGCTCCCGGTCGGCGCCGGCGAAATCGCCGCGGTCCTGCGCATCGAAGATGCGACGATAGCGGGCGGCATCGCCGGGCGACAGCGGGCGCGGTAGCATGTCGGTGGGGGGACGCGGCGCTGCTGCCAGTTCCAGCGCTTCCACGCCCTGTGCGTTCACCTGATGCGCTGCCGCGCTAGCCCAAAGGGCTGCCCCGCAGATCAATCCTGCGGGCAGGGCGCGGGGGAAATTCCAGGCCAGCGTGGTCCCTGTCGCTTGCATGGTTCGCCCGCCTTAACCAGCAAACAGTGAGACGACAACGGGTTTTTAGGAGACGGTTAAAGAATTATGAGACGGCGCTCAAGCCTGTCAGACGCTTGGGAAGGAAACCTTCCATTCACATTCCTCCGGCGCCGCAAAGCCGCCACAGATGTGGCAGGGTTGTAAAGAACCCTTGCGCGATCAACCGTTTGCAGAACTCGCCTCTGGCACGATACCCGCTTCGTCGATCGCCTCACGCAACAAAAGCAGGTCGTGCCAAGCGTCCCGTTTCGCGCCGGGGTTCCGCAAAAGATAGGCTGGATGCAGCGTGGCCAGCGCCGGCACCGGCGCGTCCAGGCCAGGCACGGGCAGGTCGAACCAGCGCCCGCGCAATCTCAGCACGCCCTCGGTCCTTCCCGTCAGCGCCTTCGCCGAAACCCCGCCCGCCATAAGCAGCAGGCGTGGCCGCGCCAGCGCGATGTGGCGCAGGCAGAACGGCAGGGAAAGCGCGATCTCCTCGTCGGTGGGATTGCGATTCCCCGGCGGGCGCCAGGTAACGATGTTGGTGATGTAGAACGGCAACTGCCCGCCCGTGGGCGCGCGCGACAGGCCGATCGAGGCCAGCATCCGATCCAGCAACTGCCCCGACTTGCCGACGAACGGCTTGCCCTGGAGGTCTTCGTCGGCGCCGGGCGCCTCGCCCACGATCATGATCGCCGCCCCCGGCACGCCATCGGCGAACACCAGCTGCGTGGCGGTCTCGCGGATGACCAGTCCATCGAAGTCGCGGATCGCCTGGGCCAGCGCGGGCAGCGTGTCGGCGGCATCCGCTAGCGCGCGCGCGCGGCCAGCAACGGGTGGCGCACGCCGGGCGGCTGCCGGTGCGACCGGTGCGACCGGCGCGCCCGGTGCGCCCGGTGCGGCCGATGCACCCGGCGGCGACGGTCGGCTCATGCGTGGCGCGGCCGGCAGGGCGGCGCGTGGGCGCGCGGCCGGTTCCGCGACGCGCGTCCGATCGAGCGCTTCGTCGGCCAGCGCCTCGTCGGCGCCCATCGCCGCCAGCCAGGCCAGCGCGGTCGCCGCGTCCATCGCCTCGCGTGCCATCAGGCGGACGTGCCACACCAATGCCGGTCCGGGCAAGCCGCGACCGCGGCACCGCGGTCAGGCGGGCGGGCGATGACAGACGCAGCAGATCTTGTTGCCGTCCGGATCGCGCGCGTAGGCGCCGTAGAAGTCAGCGTGGTAGTGCACCCGGAGTCCGGGCGCGCCTTCGTCGCTGCCGCCGGCGGCCAGGATCGCCGCGTGCACCGCATCGACCGTTGCGCGGTCTGGCGCCTCGAACGCCACCGTCACGCCGTTGCCGACGCTGGCCGGCCGCCCATCGATCGGCCGCATCACCCAGAAATTCGGCGTTGTCTCCGGCTCGGTGAAATAGCCAGCCAGGCCGTGGTCCATGGCCGTTTCCATGCGCCGGATGCCCAGCGGTTCCAGCACCCGGTCATAAAAGGCGATCGCCCGCGGCAGATCGCCGGTGCCGATCGTTACGTGGCTGAGCAACGGTTTCCCTCCTTCCTGGTTTACCACGCCATTCTGGCGGCGCGGCCCTGATCCCGGCTGCGCATTTCAGCGGTCGCGCCAGCTGGTGCTATCAGAAGCCGGCAATCCGCACGAGGAGATCGCATGCAGCGCGAGGCGATGGAGTACGACGTGGTGATCGTCGGCGGCGGCCCCGCCGGCCTTTCCGCTGCCATCCGCCTGAAGCAGATCGCCGCCAGCCGGGGCCGCGACATAAGTGTCTGCCTGATCGAGAAGGGGTCGGAGATCGGCGCGCACATCCTCTCCGGCGCCGTCATCGAGCCCCGCGCCCTCGATGAACTGATCCCAGACTGGAAGTCGCGCGGGGCGCCGCTGTCCACGCCGGCGGGCCAGGACCGGTTCCTGTTCCTGACGGAGAAGCGGGCGTGGAAATTCCCCACGCCGCCGCAGATGCACAATCACGGCAACCACATCGTCTCGCTCGGCAACGTCGTGCGCTGGCTGGGCCGCCAGGCGGAAGAGCTGGGCGTGGAAATCTACCCCGGCTTCGCCGGTGCCGAGCTGCTGTTCGACGCCGATGGCCGCGTGGCCGGCGTGGCGACCGGCGACATGGGCATCCGCAAGGATGGCACGCCCGGCCCCGACCATCAGCCGGGGATGGAACTGCGCGCGCCCTACACGCTGTTCGCCGAAGGTTGCCGTGGCAGCCTGACCAAGCAGCTGGAAGCGCGCTTCAACCTGCGCGAAGGGCACGATCCGCAGACTTATGCCATCGGCATCAAGGAACTGTGGGAGGTGCCGAAGGCAAAGCACCAGCCCGGCCTGATCATGCACACCATCGGCTGGCCGCTGCCGCGCAGCGTGTATGGCGGCAGTTTCCTTTATCACTGGGGCGACTCGTTCCTGGCCTACGGCTTCGTCGTCGGCCTTGACTACGCCAACCCCTATCTGTCGCCGTTCGAGGAGACGCAACGCTTCAAGACGCATCCCGCGATCCGCCCGATGTTCGAAGGGGCCAGGCGCATCGGCTATGGCGCTCGCGCACTGAACGAAGGCGGCTTGCAGTCGATCCCCGACCTCGTGTTCCCGGGCGGGGCGATCCTGGGCTGCGCGGCGGGCTTCCTGAACGTGCCGAAGATCAAGGGCACCCACACCGCGATGAAGTCCGGCATGTGCGCCGCCGAGGCGGTTGCCGAGGCGCTGGCCGGCGACGCTAGGCCGGCCGTGCTGGAGACCTATCCGAAGCGGCTGAGGGAGTCGTGGGTGTGGCCCGAGCTGCACGCCGCGCGAAACATCCGCCCCGGCTTCAAGAAGTTCGGCTTCTGGGGGGGCCTGGCCAACGCCGCGTTCGAGACATACGTCACGCGCGGCCACTCCCCCTGGACGCTGAAGCACCACGCCGACCACGACCAGCTCGCGCGCCACATCAGCGCGGCCCCGATCGACTATCCGAAGCCCGATGGCGTGCTGACGTTCGATCGGCTGAGTTCGGTGTTCCTGTCGAACACCAACCACGAGGAAGACCAGCCTGTTCACCTGAAACTGCGCGATCCGGACAAGGCAATCGCCATCAACTGGCGGCGCTATGCCAGCCCCGAGACACGCTACTGCCCGGCGGCAGTGTACGAGATCGTCGGCGGCTATGTCGATGGCGAGGGCGAGGAGCAGCGCCTGCAAATCAACGCGCAGAACTGCGTGCACTGCAAGACCTGCGACATCAAGGATCCGACCCAGAACATCGACTGGGTTGTGCCACAGGGCGGCGGCGGTCCAAACTACGTGAATATGTGATTGGGCGCGGGGTTTTGCGGTCACGGGGCGAACGGCTAGGCTCTCCGGCATGAATGCCAACAAGGCAGGGGTCGTCCTGCTTGCCCTGATCGCGGTTGCACCCCTCTCGCCAGCCGCGCAGCAGGTCGCGTCCTCGCGGCCTGTGGCCGAACGCCCCGGCGATTGGGGGGCCTATCTGGCCGGCCGCGCCGCCGGACTGAAGCGCGATACGCCGGCTGCCGCCGACTATCTTTCGCGTGCGCTCGCCGCCGACCCTGAAAGCCCCGAACTGGTCGGCCGGGCCATGCTGGCAGCCCTTGCCGATGGCCGCGACCTGCAGGCCGTGCTGCTGGCCCGCCGCCAGGCCGCGCGCGGCGAAGCCAGCCTTATCGGTCATCTTGTTCTGTTGGCCGAGGATGCGCGCAACGCCCGCTTCGAGGAGGTCGGGCGCCGCGCTGCGCAGCTGCCCCGGCAGTCGGCTGGGCCGATCCTTGGCCCCATGCTGGCCGCCTGGGCTGCGGCGGGCGAAGGCGATCCGGCGCGCGGCTTCGCCATCGTCCAGCCGCTGGCCGATGGCGACCGGCTAAAGGGATTCTATGCCGTTGCCGCTGCCCTGCTGGCTGACCGCGCCGGCCGGCGCGACGAGGCCACGCGGCTGCTGGCACTCGCCCGCGAGGAGCGGTTGCCGCCGCTTGTCACCATCCGCATCGCCCAGCTCATCGCCGCGCGCGGCGACACCGCCGAGGCCCAGCGCATTGAGGCGCTGCTGGCCGAAGGTGCGGACGATTCCGGCATGCTGCATGGACGCTTCGCGCTGGGCGGCCCGCCGGTGCCCGATGCGGCGGCCGGCATGGCGGAAAGTTTCTTCATGCTGGCCGCCATCGTGCGCGGCCAGGAATCGGGCGAGTTCGCCCTGCTGCTCGCGCGGCTCGCGCTACTGATCCGCCCCGATCACGCCGCCGCGCTGATGCTGGTGGCTGACGTGCTGGATGCCGATGACCGCCACGAGGTGGCCGCCGCCGCGATGGGCCGCGTGCCGGAATCCGACCCGCTGTCACCGCTCGCGCGCCTGCGCGCCGCGCTGTTGCTGGAACGCGCCGGTCGCACCGACGATGCGCTTGCCGCCCTGCGGCGGCTGGCCGACGCCTTCCCCGAGCGGCCGCAGCCCTGGGCGCGCAGGGGCGACGTGCTGCGTGGCCGCAAGCGCTATGCCGAGGCGGCCGATGCCTATACCCAGGCGCTGGCGCGCATCGGCGAGCCCCGCCCCACGCGGGCCTGGACCGTACTTTACGCCCGCGGCATGTCGCTGGAACGCGCGCAGCGCTGGCCGGAAGCCGAAGCCGACTTCCTCGCCGCGCTGGAGCTGAGCCCCGAGCAGCCCTACGTGCTGAACTACCTTGCCTACACCTGGGTTGATCGCGGCGAACATCTGGACCGCGGCCGGGCCATGCTGGAACGCGCGGTGGAACTTGCCCCGAACGACGGCCACATCATCGACAGCCTTGGCTGGGCGCTGTTCCGGCTGGGTGACTTCGAGGGTGCCGTGAAGCACCTCGAACGCGCGGTCGAGCTCGAGCCCGCCGACCCCACGATCAACGACCACCTTGGCGATGCCTATTGGCGCATCGGTCGCCGCGCCGAGGCGCGCTTCCAGTGGCAGCGCGCACTGGCCGCCAAGCCCGAGCCCGCCGAAGCAGCGAAGATCGAGGCGAAGCTGCGCGACGGCATGCCGGATTTGCCGCGCGCGCCATCCGCCGCGCGGTGAGCAGCGGCCAGGCGATCGAGTCCTTCGCCCCCGCCAAGATCAATCTGTGGCTGCGCGTGGTCGGCCGCCGCGACGACGGCTACCACCTGCTCGACTCGCTGGTCGCCTTCGCCGATGTCGGCGACATCGTGCGGGCGGAACGTGCTGACGCGCTGACGCTTGCCGTCGATGGGCCGTTCGCGGCGGGTGTGCCCGCAGGCGACGAAAACCTCGTGCTGCGCGCAACGAACGCCCTTGCGGAGGCGGCACGACTACCCCTCTCCCGCGCTTGGGCGGGAGAGGGTGGCGAGCGAAGCGAGCCGGGTGAGGGTGGGGCCGCACGCCGGGCGGAACCACCCTCACCCTCCCATGCTTCGCATGGGTCCCTCCCTCTCCCACCCAAGCGTGGGCGAGGGGATTCGTCTCCTGCCGCCCTGTCGCTGACCAAGAACCTTCCCCCCGCCAGCGGCATCGGCGGCGGCTCGGCTGACGCGGCGGCCGCGCTCAGAATCCTGACCAGGCTCTGGCATCTCGATCCGTCACTGGCGGAGCGCGTCGCGCCGAGCCTGGGCGCCGACGTGCCGGTGTGCCTCTACGGCCGCGCCTGCCGCATGCAGGGCGTCGGCGAGCGACTGGAGCCGATCGCGCCACTGCCCGACTGCGGCATCGTGCTGTGCAATCCGGGGGTACCGCTGGCAACCCGCGCCGTGTTCGCCGCGCGCGACGGCGCATTCAGCCCACCGTTCCCGCCCCCAACCTGCGCCGATGCGGCAGCGCTGGCCGCAAACATCCGCGCTGCCGGCAACGACCTTCAGGGTGCCGCCACCCTGCTGTGCCCACCCATCGCCGACGGGCTTGCCGCGCTTTCCCGCCTGCCCGGCGCACTGTGCGCGCAGATGAGCGGCAGCGGCGCCACCTGCTTCGCGCTTTTCCCCGACGCGAAGGCCGCGCGCGTGGCGGCAGGTGTGCTGCCCGCAACCTGGTGGCGGTGGGGCGGCGCGCTGCTGCCCTAACGCGGCGCCGTGCGCCGCGCCACTTCGTCGGCGCGGCGCATGATGTGTGCCTGGATGTCCTGCGCCGGCGGCAGCGCGCTTGGCCGGCGGGTGGCCAGCTCAATATGCTGGCTGCCAAGGAACGCAAGCTCAAGCAGTAGCGGGTGCGCGCGCCGCGCCTCCATCTCGCGGGCCACGATCTCGGCCTGTTCCTTGACGAAGGCCGGCGTCACGCCCTCCGCCGCCTGGTTCACCAGCACCACGTAATCCTCCAGGATCGCACGCACCACGGCCGGCTCCTCGGTACGCACGGCCGCATCCAGTCGATCGCGGATGCTGCGCTGCACGCGCGCCATCACCTGATCGGTCGGCATCGGCACGTCGTTGGCGATGAAGTCGCGCAACGTCGCATACACGTCGATGGTGCGGTTGGCCCGCGCGATGTTGCGGCCGACATTGGCGATGGTCACGATCTGCCGGCGCATCGCCAGCGCCGCGGCCTGGCGGCGTTCGGCTGTAGCCTGCTCCAGCGCCGCCTGCGCCGCCGCGACGCCACGCTGCTGGATCGGATCGGGCAGCGTGCGCGCGAGCTGCGCCAGCAGCGCCGCCGGATCGTTCGCCGCGCGATCGGCCCGACCGCTTTCCACGACGAACGCCTGCCTGAACGATTCCGAAGCGCGCTCGGACGTCGTGGCAACCGCCCCGAGCGCCACGCGCAGGCCGGTGGTGGGCAGCCGCAGCGGCTCGCCATTCTGGCCGTGCAGCGGCAGTTCCACGCGCAGGCTCGAACGGATCTGGCTTTCGTCGGTCTGGTAATGCCCGCCGCGCGCCACCGCGCCGCCCGCCAAGCCATGCGGCCGGCCGACGCGGTTCACCCGGAACGGATCGAGCACCCACTCGGCCACGTTGCCCAGCATGTCGTAAAGGCCAAGCGGGTTCGGCTCCAGCCGGCCGATGGGGCGAAGCCGGCCGGCCGCCGATTGCGGCCCCTGGAACCAGGCGTAGCGCGACAACTCGCCTGAGAGCGGCGGCAATGGCGAGCCGAAGTGCTGCTCGCCCACCGGAATGCCGCCGCGCGCGGCATACTCCCATTCCGTCTCGGTCGGCAGCCGAACGAACGCCGTGGCGTCCTCGGCGCGGGGCAGCCGGCTGCGGGCATTCTTCACCAGCCACTCCGAGAGTTTCGCGCTGAACGCCACCGCATCGCTCCAGGCGACCCGGCTCGCCGGCACGCGTCCGACTTCCGACAGCGTCGGGCATTGCGGGTTCATCACCGCGGCCCACTGGTCGGCGGTAACCTCGTACTTGCCGATGTAGAACACCTTGCCGCCGCGCGCCTGCGGGAATGGGGCCGCAAGGAAGTTCTGGCGCAGGCCCTCGACATAGTCGGTCTCGGGGTCGGCGCTGCCCAATGTCACGGGCTGGTCATCCAGGCTGCCCTGGCCCCCCGACACCTCGACCGGGCGGAACACGATGGAGCCGCCGCAGGGAATGGGCAGCACCAGGTCGCCGGCCTCGGGCTTGGGGTTGAAGGCGGCCTCGGGCCAGGATGGCGGCGACTGTGCCAGAGCCGGCGTGGCCAGCAGTAGCAGGCCGAGCATCACCCTACGCATCGCGAATACCCTCCGCTGGCTGCACGGCGGCGGCGCGAAGCCCCGCGAACAGCGCGGCCAGCATGGCGCCGGCCAGCGTGGCGCCCGCCGCCACGGCCAGATGTTCGGGCAGGATCAGGCACACGGGATACTCCTCGGCACGCGCCCCAAAAGGCAGTTGGTTGACGAACCATGCCACGGCAAGAGCGAGTGCGGCAGCAAGCAGGCTGCCCGCCCCGGCCGTCACCGCCGCCTGGGCGACCGGAAAGGCCGCAAGCCCAGCCGCCGACAGGCCGGACAGGCGCAACAGCGCGAGGTCGCGGCGCTTGCGCGCGACATTCGCCCAAAGCGACAGGCCCAGCGACACCAGATAGCCCGCGCCGCCGAGTGCGGCGATCGTGGTGAACAGAAGGCCAAGATTGCGATCAAGCCCGATCAGCCCGGCAATCTCCTCGGCACGCGTGGAGATCTCGATGTTCCGTCGGCGGTAGTCGGCATCGAGCGTCACCACGTCCTCCAGGCGACGAGCGTACAGGCGAAAGCCGGCATACTGGCGGGCTTCGTGCGCGATGGCGGGCAGGGTGTCGTCCGGGCCGATCAGGCCATCCTGGAAATCCTCGGCCAGCAGCAGCAGCGGCAGCGACAGGAACAACCCCTCGCGCCCGAACGCGGCCGGCGGCGCGGTGGCGAGCGCGCGTACCGGCAGCACCATGGTCTCGCGTCTGCCATCGACGATGCGCACGATGCGCAGCGAGAGATCCACTGGCGCGCTGACACCCAGCCGCACGGCGAGTGCCGACGACAGCACGACCCCCATGCCATCGGGCTGCTGCACCCCGCGCAGCAGCGGATCGCCGGGTGCGGTGCCCAGGAGCTCGGCGCGCTGCGTCTCGCCGGGGCGGCCGGGGATTTCGATGTTGCCGATCCCAGAAAGCGTGCGGGTGCGCGGCACGATGAAGGCGATCTCGGGCCGTGCGGCTTCGGCTGCGAAGAAGGCAGCATCGAAGGCGCGGTTCTGGGTGTTGAGGATTTCCCGCGCGCGCGGGTTCTGGATCAGGTCGGCGCGCAGGCCGGCGATCACGCCTTCCTTCAGTCCGAACAGCACGATCAGCGGCGCCAGCACGGCGGCGCAGGCGATCGCCGCCGTCAGCGCCAGGCCCCGTTCGTGGCGGAGATCGGCCAGCGCCAGCGAAAGCGGCAGCCTCATTGCCGTTCCAGCACGCTGATCGCCGTGTCGTCCTCGCGTCCGGTCGCCAGCGGCAGCAGGGTGAAGCCCGCGGCTTCGGCGCGGGTCGGATCGTGGGTTGCCAGCACCAGGGCTGCGCCGGACTCGCGCGCCGTATCGACCAGCAGCGCCAGGATCGTGTCGGCCATCTCGGGATGCACCGACGCGGTCGGCTCGTCCGCCAGCACGATCCCTGGCCGGTGCGCGAGCGCGCGAGCGATCGCGGCGCGCTGGCGCTGGCCGACGGAAAGGGCGGCGGGCTTCTTGTCGAGCTGGTCGGTGATGCCAAGCCGGTCGGCAAGCGCGGCGAGGCGCGCCGGGTCGATGCGCCCTGCGAGGCGCTGGGGCAACAGAATGTTCTGGCGCACGGACAGGAACGGCAGCAGCCCGCCCTGCTGCAGCACATAGCCGAGCGTGCCGGCCCGCAGCCGTGCCAGGGCATCGGCGCGGTCGCGCTGCCACAGCAGGGCCGCATCGACCTCGGCGATGCTGAAGCGTTTCGCCGTATCCGGCTTCAAAGCCAGCGCGAGCATGTCCAGCAGGGTGGATTTGCCCGACCCCGACGGGCCGGTGATGGCGATCGCCTCGCCTGGTGCAACCGCAAAGTGCGGGATCAGCAGCGCGAACTCGCCGCTTGTGCCGGTGCCACGGCGCTTGGCGGTGTCGGTGATTTCAAGCGCGGGTAGCACGGTGGCACGGGATCGTACAGGCGGCACCGCCTCACGGCAGCGCCGAAAGCGGCACCGGATACATCTGCTCGCCCGGGTTCCGCTCGCGATCGAGGTTCACCCACAGCGAGGGCTGGCGCGCGAATTCCTCGTACAGCCGCAGTTTCGACGACAGTGCGTTCAGAATGGTGCGCCGCTCGCCGGCGCCCATGTTCACCCACTGGTCCTCGGTGATCTCCATGATCTGGCTCTGGTACGGCAAATCCTCCAGGAACTCGCCGAAGGCGCCGGCCAGGCGCTGGAACTCGCGGATGCGGCGCGGGTCGCGCGTGACCGCCGCCATGGCGCCGCATCCGCGAG
>Ga0224723_1002100_pt1 | contig 11300 bp, 7 predicted proteins | sample Balambano_FR2_Me_FD_161647 | JGI IMG/M metagenome (GOLD analysis project Ga0224723, IMG submission 161647) | Freshwater sediment microbial communities from Lake Towuti, South Sulawesi, Indonesia - Balambano_FR2_MetaG | ecosystem: Environmental > Aquatic > Freshwater > Lake > Sediment | place...
GCCGATAAAGCCCGCGCCGCCCGTCACAAAGCAGCGCATCAGCGAGCCTCCTCGGGCCGGGCACGCCGCTGCTCCAGCTCGCGCAGCGGGTCGATGCGCGCCACACGCGCGCGCGCGAGTGCTCGCAGCCAGGTCAGCGGGTCGCGGAAGAAGCGCACTTTTTTGCCCTCCTGGAACGAGCGCGAGCGGTAGTTGACCGGGATCTCGACAGGTGTGTAGCCTTTGCGCACCAGCTTGGCGACCAGCTCGTGGTCGAAGTCGAAGCGGTCACACTCGAAGCTCAAGCCGACGAGGCAGTCGCGCCGGAAAACCTTGTACATGGTGAAGGGGTCCTTGAGGCGCTGGCCAAAAAGCAGATTCAGCAGCATGGTAAAAAACCAGTGGCCGGCGTTGAGCGTGGTGCTGAGCAACTGCTGATCGACAAAATGGCGCATTTTCCAGGCGCTGCCGCCGTGGCGGGAGCCGAGCACAAAGGCCTCGCGGCCCTGGAGCAGCGGCTCAAGCAGCGTATCGTAGTCTTCCAGATCGTACTCCAGGTCGGCGTCCTGGATGAGAACGAAGTCGCCACGCGCCTGCTCGAGGCCAGCACGCACCGCCCGACCCTTGCCGCGCGGCTGGTCTTCGAGGATGAGCCGCACGCGCGGGTGGTGCTGGTAGCGCAGCGCCAGCTCGCGGGTGCCATCGGTCGAGTTGCTTTCGACTACCACAAGCTCGATGTCGAGGCCAGGGATCTGTTTGCGCAGCAGCGCCTCCATGACCGTCTCGAAGGTCGCGGCCTCGTTGTAGGCCGCCATGACGACCGAGAGCAGCGGCTGGCGGGCCGGCTCGACGGCCTGCGCAAAGGCGGCCATGCCGCTGGCGACGACGGGCAGGTTCCATCGGCGCAGCGGTGCTGGCAAGAGGCCGGCCAGCGACCGCACCAGGGGCGTGAGCACGGGCACCGGGAAGCGCACAAAGTGCTGGGCGACGTAGTCCAGGTTCAGGATCTTCCAGCCGGGGCGCACGACGATCTGCCGAAAGCCGCTGCCGAACAGGGCGTGCTGGATCGTATTGCTGTCGAAGTAAAAAAGATGCTCGGGCTTGAAGTCCATCCAGCGCTGGCGCAGCAGCCGCGCCGACCAGGAGTCGAGCGAGGGCGTGGCGATGAACAGCGTGCCGCCGGGGCGCAGCAGCCGGTGGATCGTCTGCAAGAAAGCTAGCGGGTCGCGCGTATGCTCGATCACGTCGGAAAGCACACAGACGTCGAAGTGGGCGTGGGCGCCGGCCAGGCTCTCGACCTCGCCGCAGATGATGCGTCTGCGCCCGCCGAGGCGGGCCGTCGCCTGCTGGGCCGCCGCCGGCGCGATCTCGACGCCGGTGACGTCGTAGCCGAGCCGCTGCGCCTCGACCAGCAAGTCGCCGTGGCCGCAGCCGACTTCGAGCAGGCGCCCGCCGTGCTTCCCTCGGTAGCGCGCAATATCGTCCAGATAGCGGCGCGCGGTGGCGGCCTTCATCTCGGCCACCCGCTGGCGGGCCTCGGGCGTTTCATCGCCGAGAAAATAGGTCGCGCTATAGATCGCGGCCAGTTCGCGCTCGCCAGGCTGCGGGTTGAGCAGCATCAGCCGGCAGTCGGCGCAGCGCACCACGCGGTAGCCCTGGTGTGAAAAGACGTAGTGCAGGCGCTTGCTCGCGCAGAGCGGGCAAAAGGCCAGCAGCGGCCGTTCCGCGCGCGGTTCGGCCTCGAGCAGCGGGGGCGCGCTCTGCACGCGTGGGCTTGAAGAAAGTGTTGTCATCGGGCACTCACAGTATGTTCGCGAATCTTCAGGGCGATGTCCGGCGCGGCTCCAGGCCGTCAAGGTAGTAACCTCCCTGCTGGTGGTAGAAATGGTAGTAGGTCGCCGGCAGGCCAAAGACGTCGGCATTATTCAGCATGACCACCAGGGCGACCAGCAGCCAGGGGCCGTAGCGGCCGACCCAGGCCCAGCGGGGCTGCCCGTCCAGCGATGCCAGCCGGTCGAGCGTGATGGCCGCAAGGATGTAGACGGCGGGATAGGCCATATACACAAAGCGCGGCATGGCGGCCAGATAGAACTGCCCGAAGTGCAGGTAGGCCGCCGCGGCGACCGAGGGCAACAACATTGCGAGCAGGATGAGCCGCAACCGCCAGGGCTGCGCCAGCACAAAGCCGACCATGGCCAGCAGCAGCGGCAGCACGAAGAAGGCGCGGCTCAAATGGCCCAGGTAACGGTCGGCAAAGCTAGCCGACAGGAAATACCACTCGTTTGGATTATGGTCGCGCAGCGCAGCCAAAATATTCTGGCCGGGGATGCGCGTTTCCTGGCTGTTCTTCTGCTCAAGCCTGAGCTGGAGAATATCGGTCTGCAGATACAGAAAGCCCAGGTACAGCGCGACGGCCACGGCGAAGGCGAGCGCGAGGCCACGCAGCGGTACACGTTGGATGAGCGCATAGAGGGCCAGAAAGAGGTAGACCTGAAAAATGTCGTAGGTCAGTGTGCCCAGGCCCAGCAGCAGCCCGAAGAGCAGGTAGTCGGCCGGCCGGCGCTGGCCCCGCACGATCAGCCGGTGAAAGAGGTAGCAAAGCACGACGATCAGCGCGATCCCCGCGACGTAGACCATGGGCTGGGCGACATACACAATGAAGCCGCTGCCCGAGGCCAGCAGCACTGCCGCGAACAGCGCGACCCGCTCGCCCCACAGGTCGCGGGCGAATAGGTAGAGGCAAAGCACGGCGACGAGCCAGAGCGCGACGTTCAGCACTAGAAAGACGTAAAACGGGTTGATCCAGTAGGTAAGCTGCGCGCTAAGATAGAAGGGGAAGCTGCGCCGAATCAACATCGTATTAACGTCGTAGGGCGCGCCCTGGAAGTGTTCTTCGAGCGCCCGAAATACGAAGTTGTCGGCGTTAACGGCGCCGCGGCCGCCGGGAAACAGGTAGACCAGGTACCAGTAGTTCTGGTCGGCCGGCTGCTCGAAGTATGTTAGGTAGACGTAGGGCGAGCGCAGCGAGAGGTGCAGCCATGCCTGGAGCAGGATCAGGCCATAGGCGCCGAGCACCAGCACGAGTGCCCGCCGCCGGGCCGGGTCGTCCAGGCGGCGCCAGGCTAGCAGAGCCACCAGCAGGCCGGCGAGCAGCAGCCCTGTGAAGACAAGCCCTTCGTAGGGGATGGCCGGCAGGCGCGCCAGCGCGGCGGGGAACCACTCCGGGGCCACCGGGCGTGTCTCGGCTGTCATTGCGAAGCCGTAGCGATGGGGTTGGCCGATCAGGAGGTAGGCGCCGTCGAGGCCCAGCCAAACATAGGGCATCGTCAGGAGCAGCGCCACGGCAGCAACCATCATCTGCGTCCGTCGGGCAGGCAACGCGAAGGCCCGCAGCGTATAGTAGAGCGTCGGCAGGAATAGCACGAACATGTAGGCCGAGCTTAGATAGCCGCGCATGCTGAAGCTGGCCACGTCGACACCCCAGTGGTAGCGGCCGGACAGCAGAGCGAGGCCGAGGAGCAGCACACACGTCCAGCTCAAGGTAGCACGCAGCAGGCCACCTGATGCGCTCACGGGCTGCTCGACAGCCTGGCCCAAATCTGTTTTTGCTCTGGACATCAACTAGGCTCGCTCAAACACGCCGACTTCATAAAGGCTGCCGACCATCGCGCCAAATGGCTGATAAGCCTCCAGGGCCACCTGCCGAAAGCGCGTTGCGGCAGCCTGCGCCACGTCCTGCTCGGTTGAGAAATGGTGCTGCCGTATATCAAAGCCGACCAGGCGGAAACCGAACTGCATCAGCGGGCGCTCCGCGGGCACGCCATACACGAACAGCCCGCCTGGGCGCAGGACGCGCTCGATCTCGCACATCGCCGGCGGTTGCTCGGCGGGCTTCAGGTGCTCAAGGATACTAATACAAAGCACCGCGTCGAAGAACTCGTCCTTGTAGGGCAAGCTAAGCAGGTTGCCAGTACAAAGCTGTACGTCGATGCCTTCGCGCGCAAAAACCTGCTCAACCGATTGGCCGCGTCGGTGCAGATCGACGCCGTGAATCTCCTGGTACAGCAATGCCAGGTTCAGAAACGACGTGCCTGATCCATAGCCAATCTCGAGCACGCGCAGGCCAGGGCGGAGGCCGTTCAGCGCAAGCTCGACGCGCCCCCGGTAGAGCGATCCAAAGAACGGCAGATAATACAGCGGCAGCGGGTCGTCCTCGTCGCTGCGAATATAGCGATCAAGGGGAAGCAGACGAAGCTTCTGCATAACACTCTCCACCTTAATCCTTCTCGACAACGATCAGCGCGCGTAGCGCCGCGAGCGGCTCCCACAGCGGCTGGCTTAGCCGCTCCATTGAGCTAACCACAGGGTAGAACGGCGCCGGCAGCAGGTTCAGCGGCTTGAAGCCAAAGCTCAGCAGGTAGGCAAACAGCGAGAAGCGCTCGATCTGCCGCACCCGCAGGCTCGGCACTGACGGCTCCACACGCTGCCAGTGGCGCTGGAACACTAGAAAGGGCTGCGCTCCGTTGGCTTCGAATGGGTCCTTGTCGTTGCCGAGCGTATCGCCGGGTTGCCAGCTTAGGAAACAATCCTCCTGATGCATGTAGCGGTAGACCAGGTAGGAAAACGGCGTAATCCAGGGCTCGACGAGCACGAGCCGACCGCCGGGCCGCAGCACACGTTGCGTCTCGCACAGAAAGTTCAGCGGGTCGCCGATATGATGAAACACGTCCAGGCCGACGATGTTGGCGAAGCTGGCGTCGGCAAACGGGATTTGCTGGCAGTCGGCCACGAGGTCGAGCCAGCGTGTCGGCAGAATATCCGAGGAAACGATGTCGGGCTGCTCCTCTTTGTAGTAGCCAGGGCCACCCCCGATCTCGAGCGTCGGGCCAGGCACACGCCAACGCGTCAGGCGGTCGAAAAACTCGTTCTGGTAGATTTCACGCAAGACGCGCTTACGCTGCCAAACATCACGGTGTCGTTGAAGCGTTACCATGCTTGTTTATCTTTGCTCCGTGGCCTTCGTCCAGCCGAGCTGCCGCTCGAGCACCTGGGCAGGCTCGCTTGTCGGTAACGCGGGCGCCTCGCCCCGCCAGGGCGCCGAATCGGGGAAGCGCAACATGCGCCAGCCGTGATAGCAGGCTTTCAGAAACAGCAGGCCGTCACGCACGACCCGCATCTTCGACGCGCCGGCGCGCCGCTCCTGGTAATGCACCGGCACCTCCAGGATGCGCAGTTTCAGCCGTGCCGCGCCAAACAAAAAGTCGAAGTCGCCCCAGCGTTCTTTGGCCGCCAGCGGCATGCGCAGGTAATCACGCTTGAAGAAGGCTTTGGTGCCGCAGAGCGTATCGCTCACACGCTGGCGCAGAACCCAGCTTGTCAGAAAGCAAAAGGCCTTGTTGCCGAGGTAGTTGGCTGGCTTCATGGCCCTGCCCTGCATCGGGTAGATCAGGCGGGTGCCGTTGACGAAGTCGGCTTTGCCTTCCTGGAGCGGCTTGAAAAACTTCGGCAGATCCTCGGGCATCACCGCCATATCGGCGTCGAGGATCATCAGCACGTCGCCGCGCGCGGCGTTGAAGCCGGCCTTGACCGCGTTGGCCTTGCCCTGATTCTTGTCGAAGGCCACAATGCGCACGCGCCGGTCCTCGGCCATGGCCGCCTGCGCACGAGCGCGAGTCTGGTCCTGCGAGCCGTCGTCGACGACGATTACCTCGGTCCAACTGCCCATGCTCGGCACCCGGCGAATGGCCTCGGCGACGTTGCCCTCCTCGTTGTGGCAAGGAATAATCACCGAGCAGGCCAGCGGCGGGCGGCTCAAGCGCGGGCGGGCGGCGATATACTGGATCGACGAGCTGTAGCGCAGCAGCGGGATGTCGGGCAACAGCGCGTTCAGCAGGTCGCCCAGGATCGGGATGCGCCTGGGCACCGGCAGCGAGAGGCCTTCCTCGACAACGTCGAAGCCTTGCAGCCGTAGCACACTGCCAATATCTTTGTTGGTAATAAAGTTGCGCGGCGAGTCGGGAATGCGCTGGCCGAGGCGGCTAGCGAGGCTCAGGATCGGGCTCCAGAGCGGGTTGTTGGTCGTGATGACCAGCAAGGTCTGCTCGGTCAGCAGCGGCTGGATGCTTTCTAAAATATCCCATACGTCGTAAACGTAGTCGAGCATGTTAACCATGACGATATACTCGGGGCAGAAGCCCTGGGGTGCCTCGACCAGGTCCACTTGCATGGTATAGAATTCGAGATGCGGGAACTTGCCACGCGCAATGTCGCTGAGCTGCTGGGCCAGGTTCAGGCCCACGCCACGCCGCGGCCACAGGGCGGCCAGCAGGTCGCCCGTACCGCTGCCGACATCCAGAATACTTGCGCCCGGCGGGACCATGCCGCGCACAAGCGCGCGCATCTGGCGGTGGTAGTAGCTGTTGCGCTGAATCCAGTGCTCCCAGACGGTCGCGACGCGCTCAAAATGCGCGTGGATCTGCTCCTTCGTCATCTCGTGCTCCTTCCTACAAGCGGCTTTGTTCCGCCACCACAAGCTCGCGCAGAATGTCGTCGAGCGAGCGGGTCAGCGACCAGTCCGGGTAGTCGCGCTGGAACTTGCGCATGTCGGAAATGTAGCAGATGTGGTCGCCCCGTCGCTGCTGTTCGTCGTAGCGCCAACTGATCGTGCGGCCGGCCAGTTCCTCGATCAGAGCGATCGCCTCTAGCATCGAGACGCTGTTCTGGCGGCAGCCACCCAGGTTGTACGGCTCGCCCTGGCGCGGCTTGCGGATGAAGGCCTCGAAGGCGCCGATGACGTCCACGCTATGGATGTTGTCGCGCACCTGCTTACCCTTATAGCCGTAGATTGTGTAGGGCTTGCCGTGTACCGCCACCTTCACCAGGTAGGAAAGAAAGCCGTGCAGTTCGACGCCCGAGTGGGCCGGGCCGGTCAGGCAGCCGCCGCGAAACACGCCCACGTTCATGCCAAAATAGCGCCCGTACTCCTGCGCCATCACGTCGGCGGCAACTTTCGAGGCACCAAAAATCGAGTGCAGCGACTGGTCGATGCTGCACTGCTCGTTGATGCCGTGCTGATGCTCAGGTAGCGCATACTCGTAGCGCGTCTCAAGCTCGACGAGCGGCAGATGGTTCGGCGCGTCGCCGTAAACTTTGTTGGTGCTCATGTGCAGAAAGACCGCCTCGGGGCAGTGCAGGCGGGTCGCCTCGAGTAGATTCACCGTGCCAACCGCGTTGACGTCGAAGTCGGTAAGCGCAATGCTGGCGGCCTTGTCGTGCGAGGGCTGTGCGGCGCAGTGGATGATTACGTCAAAGCGCTGCTCCTGAAACAGCGCGAACAGGTGCTCACGCGAGCGAATATCGAGGGCGACGTGCCTGAAGCGGCGAGTGAGGCCTTTCAGGCGCTGCAAGTTCCAACGTGTGTCGCCCGCCGGCCCAAAAAACTCGCGTCGCATATTGTTGTCGATGCCGAGGACCGTGTGTCCCTGGCGGTCAAAATGCTCAACCGCCTCCGAGCCGATCAGGCCACTGCTGCCCGTGACCAAAATATTCATCCGCTAGTCTCCCTGGTACAACAGTCGCTTGCAGCACCGCAGCAGGTGGGCTGGCGACTGACTATTCATCCATCTCGTTTTGTTCGTACGCGATCACCGCGTGCAGAATATTGTCGAGCATAAAAGTCGGCCGGTAGCCCGTCAGCGCGCTTAGCTTCTCGATGCTCGGCACGCGGCGCAGCATATCTTCGAAGCCCTTCTCGTAGGCCTGCTCGTAGGGCACGTAGATAATCTCCGAGTCGCTGCCAGTCAGCCGGATCACGCGCTGAGCCAGCTCCGCAATCGTGACTTCCTCGGGGTTGCCGATGTTGTAAATCTGGCCGATCGACGCGTCGTGATCCAGCAGCGCCAGCACGGCGCGCACGGCATCGCCCACGTATGTAAAGCAGCGGCTCTGCTGCCCATTGCCGTAGACAGTCAGCGGGGCGCCGCGCAAGGCGGCGCGCACGAAGCGCGGCACGACCATGCCGTAGCGGCCTGTCTGGCGCGGCCCGACGGTGTTAAAGAAGCGCAGCACCGTCGCCGGCAAGCCCTTCTCGCGGTGGTAGGCCAGCGTCAGAAACTCGTCGAGCAGCTTCGAGCAGGCATAGCTCCAGCGCCCCATGTACGAGGGGCCTAGCACCAGGTCGGCGTCTTCGCGAAAGGGGATAGCCGTGCTTTTGCCGTAGACCTCAGATGTCGAGGCAACCAAGACGCGCTTGCCTTTTTTGGCGGCCCACTTGAGCACCACCTCGGTGCCCTGCACGTTCGTCTCGATCGTATGCACGGGGCTGCGCACGATCAGCTCGACGCCCACGGCGGCCGCCAGGTGAACAACCGTGTCGCTCCCGTCGACCAGCTCGGCGAGCACCTTTTCGTTGGCGATCGTGTCGAGCACGTAGCTAAAGCGCGGGTGCTCGCGCAGGTGCCGCACGTTGGCGATCGCACCCGTCGAAAGGTCGTCGATGATCGCGACACGCTCGCCGCGTTCCAGCAGCGCCTCGGCCAGGTGTGAGCCGATAAAGCCTGCGCCGCCGGTAATCAGCACTGTTTGAGCCATGTAATCGTCGTCCTGTGTGTGCGCGGGCGCCACGCGCCCGTTCGCTTACGTTTCGCGCAGCTCGTGTGGCGTGCGCTCGCGCTGCGGCTCGAGTGGATCAGAAACGGTCTGCCGCGCAAGCAGGCGGTAGCGACTGCTCACGAGCATGGTCGCCATCGTGAGCAGCACTGTGTAGACGAGTGGCTCGGCCACCGCGACGTAACGCTCGGCCGGGGTGCTGATCGCCGCCGACGAGAGCACAAGGCCGAGCCAGAACAGCCAGGCCGGCACCAACGCGTGCAGCCGACGGTCGGCTAGCAGCGGCACCAGGCTCAGCAACAGCAAGGGCCCGAGCACAACCCAGCTCTTGAGCACCAGCAGACTCAAGCCGATCAGCGCCTCGCGCGGCGGCGAGGCATCCGGCTGCCAGCGGTAGGTCATGAGCGCCATCTGGTGCGCGAGGCCCTGGTCCTCTGGCTCAGGCGGCGGCTTGGGCCTGCGCCAGCTCCAAATCAGATCGCTCAACTCCGACCAGTAGATGTAGATGCCGCTTTGTTCGGGTGGCAATGGCCGCGGGCGCAGCGTCACATTGTAGAGCAAGGACGTGACAACGCTGTTGCGAAACTGCTGCGGGTCAGCGTTGCGCGCTTCGCGCAGCCCCTCGGCGTAAAAATCCTGGCGCTGCTCGGCTGGTCCCTTCAGCACCTGCGGGTGGCTGTTGATCAGCGCGAACACATCGTAGCCCCAGGCAGGCGGGACGGCCCAGGTGGAACGGTCGGGGCGGTTGATGGTCAGCTCGGCATCGATCTGGCGTTGGTAAACGCCCATGGCCCAGGCTGTGAAGCTTGCGTGCCCGCGCGACAGGTCGGCCGTCTGATAAACCAGGGCCAGGTGCAGGTGCCACAGGCCCGCAGTGGTCAGATAGCCCAGCAAGAGCGCCGCCGACCCGACCATGGCGGCGCGCTGGCGCACAGCGCGGCTGGCCGCGCACCAGGCGCTCAAGAGCAGCCAGCCCAGGATCGCCAGCACGACCAGCAGCCCGGTCGGCCGTACCATGGTCGCCAGGCCGGCCAACGCACCCACCAGCAGCAGGCCGCGTGGGCTACCGCCCCGCGCGACGAACAGCAGCAGTGCTGCCGCCGTCAACACGCTAAACAGCGCCTCAGTCCACAAGATACTCGCGGCCGCGGCCATGGCCGGCGCTAGGCCCGCCGCGACCCCAGCCAGCAGCGCGCCCGGCCCTCCGATGAGCGGCCAGAGCGCCCAGACGGCCAGCGGCGCCAGCAGGCTCAGCGCTACGTGCTGGGCGACGACGATCCAGAAGGCTGTATCGCCAAAGAACCCGACGACCGCGCCTATGAACAGGGGGTAGCCCGGCGTGCGTACGGACTGCACGTCGGCGAAGCGGGCCGTGCTCGTGAACAGGCGCCCAAGCTCATAGTAGCCCAGCGAGTCATTCGTGTAGCTGATCGGCATCACCATGGCGTAGCCGAGCTGAAACAGCATCGCCACGATCCAGGCAGCCCAGAGTGCCCGCCCGCGCGGCAGGCGCTCACCCATGCCGCGCTGCCAGGCGCCCAGGTGGCGCTCGCCGACGTCGTAGAGCGCCAGGACGCCGCGGGCGGACGCGGCAAGGCGGGCAAGCAGCCAGAGCGTGCCGAGCAGCAGCACGTTCAGCAGTGCCCAGGCCAGGCCAAAGCGCCAGGGCTGAGTCGTGTTGAGCGGCTGCTCGCCGATCACTTCGATCAGGCAGGGGCCGGTGGCTGTGCTAACACTCAGCCCTGTGCCCGCGCGCAACGCGCAGCCACGCGCAGCCCAGTCACCCGGGTCGTCGCCCGTCCAGATTTGTGGCGCCTCACTCAGCAGGGCCAGTTCGTTGATCTGATAGGGCGAATCGCTCGCGGGAAGCTCGATCGCCAGCTCTTCGACCGGCTGCGCCGGCAGCAGCGCCCAGCCCTGAAACTTGGCCGGCAGCCGCAGCGTAGCCTCGGTCGCCTGATCCGAGGCCTCGACCCGCAGCGCCTGATCCAGCCACAGCAGTTCGAGCGCGTCGGCACGCGGGGCCAGCGTCACGCTCAGCATGCGGCTTGCTTGCGGCCAGCTCAGCAGCGCGCCCTCGGACGCGTACAGCAGCAGTCGCCCTCCGTCGAGCGCCGCACCGGCGAGCGCAAGCTCGTCGAACCGCAGCGGCCCCTGATCGGTCTCGAGCGCCAGCACCTCGACGGCCTCGCGCCAGATTGTCGCCGGCCGGAGCGCCAGGCTGGTTGACTCAGAGGGCTGCCAGGTGATCGGCCGCCAGTCGTCGGCCTCAGGGCCGAAGCGCAGCCTGGCCTCGGGTGGCCTCTCGCCAGGCGCGTCGAGCGTCAGTCTGGCCCACACGGCGTGTTGCTCGCCCGCCAATTCCAGGCGCGCCACCAGCAGCCAAGCCACCAGGGCGCAGGCCAAAGCGGCCAGCAGCCAGGCCCCACGCGCCTGTCCCAGCCTCTCGGCGCCCAGCCAGCGCAGCGGGCCAGGCCAGTGCTCGGGCAAGAGCGCGAGCAGGCGCTCGCCCGGCGTCAGCAGCACAAGCACGGCAAGCAGCAGCAGGCTCAGGTAGGCCCAGGCCGCCAGATGGTCGACCAGGCGGGGCGCAGGCGGGCCGATTAGCGTGGCGACAGGTGGCGAGAGGGCGAGCGCCAGCAGCCCCAGCAGGCTCAGCGTCAGCAGGCGCCGCCGCCCCGTCAGCAGCGATGGCACTGCCGATGCCCTAAGCC
>Ga0224723_1002101_pt1 | contig 11295 bp, 9 predicted proteins | sample Balambano_FR2_Me_FD_161647 | JGI IMG/M metagenome (GOLD analysis project Ga0224723, IMG submission 161647) | Freshwater sediment microbial communities from Lake Towuti, South Sulawesi, Indonesia - Balambano_FR2_MetaG | ecosystem: Environmental > Aquatic > Freshwater > Lake > Sediment | place...
ATCGAGGGCTACTACAATACCCACCGCAAACACTCCTCCCTCAATTACCAAACCCCACGTCAGTTCGAAGCCAACTTCATCCAAAATAACTAAACCACTCCTCGGTCCAAAAAACGGTTGCACCTCAGACCGCGAACTTCTTTTGGAGCCTGCCCGATTCCACGAGCTTCTCCCAGAGCGGCAAAACCTCGTGGTGATGGGTGACGAATGCCCCTGGAATCGGAGCGCTTTCGGACAGACCAAGCTGCTTTTCGAAAAATCGGGTTACGTCCTCTTCCGATTCGGGAATAAATTCACCGTCTGGAAGCCGGACCAAGGAGTCGTCCTTGGCGTCGTGAAAAACCGGTGAGACAAAGGCATCAAGGTCGATGTCGAGGACAACTTGCATCTATGCAGCTTTGTAAAGCTCCGCCTCAAGTTCACGGAGAGCCGCGATGAACTGATCGCGGCCACCGAAGATCCCGACGATTTCGACCGGCGTGCCGAATTGCGTGAGCGGATCATTGCGGAGCACCTTGAGGTCTTCGAGCACGGTCACGCCGGCGTCGGCGTATTTATCCAGTAATGCGCTGAGAACGGCGCGGGCCTGCTCGCCGAATTTGGCAAAGCAGTCGCGCTTGCGGACTTTCTCAGCCCGCTCCTTCCGGGTGAGCGGCGGGCGGTCGAACGCGACGTGGCAGACGAGATCGAAGGGATCGAGTTCTTTACCGACTTCATCGGCGAGGGCTTCGAGTAAGACGCCTTGCTGTTCGAGTTCCTTGATGATCGCCTGCTTTTGCTCGGCCTCCGTCCAGCGGGCGAGGAAGACATCGAGCGAAGCGAATTCTCCGAGCACGGTCTTTCGCGTATAGTCCTTCAGCGATTCCGTGATGAGCTTTCCGTCCTTCCCGTAATACTGCACGCGTTCCGCAGCCACCCACACGGGCACATCGTTCACGTAGTATTTCACACGCCCGCCGATTGGCGGATCGGTGATGGTGATGTCCGGCGGATCTTCCCGGATGGTTCCGCCATCGTCGCCGGGTTCGTCCGCATCGTCGCCCGCGCCATCGTCGAAATCATCTGGTGGCACCGGCGAGTCATCGCCCTTCGGCTCGTAGATGACAACGGGATCGCCATCGAAATCCTTGTCAGCAAAAAGCTCCGTCGCCTTTTTGAAATCCATGATCGTGAACCACAGCTTGCCGTAATCCTCATTGATGCGCGTGCCGCGCCCGATGATCTGCTTGAACTCCGTCATGCTCTGGATGCGCTGATCGAGCACGATGAGCTGGCAGGTCTGGGCGTCCACGCCGGTCGTGAGCAGCTTCGACGTGGTGACGACGGCCGGGATGCGCTTTTCGGGGAGAATGAAGTTGTCCAGCTCCGCCTTACCCTCGGGATTGTCGCCCGTGATCCGCATCACGTATTTCTCATGCTGCGCCACGAGGTCGGAGTTTTCGTTCACGAGCGCCTGCCGCATTCGTTCGGCGTGATCAATGTCCTCGCAGAAGACGATGGTCTTCGCGAAGCGGTCGGTCGCTTTGAGAAACTCGCTGACTTTCCGGGCGACGAGCTGTGTGCGCTTTTCGAGCACAAGCGTCTTGTCGAAGTCGCGCTGGTTGTAGATGCGATCCTCAATCTCTTGCCCGTGCTTGTCGGTCTTGCCCTTCTCCGGACGCCAGCCCGTGAGGTCTTTGTCGAGATCGATGCGGACGACTTTGTAGGGTGCGAGGAATCCATCCTCGATGCCCTGCTTCAGCGAGTAGGTGTAAATTGGCTCGCCGAAATATGTGATGTTCGACACCTCGCGGGTTTCCTTCGGCGTGGCCGTGAGGCCGATGTGCGTGGCCTTGGAAAAGTAGGCGAGGATCTCGCGCCACGCGGAATCCTCCGCCGCGCTGCCGCGGTGACATTCATCGATCACGACGAGATCGAAAAAGTCGGGCGAGAATTGCTTGTAGATGTTGCTCGCGTCCTCGGTGCCGGAGACTGCCTGGTAGAGCGCGAGGTAGATTTCGTAGGACTTGTCGGCCTGTCGGTTCGTGATCTTCGTCATCGCGCCGCCGAACGGCTTGAAGTCGTTCGTGCGGGCCTGATCAACGAGGATGTTGCGGTCGGCGAGGAAGAGGATGCGCTTCTTCACGCCGGCCTTCCACAGCCGCCAGATGATGTGAAATGCCGTGACTGTTTTTCCCGTGCCCGTCGCCATGACGAGCAGGATGCGGTTCTGCCCTTTGGCGATGGCCTCGATGGTGCGGTTGATCGCAATGAGCTGGTAGTAAAGGGTGCCTTTGCCCGAGCCGTCCGAATAGAAGTCCTGTTCGACGACCGGGCGCACGTCATCGGTGATACCCTTCCATGCGCAATACCGCTGCCACAATTCTGCTGGGGAAGGGAATTCGGCGAGCGTGAGTTCGCGCTCGATGACGCCGGAGGATTTCGTTTGATCCCGTTCGATAAAGCCGTCGCCGTTCGAGCTGAAGACGAATGGCACGTCCAAGGTCACGGCATATTCCAGCGCCTGCTGCATTCCCGCGCCGATGGCCTGGGTGTTGTCTTTTGCCTCGATGACCGCGATGGGAATGTTCGGCTTGTAGTAGAGGATGTAGTCCGCCCGTTTCGGCTCTCCTCGTGTCGTGGTCTTCCCTTTGACGATGACGCGCCCCTTCGTGAAGCTCACCTCTTCACGAACCTGCGTGAGCACGTCCCAGCCTGACTGCAAAATCGCCGGAGTGATGAACTTCGTGCAGATGTCGCGTTCGGTAAGCGTCTTCTTGTTGATGGGAGGTGAGGTGTTTCCGTCCACGAGCAGCGGGTGTAGCACCTCCGATTCTATGAAGTGAAGTCGCAATCGAGGATCGGGTGTCGTGTGATGGACAATCGCTGTGTGCTCCGTTTCACTCCCGGTTCATGGCGTCGCAGGCCGAACATCAACGATCCGTGAAGCTGCTCGCGTCCGAATTCCGGGCGAGGGAGCAGCCGCGACCGATATTCCTTCTCGGCGCGGGGGCCTCGATCACGTCCGGTGTTCCGCTGGCTGCGGACCTCGTCAGGAGGATTGGGCGGTTCGGTCACGCTGCTTTTGTGCTTGGGAACCCCAATGCTTTTCCGAGCGTTACCGAGACTGATGGTCAAAACTACCTGCGCACTTTCAACTGGTTTCGGCGAGATGCACTGGCGGAATGTTTCCCAGCTGCGGTGCAGGAGGTTTTGCGCCCGGACAGCCGCCGCCGCCAGTTCTTCGAGCAAAACACACGGCACACCAGGATCAGCGATGGGTATCATGCTCTGGCTCGGATGATGACCCGCGGCTTGAGCCGCACGGTATTGACGACGAATTTCGACGACCTGTTGCCTGAATCGCTCAGGGAAAATCGGCTGAACTTTCGCGAGATCGTTGAGGTGAACAAGACGCCGGGCGATCTGTGCCGCTTTCACTCGCATCACCGCTGCCAGATCGTTTGGATGCACGGGCGATGGGAGTATTATACCGACTGCAATCTGACCGAGGAAGTGCAGAAGCTCGATGGCGAGTTAAGCCAACGCCTGTGGGGTATGTTGGCCGAGGCACCTTTGATTGTAGTCGGCTATCGGGGGGCTGAGCCGTCCATCACCAAGCACCTGCTTTTGGAAGGAGCGGCGCACGCAGGTAATTTCCGGCATGGCATTTTCTGGTGCTGCCGGAATCCAGATGACTTTCACCCACAGGTTCAGGATTTGGCAAACCTCCTGAAGTCGAATTTCCGGCAGGTTTTGATTCAGGATTTTGACAGTCTGATGGTGGATCTGGATCGCGAACTGACGGCTGAGCAGTTCTTCCTGGATGCGAGTGTCGCCGAACCAACCGCGTCGTGGGATTCCCGCCCTATGATGGATGCCACGGTGGACGATATTGATACAGCCACTGCCATCTCGACGCTCACGAACTACGCCAAGTTACTTGGATTGCCACCATTCCAGCCCGAGAAACTGCACGATGCACTCATAGATCGTGGCTTGGTGGTTCGCGTGGAAGACAAGCTGATCCCAACACAGGCCTGCATCTTGCTTTTCGGAAAGAATCCTCAGCGTCTCGCGCCGCATGCGATTGTGTCCTTCACCACTCGGAAGAAAGCGCAGGTGCTCTTTCAAGGTAACCTGATCAAGCAACTCCGTGACATTCGCACTGCGCTCAGTGGTCCAGATGTGAACCCACAACTTCGGATCAAAAATCAGGACGGCCTTGAAGACCGTGCCGCCTTTGCTCCTCGTGCGGTCAATGAGTTGGTGGCGAATCTTCTCGTTCACCGGGACTACGAAGTAGGCGAAATGGGGACGATAGATCACGATCCCGGCAATGTGCTCGTTTTTACAAACCCCGGTGGTCTTTTCGGCGAGGCAGCACAACGCATTCACATTGCCGCCGACGGCCACTTCAATCCGGTGCGCGGCGCAAGTGCGGCGCGAAATATGATTATCGCGGACATCCTTTGCGGTATCGAAGAGATCCAAAAGCTCGGCTCTGGTCTCGCCGATGTGCAAAACTTGATGGAACAGCACGGCGGAAAGGCAGAGTTTGCTGTCTCCGGTCAGTCTCCTTTTCCGCGTTTCGCCGCCACGCTTCTTCAGGCTCAACAGGCAGCGGAAACCGCTTCCGTCGCCACCCGTAGGACCGAGACGGAATTGTTCACGACGAATCTATTGCCGTTCAGGAATCTGCCTGAGTTTTTGTATCGGATTCCTCTGCGCGACCCCGCAGCAAAGAAGGCCATCTTCGAGGAAGATGAGTGGGGAAATCTTCCCGTCTGCGTGACCGCTTCAGGGTATCTGCTGCGATTCACGAACTTCGAGCAGACCCCACAGTTTGCGCAGCGAAATGGGATCATCGAGATGCAGGAGGAGATTCGTTTTAGGGATGCAATGAAGGATGAGGTGCGCAGGAGAGAGTTGGTCTGGCTTCTCGGTGCGCATTGGCGACGACATCTAGCGCAATTTGAAGAACAGGGCTTGGTCGTCGTTAGCAAAGAGAAGCGGGCATATTTCGGCCTGACCACGGAAAAGTCGCTGACGGTCAATTACACCACACTGCTTGGGCGACGCGCCCGCCGCGAGGTAGTGAAAGTGCGCGGCGAAAAAGAAGATCAGCACGAAAACGAAGGCTTCTACTATCAGGTAGTGCAGATGAGCGGGGAATTGGCCGTGCAAATCAAGCCGACCTACGTTTTCACCGGCAAGGATGGGATCACTCCACTTCCGCCGCGTTTTCAAACGCGAAAGGCCACGCGCCGCTTCAAGTTCGACCGCAATAAAATGGTAGGCGACGACCTGATGTTTTGGGCACGCTATCTGGGCCGCGAGAGCGAGTCCGTGAATCTAGGGGGCGGATGGCGCGAGGATTTGATCTTGGATATGCGCTACCTTGCCGTCGAATTGCCGCCGCCGAAGGAGGTCGAGGTATGAAATTGGACGTGCAAATTTTGAAGGAACCCGCGCTCGAGTTTGGCAATGGAGTGCAGGGCATCAGTCCGAAGGACGATATGCCGAAGGGCGGTCCTTTCTGGACAGGCCAGAGCGGTGACGGAATCGCCGAAATCCCACTCGGTTTGATCGCACCCGAATCGGAGATTGAACCGATCATGCGATGGTTTGAACGCATGGATGAGTTCCTCCCCAGCAATGAACGAAACTCGATGCGGTATCCGCCATTCCCAGGACTGCGAAGGGCGATGCGGGTCCGATACACCTTCGACAGACGCCACATTCTTCCACTCAACAAAGACTTTGCGATGGCGCTCGCACATTCGATGGACAAGCCGCGCTTTGATGCGCTGCTGGAAGTCTATGCGATGCACGTTCAGTCGCTATGCACAGACCAGGGGCCGAAGTGCATCATCGTTCACTTTCCCGAGGAAGTGGCGAATCTCTCCATCGAAAATCAGGCCCTTACCAGCCAGGAGCGCGCACGACTGCGCCGCATATCAGACGAAGATCAGAACACCCAACTGAGTCTTTTCGATCTGCCCGATGAGAGAGCCAAGGCAGGTGACGAGATACCTTTAGCAGATGAGTTGCTGACACGGTATTTTCACCGCGCTCTCAAGGCGAAGTGCATGGCATTTCCGAATGCCGCCCCGACTCAGATCATCCGGTTGCAAACCTACAATGAGGAACACGCAAGCCAAAGCGAGGCAACTAGAGCATGGAATCTAAGTGTCGCCCTCCTTTACAAGACCGGAGCGATACCGTGGAAACCGGCGGCGCTGGACAATGGCACTTGCTTCGTTGGCATTTCATTTCATCACCTGAAAAAGAGAGGCGGCAGTCTCCTCTATGCGAGCGTGGCGCACGCATTTTCAAATTCTGTCGAGCCTTTCATTCTCCGCGGATCCCCAATCCCGCACACGCAAACCAAAAACAAGCAGCCCTACCTTCTCCCCGCTGAAGCCGAAGCTATTGGGAGACGGGTGATTGACGGGTTTCGACTGCGCACCGGCGCGAATCCGCAGCGTGTCGTGATTCACAAGACCTCGCAGTTCGTCGCAGAAGAAGCGGACGGATTCAAAAGTGCCAGTGCCGGATACGTGCCGGACACTTCTCTAGTCTGGATGCGTTCGACCGGGTTCAGACTGCTGAGAAGAGGAATGCAGGAACCTTGGCGAGGAACTCTTTGCCGGGTGGGCGATGAACGAAACTTTCTTTTCACGACCGGCTTCGTGAGATGGTGGGACGAATATCCGGGGCCTCACATCCCAGCCCCGATCGAGATCGGAGCTGACGACCCTGTGGCGCGGTCTTTTGAGATACTGTCACTCTCGAAAATGAACTGGAATACGGCTGACGGATTGGGCCGCATGCCGATCACCCTCGCGTTTGCCCGGCGAGTCGGAATGATCATGACCGAACTGGACGAGCATACAGAGCCGAATCCGTCATATCGCTTCTACATGTAATTTCCCGGCTTCGGGTTAGCGCCATTGCCCCAAGAGTCTTCTTTCGGCGAAGTTTTGGCCACTATCTAATAGGGAGAGACTTTATCTCCCAGCGGCCGTCAGCCGCTTGAGCCGCGCCGATTCCGGTGCGGCCTCCCCTATCCATCAACCGAGGACCATGGCGCACACACGCTACTACACGCCTCGGCTGGAACGTGACCTCATTACGGCTCTATTCCACGCTGCGAAGGCCCGGCGAATCCCGATGACGCGGCTTGCGTCGTCGCTGGTGCGCGAAGGGCTGGCGCGGCTTGATACGAGCGACATCGAAGAGAGTTGCGTTCTGCGCGAGGAGCTGGCCGTGGACGATCCACGCGGGCGGCAAGACTGACACGGATCACATCACCGGCACGCGAAAGCCCGGTTGCGAAAGCGGCCGGGCTTTTTCGTGCCTTCACATCAACCACACAACGAAAGGAAACACACATGGCTATCGTTCTTGAGGCCAACTACGCGAAGAAGCTCGGGCTGCCGAATTTCTCTTCGCACCAATACTCCGTCACCATCCGGACGGAACTCACCGACCTCTCGCAGGTCGAAGCAGAAAGCGCCCGGCTTTACCGGGTGCTCCAGGATGCAGTGGATCGCGAGATCCAGGAAGTCGGGTTTATGCCCGACGCGACCACCTACGGCATGAATCCGCCCGCCCCAAACGGCGCTGGGGAGCATCGTGCCAACGGTGGCAACGGTAATGGCAACGGCCACGGGCCGCGCCGTTACGAGCGCCCCAACGGAAATGGGAATGTGCACGCGAACGGCAACGGCGCGTGGCGGTGCTCGGACAAGCAGCGCGACCTCATCGAGAAAATCGTGCGCGAAAATCACCTCGATAAGCGGGACATTGAAACCCTCGCGGTGGAAATGTTCGGCGCGGGTGTGAAGCAGCTCGACCGGTTGCAGGCTTCGGGGCTGATTGACGAACTGCTCGAACGGCACGGCAACAAGCCGCGTGGGCAGAAGCGTCCTTACCGGCGCGAGCCAGCGCACGCGCAAAGCCGGGGAGGCGGCGAGGAATGATCGCCGTCACGGAAAACACTCCCGTCGCGCCGCCGGTGTCAAAGCCGGCGGCGCGCTCCGGGCGCACGAAAGAGGAACTGCTCGCAACCATTTCTGCGTCCCGGCTCGGGACGTGGTTGGGCTGTCGGCTGAAGTTCTACTTCCGTTACGTTGTCGGCATCACCAAGCCGGCTACTCCGGCTCGGCATGTCGGGTCCGTTGTTCACGCGGTGCTTCAGCAATGGAGCCTCGCTCGCTGGCGCCGTGCGCCGTTAGTGGGTGAGATGGTGGATGCCCTCTTCGAGCAGTCGTGGACAGCAACCAACGAAGGCGAGGAAATCAAATGGGATGACGACGAGCCGGAAACGATGGTGAAGGCTGGCGCGCTCGGCTTGGTGCAGATGTATCTGCGCGAGTCGCCGATCCCATCGGATGAGCGTCCGGATGCCGTCGAGGTGATGGTCGAGAAAGACCTGAGCCAACACGGCCTGCCCAAGCTCGTCGGCGTGCTCGATCTCGTGCGTGCTGGTGGAAGAATCGTGGACTTCAAGACCACGGGAAAGACGCCGAACGCCGAGCTGACCCTGCACACCCACGATGTGCAGCTCACCGCGTATGCGCTGCTCTATCGCGAGGCGACCGATCGCCGAGAGACGGCGTTGGAATTGCACCATCTGGTGCGATTGAAAACACCCAAGCTCGTCATCACCGAAGCTCCACCAGCAACGGAGACGCAAACCACACGTTTCATGCGCCTGGTTGAAAGCTACGTGCGCGGCGTGCAGTCGGAAGACTACGCACCTGCGCCCGGCTTCGCCTGTGCCGCATGCGAGTTCATCAACGAGTGCAAGCGATGGTCATGAGCGAGCGCATTTCCACCTCAAGTAAGGAAAGCCGCCGCCACGGCTTATCACTCCGAAGGCTTCTCGGGGTAAAACTCGTCGAGGGTCTTCTTCACCGCCGAGCCGGACGGCAACAAGTCTGGGACCGAAACCCGCAAGGCGCGGGAGAGACACAGCAGTTCATAGTCGGTAACGCACCGGATTTGCGCCTCAATCTGGGAGAGCGTGCCACGGCTGATGTCCCAGCCTTGCAATCCAATGCGGGCCGCCAGCTCGTTCTGGGTCAGTTTGAGCTGGTAGCGAAGTTGCCGGATCTTCGGGCCGATGACATTCTGTCGAGCTTTCGTGCTCACACCACCCGACGCTGCCGGTTTGGCTGCCCTGAAATGCTACGTTTTCATAGCAATCCACGCTTGCCCGGCCTGCGGCGTTTGCCTGTGATGACTCGCATGAAGCTCCCGGCCCTGCTCAGCACACTAAGACGATCGATGTCCGCCATCGTGGCCGGCTTCGTCATTCTCGCCTGTCAGGAACTTCATGCTCAGGACGTCGGAGCAGATGCGCAGTTGGAGAAGGCGAAAGTCGTCTTTAACGAACAGCAGGATGCCGCCCGCAAGAGGTTGCTCGTCGCCTACGCTGAGCTGCTGAAATCACTCAGCGCGGCGAACCGGATGCAGGAGTCCGTGAAAGTCGGCGAGGACTTGAAAGCGTTTGAGGAAAAAGGCATCCTCCTTGGGACACCGGGCCTGCAAAAGCCGATCTCCGAATATGGGAAGGCGATCAAGGCCGCTCGCGACGGATTATCGGCGAGCTATGACGCAGCGATTAAGCAGCTCACGACCGCGGGACAGGCGGAGCGAGCGAGCGAGGTGCTGAAGGAGTATTCCGATCTGGCGTTCAAGTCGCGGCTCATGTCGCTGACGATGCCGGGAAAACGGAACCTCTTCCTGATGCACGGCGGATATGTGCTCTGGGCCAAACCAGCGAACAGCGATGGGGCACGCCTCAACGCGACGTTCGAGATGGTGCCGGGACTGGCGAATGGCGGCGCGGTTTCGTTCCGTGTCGTCAACGTGCCGGATCACTTCCTGGCGCACGGCGACTTCCGCCTGAAGGCCGTCCAGTTCGACCCCGGCGATGGTTTCCGCAAGAATGCCACGTTCAAACAGGTGAAGGGACTTGGCTCTGGCACCGGAGTCTCGTTCGAGAGCTACAACTTCCCCGGCTACTTCATCCGGGTGCGTGGGAATGGCGAGGCGTGGGTGGACAAGAACGATGGTTCGGTCGCATTCCGCTCCGAGGCGACGTTCCAAATTACGGAGCCGCAATACCGCCTCTGGTAGCCCGTTGACTCCATGGACACACACGAACCCAATGAACTGACTCCACAGGAATTGGAGGCGCTTGAGATTCTCAGTCGAGACTTCGACCAAGCGAACTCAGCGGTCGCGAAAGCAGACAATAAAGCGCAGAAGAGTGTCGGCGTTCTTGCTGGAATCACGGGAGGGTTTTGCTCTCACGAGGATCAGGCGCGTGGCTTGACGGGCGCATATCAAGGGTGTGCGTTCCTCCTTTTGGAATGCCTCAAAAAAGCGACCCGATTCCACGCAGCCGAGGCGAGCGCGGAATATGCGTCACGCCTTGATGCGATGGAGCGCACAGGATGGGAAACTCTGTTTCGTGTTCTTGAAATGCGAGCCTGCCACCTCGCGTCACTGCTTCGGCAAGTCTCGGCGAAGAAGAGCGTGCCATTGATTCAGATGGGACTCGACGATGCCGGACACGTCGTGAGTTCCGCTGACGATGTGGTTAAAGCGACGGCGGGCGCAATCGCGACCGTCGTTTCAGCTACAAACTTGAGCGACAAAGAAGCACTCCGGGAGCGAATCGATCGGATCGCCAGTGAGTTTGTGCGGGATATCCAGTTGCCCGTGTCGCAGGCATGCGACGTTCTGGAACGGGCAGGCTCGAGAATTGAAGCTGCCCATTACAAACGGCTGTTCCTGCCTCCGTAGGGGCAGCCGAGAACAACAGTCCACGACGAAGCCCGCACGCCGAGAGGTGTGCGGGCTTTGTCGTTTCAACCCAAAAACCAAGAAAGGAGAACCAAATGCAGAGTATCACTCTCTACTACAAACATGGCAGCTCGGACAAAATTTACGCCGCTGAGCTTAAAACCAAGGACGACGGATACGTTGTCAACTTTGCCTACGGTCGGCGCGGCAGCGCGCTAAGCACAGGCACCAAAACCAACGCGCCCGTTTCACTCGCGGAAGCGCAGCGCATTTACGACAGGCTCGTGACTGAGAAGACGGCCAAGGGCTACACTCCGGGTGAGTCAGGGACGCCGTATCATCACACGGAGAAGGCGCAGCAGGTCAGCGGTATTTTGCCGCAACTGCTCAACCCCATCGAGGTGGACGCGGGGGCGCAGCTCGCCGCCGATCCCGTCTGGTGCGTGCAGGAAAAGTTCGACGGACGCCGGATGCTCATCCGCAAACATGCGG
>Ga0224723_1002102_pt1 | contig 11293 bp, 9 predicted proteins | sample Balambano_FR2_Me_FD_161647 | JGI IMG/M metagenome (GOLD analysis project Ga0224723, IMG submission 161647) | Freshwater sediment microbial communities from Lake Towuti, South Sulawesi, Indonesia - Balambano_FR2_MetaG | ecosystem: Environmental > Aquatic > Freshwater > Lake > Sediment | place...
TTGCTTAATAAAGTTATAAGTTAATATAGGTGATGGTTTTCAGCCTTTTTACCAAAAAGTTCGTGCAAGGAAATAACATCTAGAAGCTCAAAAGCCTTGCAGCCCTCACCCCCTCCCCTCTCCCAAGTTTGGGAGAGGGGTGTCCGGAGGACGGGGTGAGGGTCTTTTTTAAGCGATAGAGCTTGTCTTATTCGTTCTGTAGGCTTTTTCAGCAAGCCCTAATTAAAGATAGTTATGAAAAGTAAAGATAAAAAAAGAATGAATACTATTATCTGTAGTACCCAAGTAAGTAATGCTCAGTAAAATTGGAAAAAATAATTAGCGACTGTAACGCTCAAGCAGGGGACGTACAATAACATATCCAGAAACAAAGGCAGTTAATATAATAAACAAGATAGCGATTATTAATAACCAGCTATTAACTTCTTTTGGTTTTGTCTTATTAGAGGGATAGTACCGGACTTCTTGTTCTTCTATATACACTGGCTCTGGTACTGAATAACTAGCTTCCATTGCACGAGATACTGCTGGACGACGTGAAGTCTTAACTTTTTGCTGCGATTTTACACGATGTTCAGGGTTGACCCTTAAATCTGGTGAAGAGTGAGGAGTTTTATTGTAGCTATCAGTACCTTGAACTACTTTCTGTAAATCTAAAATAGATTGTATCGTTTTGGTAATTTCTTCACGTAGGAGTTGATTTTCTTCTGTTAATAGTTGATTTTTCGCAGTCAGTGCGTCTAACATCGCTTGTGCTGCTTGTAACTCCGCAGCTAAATCCCGATATACAGATAAAGGGACAGAGGGTGAGTAGGCTTGATTGGTTGCTGTAGGGGGGTTTTGAGCAGAACTGTTAAATGTACGCATGCTTTGGCTTGGTATCAAAATTATATGTGAATATAGCATTCGGAGCTGTTATCGGATACCGCCAGCTTTGAAGCTATCACAAAGAATAGTACAAAAATGTCCTACTCGCAAAGATTATTATTGTACAAATTGTTATTTGTCAATCCCTCTTTCCCTCATATCCAGGAAGACAGTGGTGTATTATGAACTTAATCGCAACAAAGGATAAAAATGTCCTACAGGCCCTTGTCCTTGACCAATATCTAAAGCATAGTCAAGCGCAGCAGTTAAATAATTTTTTGCTTCTTTTACTGCTGTTAATAAGTCATTACCCTTTGCAAGATTAGCAGCGATCGCAGCGGCAAGGGTGCAGCCAGTACCGTGGGTATTTTTGGTGTCTACTGACCTGGTAATTAAAGTTTCTAATTTTTGCCCATCATAATAAATATCTACTCCATGCCCGTTTCCGTGCATACCCCCACCTTTAACTAAAACAGCTTTCGCGTTTAAGTTGTGGTAGATCATTTCAGCAGCAACTCGCATATCATCTACAGAATTAATTTGTAAATTCGTTAAAATCTGGGCTTCATAACGATTTGGTGTTACAATTACTGCCTTTGGTATAAGTATTTGCAAAGCTTTGACGGCGTTATCATCAATTAATTGTGCGCCTGTACGAGATACCATTACGGGATCGACTACTAAATTTACAATTTTTAATGCTTCTACTTGTTGAGTAACAGCAGTGATAATCTCTTGATTCAGTAACATTCCTGTTTTTGCTGCGTCTACCCCAATATCCTCTACAACAGTTTGAATTTGAGCTACAACAGTTTCCGGAGACATAGCATCAACTCGTGCTACTCCTAAAGTATTCTGGGCTGTAATACAGGTGACTGCACTTGTACCGTGGACACAGTGAAAAGCGAATGTACGTAAATCAGCTTGAATTCCTGCACCACCACCACTATCTGACCCAGCAATGGTTAAAGCAATTGGTACTTTCATAAAGGGAGTAGGGAATAGGGAGTAGGGAACAGGGAACACAGTTAATAGGAGTATTTACAATATATATATGTAAGAAATAAATCCCTCTCTCCTCCTCTCCTACTCCATGTTCCCTTTACTTAAAAGATGATACAATAAAAAACGCTCCCTGATGATTCAGAGAGCGTTATCTCCATTGGTTATAGAGACGCGATCGCTTGTCGCGTCTTTATTTTAGAATTAACTGTTGATAGCAGGAGCTTCAATTGCAGCTAAGTCTAAGGGGAAGTTGTGAGCGTTGCGCTCGTGCATTACTTCCATACCCAAGTTAGCGCGGTTGATGATGTCTGCCCAAGTGTTAATTACCCGACCTTGAGAATCAATCACCGATTGGTTGAAGTTGAATCCGTTCAAGTTGAAAGCCATGGTGCTGATACCTAAAGCGGTAAACCAGATACCAACTACTGGCCATGTAGCTAACAAGAAGTGCAAGGAACGGCTGTTGTTGAAAGAAGCGTATTGGAAGATTAAACGACCAAAGTAACCGTGAGCTGCTACAATGTTGTAGGTTTCTTGTTCTTGACCGAATTTGTAACCGTAGTTCTGAGATTCAGATTCGGTTGTTTCACGTACCAAGGAAGATGTCACCAAAGAACCGTGCATTGCACTGAACAATGCTCCACCAAATACACCTGCTACACCTAATTGGTGGAAGGGGTGCATAAGAATGTTATGCTCTGCTTGGAACACAATCATGAAGTTGAATGTTCCACTGATTCCTAAAGGCATTCCATCAGAGAAGGAACCTTGTCCGATGGGGTAAATCAAGAATACTGCAACCGCAGACGCCAAAGGAGCGGAGTATGCGACGCAGATCCAAGGACGCATTCCTAAGCGGTAGGATAGTTCCCACTGACGACCAAGGTAGCAGAAGCAACCAATCAAGAAGTGGAATACTACTAATTGGTAAGGACCACCGTTGTATAACCACTCATCTAAGGAAGCAGCTTCCCAAATTGGGTAGAAGTGCAAGCCGATAGCGTTAGAGGAAGGAACAACTGCACCAGAGATGATGTTGTTTCCGTAAATTAAGGAACCTGCTACGGGTTCACGAATTCCATCGATGTCAACAGGAGGTGCAGCAACGAAAGCGATGATGAAGCAAATTGTTGCGGATAGCAAGGTAGGAATCATCAATACACCGAACCAACCGATGTATAAACGGTTGTCAGTGCTGGTAACCCAATTGCAAAACCGCTCCCATACGTTACCGCTTTCGCGGCGTTGTAAAGTTGTGGTCATGGTTATAAGTGCTTGATTTTATATAATTTACGTAGGTTCTACTACGTTTCTTCTACAGTAAGACAGATTTTAGGAGTATGAATACGTTTGTCAAGATTCTTAAAATAAGTTTATTTTATTTTAGATATTAGTTTTTATTATTAATTTAGTAGCACTGTTTCAGACAGCGCTACTAAGTTCCTCAACCGGGAGGCCATGTCATTTGTCGTCCACCAAGAATGTGCAAATGCATATGATGCACTGTTTGTCCACCGTCATCACCAGTGTTAATTACAACACGATAACCGTTTGCGAGTCCTTGTTGTTGTGCAACACGGTTAGCGGTTAGTAATAAGTGTCCAAGTAGCGATTGGTCATCAGTTTCAGCATCTGCTAGTTTGGCGATCGCTTGTTTGGGAATAACGAGAATATGGACAGGAGCTTGGGGATGAATATCTTTGAAAGCGAGAGCTAAATCATCCTCGTAAACAATTTCAGCAGGAATTTCCCGCCGAATGATCTTGCTGAAAATTGTCTGTTGTGTCATCTGTAATTTGCGATTTTTCTTTCGTCATTTGTCAATCATAAGACAAAAGACGTATTACCAAGGAAAAAAGATAATGCTTGCCAGGGTTTGGAGTGCAGCAATTGTAGGTATAGACGCTGTTAAGGTTGGTGTAGAAGTGGATGTGTCCGGGGGTTTACCTGCAATTGTATTGTTAGGACTTCCGGATAGTGCAGTACAAGAATCCAAAGAAAGGGTGAAAGCAACCATGAAAAACGCTGGTTTTGCTTTCCCAATGAAAAAGATTGTAATTAATTTAACTCCTGGAGACTTACGTAAAGAAGGGCCGTGTTTTGATTTACCAATTAGTGTAGGGATTTTAGCTGCTTCTGAACAAGTTAGACCAGAGCTACTGAGTGATTATTTATTTTTGGGCGAGATGTCATTAGATGGTAGTTTACGTCCTGTTGCAGGTGTTTTACCAATTGCTGCTGCTGCTGTGAAAATGGGAATTTCAGGTTTAGTTGTCCCGATTGATAATGCTCAGGAAGCTGCGGTAGTAGAAAATTTGAAAGTTTATGGGTGTAAGAATTTATTGGAAGTGGTGAATTTATTAAATAATCCAGAGCGTTATGAAGTTGTACAGATAGATGATACTGCAAGGGTGCAAGATATTGGATCCTACGGTACTGACTTAAAAGATGTCAAAGGGCAAATTTTTGCGCGTCGAGCTTTAGAAATTGCTGCTGCTGGAGGACATAATTTAATTTTCGTAGGCCCCCCTGGTAGTGGTAAAACAATGTTAGCCAAGCGTTTGCCTGGAATTTTGCCACCTTTATCCTTTACAGAAGCTTTGGAAGTAACTCGTATACATTCAGTGGCAGGTTTATTGAAAAATCGGGGAAGCTTAGTACGCGATCGCCCATTTCGTAGTCCCCATCATTCTGCATCTGGGCCTTCTTTGGTTGGTGGTGGCAGCTTTCCTCGTCCTGGAGAAATTTCTCTATCACATCTTGGCGTACTTTTTCTTGACGAACTTACAGAATTTAAGCGGGACGTATTGGAATTTTTACGACAACCTTTAGAAGATGGCTACGTAACTATATCCCGGACTAGACAATCTGTAATGTTTCCCGCTCAGTTTACTTTAGTTGCTAGTACTAATCCTTGTCCTTGTGGCTACTGGGGCGACTCTTTACAACAGTGTACCTGTTCGCCCAAACAAAGAGAACAGTATTGGGCAAAACTTTCTGGCCCATTAATGGATAGAATAGATTTACAAGTAACAGTCAATCGTTTAAAGCCAGAAGAAATAACTCAACAACCCACAGGTGAATCATCCCAGACAGTTGCGGAGAGAGTCGCAAAAGGACGACAACTAGCTACATACAGATTTAAAGGTGTTAATATCCGTTGCAACGCTCAAATGCAAAGTAGTCATCTACAGAAATGGTGTAAATTAGACGATAGCAGTAGAAAATTACTAGAAGCAGCCATTACAAAATTAGGACTGTCAGCAAGAGCTAGCGATCGCATCCTGAAAGTAGCTCGTACCATAGCAGATTTAGCAGGAGATGAGAATTTAAAACCTCAATATGTTGCCGAAGCTATTCAGTACCGCATGATCGACCGAATGCTATAAATATCTCCAGAATGAATTATTCGTTATTAAAAAGCGTTGGTAGGGGCTTATAACTGTAGGCTTTGCCAACGTCTTCTTTATTATTTGTATCATAGATAAAGAAAAACAAAATAACGCATAATTAATTCTCAATCTAGTTGACTTGAATACTTTTTAGTGCATGATTTCCTACTAAAAAACTAAGATTTATTTGATTATTTTACTGATATACTAATTAAAGATAAATAGGAAAGCGAATGACAAAAAATCCCTTTGACCAATTTTCTAAACAACTTTTTGAAACATTTTTAAGTCCATTAGGCGAAGTCAAAATCAACTATGAAGTCCCTAGAAATAGTAGGAGAAGTTAATAACGAAGATGAGGAACTAATTATGGTAGTTTCACAAGCATACCAAGAGTGGGAGAAAGAAACTGAACGCCGTGGAATGGAACGTGGAATGGAACGTGGAATGGAACGTGGAATGGAACGTGGAATGGAACGTGGAATGGAACGTGGACAAAGTCTTGTAATAGAAAACTTGCTCAAAACTCGCTTTGGAGAATTTGATGAGCAACTGGCTCAAATTATTCCGTTGGTGCTGATGTTACCCATTGAAGAATATACTCCTCTGCTGCTGCAATTATCCCGTGAGGAACTGCTAGCTCGTTTTCAAGCTTCACATAACTAGTTAGCTTGGAGTCATAAAATGGTGGATTTACTTGTGCTTACCACATGAATCAATCCACCAAATAAGCAGTCTTCTATTAAATACCAACAATTACAGGTTTGCGAGAGTGTCCATTACGAGCAAATTTCTCTGCTAAAAGTTGTTGGTAAACAGCTTCATAACCATCAGTCATTCGTTGAACACTAAAATAGTTATAAACGTGCTGACGACAAGCAAGACGCTCTACTTTCTCAATCTGAGAAACTGCATCTACACACTGGTCAACATTATCACACAAGTAACCAGTTTTTCCATCAGCAATGACTTCAACTGTTGAACCTAATTTCATTGCAATCACTGGAGTACCCGCAGCCATAGACTCAACCATCACTAACCCAAATGGTTCACGCCAAGTAATGGGGAATAACGTTGCCACAGCACCACCCATTAAAGCATTTTTCTGGAAGTGGTTTGCTTCACCTAAGTACTGAATTTGTTTTCCGTCGATATGCGGTTTGATTTCTTGCTCATAATATTTCACATCAACAACGTCTACCTTACCCGCCATTTTTAAAGTCATACCAGTTTTTTTGGCAATTTCAATTGCTAAATGAGGTCCTTTTTCTGGTGATAACCGACCTAAAAATGCTAAATAAGGCGAATCTTCAGGCTGACTATGGAATTTGTAGCTATCAACATCAATACCATTGTAGACAGTTGCCACACAGTTTAATCCTAGTCTCGCTTCTCGTTGAGCATCAGAGATACTAATATAAGGTTGCTTTTTAGCGTGGCTGTAAAGCTTTTCATTATCAGGAGTAAAGATACCATGCAATGTATGAACTGTTGGTGTCTTTACCAAATTGGAGTAAGGTAAGGCTGCACAACCCATATGAGAGTGGATAATATCAAACTCTTCTGCTCTCTGGTACACTTCACTTAATTGTAGCATTTCATAAATGCTATATTCTTTCACATCAGGGTCAAGCCGTAATGCACGAGGATGAACTGATTCAAGTTTTGCTAAACTGATTGAATCTCCTGACGCAAATAGTGTCACTTCATGTCCACGTCGTACCAATTCATCAGTTAGTAACCCAACTACTAATTCTATTCCACCATACGCTGGTGGTGGTACTCTTTCCCATAGTGGGGCTACTTGAGCAATCCGCATAACGAACCTCCAATAAAGTGTTAACTTGAATCAGGTATTAAGTTTAAAGGTACTTACTCGCAACTTTTTATGTAAGACTTTAATAGTATTCTATCGGTGTAAAAGCTTAATTGTTGTCTACCTAAGGTAAGGAAATATCTACTTCTAAGAGAGTAAAAAAATCTTTGTGAGAGTGAATATTTATAGATATTTTTTCGATTTCATGCCAAGTTAAATGAAAATCGTTACTATAGAAGTAGTTGAAAAAATGTACCGTAGTTAACGGTTTGTATATAGTTGCACTGCCTTCACATATTTCTGTGAAGATGTGGAGATTATATATATTGATCAAATACTTGCGTTTTTCTCACCATTAGATATCACAAACAAAATCGTCAAAATATAGTATGAGGTATATTTTTATGCACAGAGGGATTTTGTGGGTAGGTGTTTTATCATTTCTACTTCTCTACTGGCTTGCGGTTAATCTGCTTACCTAATCAAAGAACACTGTAGAATGATATGTAGTATACAGCAAATAATTACAAATCGTAAATTTTATTTATGGCTTTTTGCATTTCTTCAGTCTTAAGATGGAAGCAGTTATCCTGACATCTATGTCATAAGAGGTATAGAGCAGTTAGTCATAAAACACCAATGAAGGATGTCTGAGTCTTTAAAGTCTCGAAGCCACTTAGCTGATCAAATGTCATCGCACCATTCCTCTACGTCAGTTAACTTAGAAGAAGGAATGGTGCTTCAATTTGCTGATGGTACAATCGGTGCTTGTAATGATGTTGCTCAGAAAATTCTCGGACTTACAACAGAACAATTAATTGGACGAAATTCGACCGATCCTCCATGGCAAGCTATTCATGAAGATGGTTCTGCTTTCCCTGGGGAAACTCACCCAGCAATGGTAGCTTTACAGACGGGTAAGGCAATTTTAGACGTGGTGATGGGTATATATAAACCCAACGGTCAACTTATTTGGTTATTAATCACATCCAAACCTTTGTTTCAGGGGAGAAACATCCCTTATGCTGTAATTACAACTTTTATTGATATTACGGAATCCAAGGTTATTCAGCAAGAGGGAATTTTAGTAGAAGCATTGTTGGAAAGTCAGCACTTGATTCAAATGATTGCTGATGCTACTCCTGCTATATTTTATTTATACGACTTACCAGAGGAACGTCTGCTTTATATAAATCCTCAGGTAGTACAGATACTTGGTTATACTCAACAGGAGTTTCAAGAGACAGGGTTACAGTCACTGTTCAAACTGATTCATCCTGAAGATTTAGTTAGATTACCTAGCCATTTGCAAAATTTAGAGGCTGGTGGAGATGGCGAAGTCAGAAATTTTGAATTTCGTTATCGTCATGTTAATGGTGATTGGCGATGGTTATCCAGTTATGAAACAGTGATCACAAGAAATGCTGAGGGTAAAACACAGCGAATTTTAGGTATTTGCCAAGATATTACTCAGCGACGATCTACAGAAATTGCTTTGAAGCGAAGTAATGAGCGCTTTGAGTTGGCAGCAGCAGCAGTTAATAGTTTAATATACGATTGGGATGTTGAAAGGGGTACAGTAGAGCGAACTTCAGGTTTAACAACGTTGTTAGGTTATTCTTTAGCAGAGTCACTCCCTAGTGATGAATGGTGGCGATCGCTGATTCATCCAGATGATTTAGATGCTTCACAAAAGCGTTTCAAAACCCAACTTCTAACTAGCGATCGCTATAGCATAGAGTATCGGATCAAGCATAAAGACGGTCATTATATTTGGGTGCAAGATAATGGATTAGCAGCAAAAGTAGAAGGAGAAGTAATTAGAATAGTTGGTAGCAGCAGTGATATTACTGAACGCAAACAAACAGAAGCCTTATTAAAAGAGAATACTGAGCGGATGGAGTTAGCAACCACAGGAGCAGAAGTTGGTATGTGGTTTTGGAATATTTTGACTAACGAGTTAGTATGGACAGATAAATGCAAAGCTTTATTTGGATTATCCCAAGATACCCAAATAAGTTACGAATTATTCCTTAAATGTCTGCATCCAGAAGACCGAGAACGCACTCATGAAGCTGTCACGCAATGTTTGGAAGCGAATAGAGATTACGATATAGAATACCGTAGTGTGTGGGATAATGGTAGCATACACTGGATAGCTGCAAAAGGTCGAAGCTTTCGGGATACTGAAGGTAAACCGATACGGATGATGGGTACAGCCCAAGACATTACTTCTCGAAAACAAGTAGAAGAAAGTCTTGTTATTAGTCAGGAACGGTTAGAATTAGCTCAGAAAGCTGGAGAAATAGGTAGCTTTGATTGGGATGTGCAAACAGGACAAGTCACATGGACTCAAGAGTTAGAAACAATTTTTGGTTTTGAAGAAGGTAGTTTTGGTGGTAGATATGAAAACTGGCAAGCGCGTGTTCATCCCTATGACTTGCCACTGATAGAGCAGAGTTTACAAGAAACAATGCAAAATTACATCGAACAATGGCAAGCAGTTTACCGAATGTTTCGCTATGACTCCGGTGAAATGCGTTGGATTGATGCAAGAGGACGGTTTTTTTACAATTCTGGTCAAGTAGTCAGGATGATTGGGACAAATGTAGATATTACTGAGCGCAAACAAACAGAAGAAGCACTCAGACAAAGCGAGTTAACTTACCGTACTCTCGCCGATACTATGCCCCAAATGTTCTGGATTACCCAACCAGACGGTTATCATGAATATTACAACAAGCGTTGGTACGATTATACAGGAACAACTCCAGAGCAAGCTCAAGGTGAAGGATGGAAAAATTTACTACATCCTGATGATGTTGAAAAAACTCAAGCAATTTGGAGTGAGTCGTTGTGTACAGGCAAAGACTATAATATAGAATATCGCTTTAGACGTGCTTGTGATGGACAATATCGCTGGCATTTAGGGCGAGCATTTCCCTTACGTGATGAAGATGGGCAGATAATTAAATGGTTTGGTTCCTGTACAGATATTCACGACCAAAAGTTGGCTGTGGAAGAACGTGTGCAAATGTTAGAGCGGGAGAGAAACGCACGTCAGGAAGCAGAAAAAGCAAACCGAATTAAAGATGAGTTTCTAGCAGTACTATCTCATGAATTGCGATCGCCTCTGAATCCGATATTAGGTTGGGCAAAACTTCTCAAAACCCGAAAATTTGACGAACCAACTACAGCGAAAGCATTTGATACCATTGAACGCAATGCAAAATTGCAGATCCAGTTAATAGATGACTTGTTGGATGTTTCCCGTATCCTGCGGGGTAAGCTCTCCATTAATTTTACAACAGTTGATTTGACTACCGTTATTGATGCTGCCATGGAGACGGTAAAATTAGCAGCAGAAACTAAAAAAATTCAACTCAAATTCGTCAACTTATTTACCTTCTCCCGTCCAACTGTTTTGGGAGATCCTTATCGTTTACAGCAAGTTGTTGGCAATTTACTAAGTAATGCAGTCAAGTTCACACCCAATAAAGGACGAGTTGAAGTCATCTTACAAGAGGATGAAACAACACAGTTTGCTCAAATTATAGTGACTGATACTGGGATGGGTATTTCCAAAGAATTTTTACCCCATGTATTTGAATACTTTCGTCAAGCAGATAGCAGTACTACCAGGCAATTTGGTGGATTAGGGTTGGGACTAGCGATCGTTAGTCACATGGTAGAGTTACACAAAGGTACAGTCGCAGTGGACAGTCTAGGAGAAGGAAAAGGAGCGACTTTTACCGTTTCATTAGGTTTAGCGAATCAACAGTTAGAAGTGGCAAACAAAAGTAGTGAAAATTCTGACTCTCAAAATTTGCAAGGAAAACGCATCTTAATTGTTGATGATAGTCCTGATACGCGGGAGTACATCGGTATTTTATTAGAGCAATTTGGTGCTACTGTCACCGTAGCCAGTTCAGCCAAGGAAGTATTAGCTTTGATACCAGAATCCCAGCCTGACTTATTAATTAGTGATTTAGGAATGCCAGAAATGGATGGTTATAGTTTAATTCAGGAGATTAGAGCCAAACCACCAGAGCAACTTGGAAATTTACCCGCGATCGCTCTAACTGCATACGCTAGTGAAAAAGACCAAGAGCAAGTTTTAGCTGCTGGCTTTCAGAAACACCTCGCTAAACCCATTGAACCGGATAGATTATTGGCAGCGATCGTTGATTTGTTGGGGTGATGGGGGTGATGG
>Ga0224723_1002103_pt1 | contig 11293 bp, 14 predicted proteins | sample Balambano_FR2_Me_FD_161647 | JGI IMG/M metagenome (GOLD analysis project Ga0224723, IMG submission 161647) | Freshwater sediment microbial communities from Lake Towuti, South Sulawesi, Indonesia - Balambano_FR2_MetaG | ecosystem: Environmental > Aquatic > Freshwater > Lake > Sediment | place...
CCCTCTCCCCCTCCCCCCTTCCCAGTAAATCTCAAACTAGTTTAAGATAATTTACACAAGTCTAATCCAAGGGCGACTTTACAAAGGCTCTGATAGACTGAGTTTACATAAGTAAATTATTCGTAAAGGACAGATACACTCATGAATAGCGAAATTTTGACAGCAGCACTGTTACCCTTCACTTTAATTTTTGTGGGCTGGGGTCTAGGAGCATTATTACTGAAAATTCAAGGCGCAGAAGAAGAATAAGCTCTTCATAACTAAAATTTAGATTGAAAGACAATTTCTCGGGCTTTCAATCTAAAAACCATCTACTTACAAAATGTAAATTTTTGTTTGCGTGGATGACTCTGATAAAATTTTATTCATAAAACTTTACAAGTTGTAACGAACCCTCATGACAATATTAATCGTCGGTGCCACTGGCACCTTGGGAAGACAGGTGGCTCGTCGTGCTATCGATGAGGGGTATAAAGTACGCTGTCTTGTGCGGAGTCAAAGAAAAGCTGCATTTTTGAAAGAATGGGGTGCTGAACTGGTAGGGGGAGACTTGTGTTGTCCGGACACGTTAAGTCCAGCATTAGAAGGAGTAAACATAGTCATCGACGCAGCAACAGCTCGTCCAACAGATTCATTGAGTATTAAGCAAGTAGATTGGGAAGGGAAAGTAGCGTTAATACAAGCAGCCAAAGCAGCAGGAGTAGAGCGTTTTATCTTCTTTTCAATTTCCGATGCTGAAAAATACCCAGCTGTACCGCTAATGGAAATTAAGCGATGTACAGAACTATTTTTATCTGAGTCTGGTTTAAATTACACAGTATTGCGGCTAGCAGGCTTCATGCAGGGCTTGATTGGTCAGTATGGTATTCCCATTTTAGAAGGACAGCCAGTATGGGTAACAGGTGAATCTTCTCCCATAGCTTATATGGATACCCAAGATATAGCGAAGTTTGCCATTCGTGCTTTGTCAGTTAAAGAAACTGAGAAAAAAACTTTCCCAGTTGTGGGAACTCGTGCTTGGAGTGCAGAAGAAATCATCAGTTTATGCGAACGGTTATCAGACAAAGAAGCTAGAGTAACAAGGATGCCTATAGGCTTACTACGTAGTATACGTAAGATGTTGCGCTTCTTCCAGTGGGGATGGAATGTAGCAGACAGACTAACATTTACAGAAGTATTGGCAAGTGGTAAATCATTGAATGCGCCAATGGATGACGTATATCAAGTATTTGGTTTAGACCGCAATGAAACCACTACTTTAGAAAGCTATTTGCAAGAGTACTTTAGTCGGATTATGAAGAAACTCAAAGAATTAGACTACGAAAAAGATAAAGTTAAAAAGCAGAAGACGAAAAAAACTCCGTTTAAGAGTAGTCAGTAGGAGTGCTGGGTGCGGAGTGCTGGGTGCTGGGTGCTGAGTGCTGAGTGCTGAGTGCTGGGTGCTGAGTGCTGGGTGCTGGGTGCTGAGTGCTGGGTGCTGGGTGCTGAGTGCTGAGTGCTGGGTGCTGGGTGCTGAGTGCGGGAGGGTACGGGGTAGGTAGTACATAGGGTAGTGGATAACATTAAGCTATTACCGTATTTTCCCTGTTTTTTTTCTCTACTCCCTGTTCCCTATTCCCTACTCCCTACTCCCTACTCCCTACTCCCTTCTTAAAACAACTACCTCCAAAAGCCAAAAATGTGTAAGGATTAACATAATCAAGAGCATTGCATATATTTTGGGTCTTTGAGTGTGCCGAAAGCAGGCATTATATATAATGACGTTAAACCGATAGCGGAGCGCGTCGCTATCGAACTGAAAAACAAGCTAACCGCTGTCGGTTGGAATGTTTGTGTTACTACGGGTGTTGGTGGTATGTTGGGCTACTCTACTCCAGAAAGCCCAGTTTGCCACACGCCAATAGAGGGTCTAATACCACCTGGGTTTGACTCAGAAATGAAGTTTGCTGTGGTTTTAGGAGGAGATGGTACTGTTTTGGCAGCGTCTCGTCAAGTGGCACCTTGTGGTATCCCATTATTAGCAGTCAATACTGGTCATATGGGATTCCTAACAGAAACTTACCTCAGCCAATTACCGAACGCGATCGAGCAAGTAATAGCAGGTGAGTATGAAATAGAGGAACGAGTTATGCTCGCTGTGAAGGTATTTCGCAGTGAGTCAATACTTTGGGAAGCTCTATGCTTAAACGAAATGGTTTTGCATCGAGAACCGCTAACTTCTATGTGTCATTTTGAAATTGTTATCGGTCGTCATGCACCTGTAGATATTGCAGCAGATGGTGTTATTATCTCTACACCAACTGGTTCTACAGCTTATTCCCTGAGTGCTGGTGGACCTGTGGTGACACCTGGAGTTCCAGTATTGCAACTTGTACCAATTTGTCCTCATTCTCTAGCTTCTAGAGCTTTGGTGTTTCCTGATAATGAACCTGTCAATATTTTCCCAGTTAATACTCCGCGATTGGTAATGGTAGTAGATGGAAATGGTGGATGTTATGTGTTGCCAGAAGACCGAGTATACTTGGAGCGATCGCAATACAATGTCCGCTTTATTCGTTTGCAACCACCAGAGTTTTTCCGTATCCTGCGAGAAAAGTTGGGTTGGGGATTACCACACATTGCTAAACCTACATCAGTAGAATTACCTTAATTGTTGGCTGGTAGTGGTTAGTAGGTAGTGGGTAGTTGTTGCTTGTTAATACTTCACTCCCCCATCACCTCCATTACCCCCATCACCTCCCTCCCTCCTCCCAATTAATCCTGATATGAGAACTCACATATTGTACGTATACCTAGCCTTCACAAACCTAAATCTAAAATTGATATGACGCTTGCTCAAAGCCCTTGTGTGTTAGTTATTGAAAGCGACGAGAGCTTAGCAAATCAACTTTCATTTGATTTGAAAGAAGCTGGTTATGAACCGATTGTGGCTCATGATGGTATTGATGGTTTACAACATTGCCGCGATCGCCAACCTGCTCTAATTGTTGTAGACCGTCTACTTACCGGAGAATCTGGACTCTCGTTGTGTAAAAATTTACGAATTGCGGGTTTGCGATCGCCTGTTCTAGTCTTGATGGCCCGAGATACGGTTGATGATCGTGTAGCTTGCCTAGAAGCAGGAGCTGATGACTATTTTATCAAGCCTTACCGCTCGGAACACTTTTTAAACTTGATTCGTCTCTATTTAAAGCCTGATATCGACACCACAGAACAATTACGTTTTGGGGATTTGGTTTTAGACATTGCTACCCGACGTGCCATTATGAATGGACGGGTTATAGATTTGACAATGAAAGAATTTGAACTTTTAAAGTATCTTATGGAACATCCCCGTGAGGTATTAACCCGCGAGCAAATTCTGGAAAATGTCTGGGGTTATGATTTTATGGGTGAGTCAAACGTAATTGAGGTCTACATTCGATACTTACGGCTAAAAATTGAAGACGAAGGACAAAAGCGCCTGATTCAAACGGTACGAGGCGTTGGTTATGTTTTAAGGGAATCATAGTATTTCAGTGTTTTCCCGGATAACAAAAGTTACCCATCAGGATGTAGAATCTAATCTCAGTTGTTAACTTTTTAGACAAGGTAGCGCTGAGTAAATGTTTATGCTATGTTTTTTACAAAACATACAGGTTTTGCTACCTTAACTGAGATTTTATCGGTGTATCTAGATTCAGAAGCGTCAAAATGTAGAGTTTCAGCTTCTAATTATATTAATCATTATTCAATTTATTATGATTCGTTGGTTAAGTATACTCTCAGTAATAAGTATTTTGCTGATTAGCTGTTCTCATTCCACAACAGCTAAGCCTCCCATCGCTAATCCTAATTCCCAAAATGTACCATTAATAACTAACGCTGGTCAAAAACTACCGATTTCTGCCCAAGCTATTTTTCCCAAAAATCAAATTATTCAGCTAGAAGTAGCACGTACACCAAATGAACAGATGATGGGTTTGATGTATCGTCCTGCTTTACCAGATAACCGAGGGATGCTGTTTCAATTTTCTTCTCCAGAATCAATTGGTTTCTGGATGAAAAATGTACCTGTACCTCTAGACATGGTTTTTATCCGCAATCAAGTCATAGTTGGAATTGAGAAAAGTGTACCTCCATGTAATGCTGAACCTTGTCCTGTATACGGTCCCAAAAAAGCTTTTGACCAAGTGATTGAATTGCGTTCCGGACGAGCTACAGAATTAAATTTGAAAATAGGCGATCGCGTCAAAATTGAATTCTTCAACTCCGGCTCATTGCGGAGACAGCCATCAAGGTAAGTCTAGATGCAAGGGTTACAAAATCTTGGTTCAAACAGAGATTGTAAAAAAACTATTACGTGTACTTACAAAAGGAAAATAATTAGTGTAATATTTAATATAGTGACAACGGTATGCAGCTACGTTGCCACAAGTGTGATTACAGCTTGAGTTAATGGTCGAAAAAAAATCCTCCTTTTGGCGTACGTGTAGCAAGACGCTCATAAAGGAGTACAACCAATGGAATCTTTATTACTGCGGATGTAATTAATCAAAGTACTGAAGTATATAGAGATATAACTAATTTGACCTAGGTAGCGATGCTGCTTCTAATTGGAGCAGGTAGTTAACTCTAAGATTTGTGTATCTCAAAACGCCTTAATCAAAGGGTTCGCTAACTTTAATTAAAGATGATCAGTTTGGGAATAGTGACAGATGAAATACTGGCTACTAAGAAAGTTAAATTGGTGTGCTTATATATGACAATACACTCGACCCAAGGAGGTGGGATACAAATGTCACAATCAACGTATTCTCGAATGATTCGTTTTTTACAGGATGATTTGGCAATTTCTACAGACTCTCTAGCGGTAGCTCTGCGTCATTGCGAACAAGATCCTGGCCCATTACCAATGGTTCTCTGGCAATATGGCTTAGTGACTATGGAACAGTTAGAGCAAATTTACGATTGGCTAGAAACTGCTTAGTATGGGTAACTTATTCAGGAACGACATATGTTACATTCACTATTTTTACTAGGAAGGTTAATATATAGGCATATTTCTGACCACGGTTTGTACAAAATTAAATTTAAAGAAAGCGAGTTGAAAATTCAACTCGCTTTCTTTATACTCTCAACTTTTTTAAAGCTTATCAATCAGGAGCAAAAGCTTTACCAGAATTATGATTAATTGACCAACGATGGTCAATCATCACAGAGGAAAATTGACAGATTTCTTCCAGATGCTTTTGCTGAACAGCAGCTTTGCGGAGCGTAATAATTAGCTGATTGACTTGGTGTCGCAAATCTGGATTGTCATTAACTGCTGACATTGTTTGCCTTTCAAGCAGTTGTAGTATAAGTTCGTAGTGAATAGGTGAAGGTAGAGGAATTTGCTCCATGAAGTTGGTTTGAGATTTCAAATCGAGTACCATTAATAGGTCAAAGTTCTTTGGTGGTTTAATAAATTGTCACATACCAAACAAGTAATTAGTTAAAGGTTAGACTCGTTTGGTGATGAAGATTTAGCAAAGAGATTGGCTATAGCTAACTCTGGATCTGATTGTTTTACCAAAGATTCGCCAATAAGCACAGCTGATGCACCTGATTTTTCTACCTTAGTTAAGTCATCATGATTATGGAGTCCCGACTCGCTAACAACTAATATATTTCGTTGTTCAAGTTGACTTGCTCTAGCTACCAGTAGTTGACAAGTAGTTTCTAAGTCAACAGAAAAGTCTTCCAAATTGCGGTTGTTGATTCCTACCAGATATACATCATCTAAAGCTAGCACACGGTCTAGTTCTTCAAGAGTATGAACTTCAATTAATGCTGCCATTTTTAAGGTTTTGGCAATCTTAACAAAATATTGTAAATCTTGATCACTTAGTATTGCTGCAATTAATAATACGGCATCTGCTCCATGAATTCGTGCCCAGTACATTTGATAAGGATAAATAATAAAATCCTTGCACAAAAGTGGTAGGTCTAATTTAGTACGAATGAGAGCCAAGTTATCAAAACTACCTTGGAAAAACTTAGCATCAGTGAGTACAGAAAGACAACTAGCACCGCCTTTTTGATATTGAAGAGCTATTTGTACTGGGTCAAAATCTTCCCGTAAAATTCCTTGACTGGGGGAAGCTTTTTTAACTTCAGCAATCAAAGCCGGCTTAGTTTTACCATTCCGTAGTGCAGCAAGAAAATCACGAGGTAATTCTTCTTGCGAGAGTACTTTTTTTTGCAACTCTTGTAATGGCAATTTTTCTCGCATTTGGTCAACTTCTGTTTCTTTGTGCCAAACAATTTCCTCTAGGATATTATTTGGTGCAGCATCAGGTACTGCCACCTGATAGCGTAGTATAGACACAGCGATAGCAGGGTTAGGATGACGACGACGGATTTCCATAAGAAGGTAGAAGGTAGAAGGAATAAGAAGGAAGGTAGAAGGAATAAGGAGGAACACAAAAAGGATAATTCTTCCTTACCTTTTACCTTCAAACCCCGACTGCTCTTTTATATGCTTCATCTAGAACTTCCGAGAGTGTAGGATGAGCGTGAACCAGATGAGCAAGAGTATGTACAGATTGACGATTGGCGATCGCTGCTGAAGCTTCGTGGATTAAATCAGAAGCGTGTATACCAAAAATATGTACTCCTAGTACTTCTCCTGTATCTTCCCGATAGACAATCTTAGCCATACCGTCAGATTCACCTTCGGCTAAGGCTTTAGAATTTCCCTTAAAATAACTCTTTGCTGTCGCTACCGAAAAGCCTTGATTTTGACCTAAATCCTTAGCTGCTGTTTCAGTCATTCCGACATAGCTAACTTCTGGATGAGTAAACGCTGCTGCGGGGATGCTGTGGTAATCTACTTCCTGATACCTGCCACACATATTCTCTACCGCAACAATACCTTGAGCAGAAGCGGCATGAGCTAGCATCATCTTACCCGTAGCATCACCAATTGCCCAGAGATGAGGAACAACTTCACCTGCGCTCAACACTGCCATTGTGTCATTTACCGGGATAAAATTGCGGCGATCTACTTCCACACCAACAGATTCTAAACCAAGATTTTGGGTTGCGGGGATACGTCCTGTAGCTACTAAACAAGCATCCACCTCAATCACATCAACAAATTCCTTGGTTTTGAAATCAGCTAATTCAATTACTACAGGTGAACCAGGAATTACTTTTTTAGCGTATATCCCAACTTTAGTTTCAATATCGCGGGGAGTAATTAAAACTCTTTCTGCCAGTTTAGCAATATCGCGGTCGAATCCTGGCATTAACTGGTCTAAGGCTTCAATCATCGTGATTTCACAACCTAAAGCCGAGTAAATGTCAGAAAACTCCAAACCTATATAACCGCTACCAATGATTGCTACCCAATCGGGGAGATTCTCCAACTTTACCCCTTGGTCACTAGTAAACACCGTTTTGCCGTCTACTTCAATACCAGGAGGAACAAAGGGAACAGACCCGGGAGAAAGAATTATATCTTTAGTGGTAAAAGTTTTTTCGCCACTATCTGTAGCAACTGTTACTTTTTGTGTTCCCGCAACTTTACCCCAACCTCTGATAATATCTACTCCCAAACGCTTAAGAGAATTAGTCAAGTCACCTTGAATCTTCGCAACCAAATTCAGAGCATGGTTAGCGATCGCCTGTCTATCAAACTGGACATGATCAACTTGAATTCCCAGCATTTTCAGGTGGTGAGCATCACGTAACTCCCGCACACGACCAGAAGCAGCCAATAGGGCCTTAGATGGAATGCAGCCTCGATTAACACAAGTGCCACCCATATCAGCAGCTTCAATAATAGCAGTCTTTAAACCACAACCGACAGCGTGGAGGGCAGCGCCATGACCACCAACTCCAGCGCCAATAATTACTAAATCGTAATCAAATCCTTGACTCACCTTAGCTCCCCCGCGTGCTTGCCTATATATTTTGACCAACTCACGTAATGAAAGCAAGCCCCCTTTATTTTCAGGTGCTGCTTCACTAATTATGATCGAGGCTGATAAGGAAATAGTATTAATGTTTTCAGTATTTTAGTAGCAATAACTACACATATCTTATAAAGGAGGGGAGAGGAGCCACTCTCGTGCGGGGGTCTCCTCCGTTGAGAGAAGTGGCGTGGGGTGATGGAGGAGTGGTATCTGTAAGGGCACTAATATTCTAAAGCGAAATAGACATACAAAATCTGCCTTCTCAGTCGCAAATTATCCGTAATCTTCCAAGAATGCTTTGAAGTTAATTTTAACAAAAACAAATTGCAAAGATATTTAAGGTAGAAATAAATGCGTTACGTAGCTTATATTTCCACAAAAGATGGTGACTCTCTCTCAGTTCGTTCTAAAGCAAATGGCGAAAAAATAGATACCATTTCTAATGGTACAGAAGTTTATGTCATTAGCGAGCCAGTACTTGCAGGTTCTCGAAAGTGGGTACAAATTGGAGACAACCGTTGGATAGCTCAAGAATTTATTACAACTATTAAAAAAGCAAGAGTAGTAGCAACTCGTACTCAAGAAACAATTAACGGTTTAAGAATATATCAAACTAAATTAATCGACAGCACAGACAAAGTTATAAAAACAGTGCGAGCAATTTCTGGTCGAGCAAATAAACAAACTCCATCTCATATCGCTGGTTCTCAAGCACCCTTACCCTTTGGAATTTACACTTTCGATTTTCCTGGCATAGTAGAATTTAAAGCAGGAGAATTTGGTGGTGTTTGGTCTCCAACTACACCTAAATTTAGTACAGGACGTTCAGAAATAGGTGTTCACTATGACCCATCAGCGTTACTACAAAATGCTAACAGCGGTACAGCAGGTTGTTTTGCGACACCAACCATCAAGGAAAGAGACATTATGACGAATTTTATCCGTACTTACAAACCCACTCATTTGATTGTTTTTGAAGGATAGTTTCAAACCCCGATTTTTTTAAAAGTCGGGGAGCTAATATTCTAAAATCAGCTTTTTTAAATATGCAACTTTTTCTTGACTGAGACGATAAATTTCTGGTGCTGGTTTACCTACAATATGTCCTTGAATATAAGTGACGCCAAATTCTTTCAAACGACGTAAGCTCAAAGGAACGCTTTCGTCAACACCTTCAACAATTACATTTGATGGATTTAAATTATTCGCTGTCACAAGTTCATGAACAAAACGAATAATTACATCGCTTGGTGGATGATACAAAATATCACGATCAATTTTCACATAAGAAGGATTTAAGCCAGCGAGACGAGACACTGAAGCATAACCAACCCCAAAATCATCAATAGCAAATCTAATTTTTAATTGACGTACGTATTCTAAAAGTACGTTTTTAAAAACTACCATACCGTCTTTTAATTTGGGTAGCTCAGTCTTTTCGGAAATTTCTAAAATGAGATTTCTAGGAAAAATAATTTGCTCCACAAGAATCTGACGTACAGTTTCAAAATACTCAGAATGCATTAAAGACTCAGGATATACATTTACAGAAAGTGGTACAATGTCTTCTACTCTTCTTTGCTTCGATCTATTTAGTCGATAGCTTTTCGTAGCACATTTTAAAAAATATTTGTCTAGTTCAACAATAAAACTTGACCCCCATAGCTCTGCTGCTTGAAATAAATCAACAGGAGCCATAAAGCTATCTGGATTTCTTGCCAATGCTTCCCAACCACTAATAAATAAATACTCTAAATCTAAATGGAGTACAGGCTCGAAGTAAACTATCATTCCTTGAAGACGTGTTAAAAATAAATTCAGTCTTCTGTTATAAAGGGAAGCAGAAACAAATCCAAAAGTTTTCTTTAATTCATCAAGAATAGCTGCTTCTACCAAACTAGGATAAACAAATGAAGTTTGACTGCTCTGATAAAAAGTTGAGACAATTAAACTACATACATCTTCTAATAAAAATGAATCCTGTGGAAGGCCACAAACAACAATCATCTCGGATTTGAGTGATGTTTTTAGTGGAATAAAAACAATTGCTTTGGAAATTCTTTGACTATTTTCATAGATTTTATATATTCCATGGTAAGCAGGATTAAAAATACATTTAGGAAATATTGATGATAAGATAATTGAATTAATGATTTCAAGATAAATATTGCTGCTTATATCATCGTCATCACTTTTAAACTTAACAATCCATTTATCTTGCTCATAACTTATAACTAGAGCAAATTCTGCTGTTAATGAATCCTTGATAATTTTTAAAATTTGACTATTAACTTCAGTTTTAGCGGTGACAGTTTTGTCAGTCAAATCTGTAAGTCGTAAAATTAAGTTCTTGATCAAGTCTTCGTAAGGCTCTAAAAAGTTATGTAAGTAAGACACTTGTGCGTAAGAATTATAAATATTTTATGGTATCTGACTATTGAGGTAATTTATCTGATTGGTACTCTCTGCAATTATTTACGATTCAGCATAACAGCGATAAAAGTATATTAACGCACATTAAATACTACTACGACCCTAAAAATCACATCCATTATATACACTGCAAAAACTTTTAAACGGAGAGAGAGGGATTCGAACCCTCGTATACGTTGCCGCATAACAGCATTTCCAGTGCTGCGCCTTCAACCACTCGGCCATCTCTCCAGATGCCACAAGTTAAAATAATATTATACTTTAAAAAAAAATGCAAACAATTTCTTAAAAATTAGAAGATGGTGAGAATGGCAGTAGGTAATGGGAAAATAGCGATCGCAAAACCTATATTTGAAAATAGCTATGTCTGGTAAATATACAATAAAAATTAGCGATCGCGCCACAGGCAAACAATATACTCTAGAAGTACCAGATGATTATTACATTCTCCACAGCGTTGAAAAACAGGGTATAGACCTGCCATTTTCCTGTCGTAATGGAGCATGTACCACTTGTGCAGTCAGAGTACTAGCAGGAGAGATTTATCAACCAGAAGCAGTAGGACTATCACCAGAGTTGCGTGAACGAGGGTATGCACTGTTGTGTGTAAGTTACGCTCGTTCAGATTTAGAAGTAGAGACACAAGACGAAGACGAAGTTTATCAACTGCAATTTGGGCGCTTTTTTGCTAGAGGTAGAGTGAAAATGGGTTTACCGTTAGATGAAGAGTAGGGGCTGGTTTTGAAACCTCCCCGTACTTGGTAGTTGTTAGTAGGTAGTAGATAGTTGGTAGTTGTTAATACTTTCCCCCCATCACCTCCATCACCTCCATCACCTCCATCACCTCCATCACCTCCATCACCTCCATCACCTCCATCACCTCCATCACCTCCATCACCTCCATCACCTCCATCACC
>Ga0224723_1002104_pt1 | contig 11291 bp, 10 predicted proteins | sample Balambano_FR2_Me_FD_161647 | JGI IMG/M metagenome (GOLD analysis project Ga0224723, IMG submission 161647) | Freshwater sediment microbial communities from Lake Towuti, South Sulawesi, Indonesia - Balambano_FR2_MetaG | ecosystem: Environmental > Aquatic > Freshwater > Lake > Sediment | place...
GAATAATGGTGTAATCTTCATAGTATTCTCAAAGTCATCACTCTTTATATTTGACTGCTAAATTTATACCAATAGAAATTTTTCGTGTCAATAACCTATAACTGATTATTTCTTTTTTTGCTTTGCTGTATGCGAGATTATATCATGAAAATTTTTGGTATTGCTGTTGCAATTATCTATCCATATCGATAGCATGGTATATAGATGAAAAAAATAATCGCTATTCTTGGAGTCGTTGTCATACTGGTTGCAGTACCCCTGACCGTGTTTATCCTTCAGCAGCAAACACAAACTCGCATCGGAGCTGCAAAAGCAACCACTATGTCACTTACCGGACCCTCCAGTATCACAGTAGACCAGCAGTTTGATATCACCATCACGATCTCTCCGCGCGAGCCAAATGCCATCTCGTTTATCAAGTTGACGCTTACCTATGACGGTACAAAACTGCAACCTGTTGGCAGTGGCCTCTCACCTATTTCATTGGGGACGGATCGTGAACTGATTACACTCGAGACTGCGAAATTTAATGCAAGCTGTACTGATCCCGTTTGCCCACTCACTATGACGCTCTCTATCGGCGCAGATCCTAATAAGGCAATCAGAACTACCACCACTGTCGCAAAAGCGACCTTCAAAGCACTCTCTCCTACTACAGCAGGTGCGCAGACACAAATTACCGCCAACGGTACACAACTGCTTTCGCTTGGAGCAGCAGACCAGGTAAGTGAGAACGTACTCTCATCCGATCCGTCGCCTGTCCGTCTCACCATCTCAGGAGCTGCAGTCTCACCAACCCAATCACCTACTGCCGGACCTACTCAGGGTGCCCCAACGCCAACTCCGCGATCATCAGGCAGCAGCACTGCTCCTGGTGTTCCTCAGGCAGGAACACAGGCGACTCCAACACCGACGCTTGTCAGCTGCAGCAGCCTGTCTGCGTCTACCACTCGAGGACCATCACCTTTGACACTGACCCTGACTACCACAGGAAGTGGACAAAATAATATTTCCCGCATAGTGTTTAATTTCGGTGATACTACCGTACAGACGGTTACAAGTGGTGGTGGAATCGGATCAAGAAACATCAATCTACAACAACAGCATACCTACGCCAATCCCGGTGTCTATACTGCTACAGCGACATTTACTGATGACGCCGGGAATGTCAGTAACCCTACCTCCTGTTCTCAAACCATTACCGTGACGAGCGCCGACGGTTCAACTCCGCAAGGATCAACCATACCGCCAACGGGCTCTACCACTGCATTGCTGGCCGGTGTCGCAGCAGCTGCAATCGTCATCATCGGCGCAGCAGTGATGTTCGGCCTTTAACTGCTACTGCTCGATCATTGAGAACAACGCTTCCTGCGGAATCTCAACTTTGGAGATAGATTGCATCTTTTTCTTACCCTTTTTCTGCGCTTCAAGCAACTTGTCTTTACGCGTTCTATCTCCTCCGCTCATTTTTGCTAGCACATCTTTTCTGAATGGAGGAATTTCTTCCCTTGCGAGAATACGTGCCCCTATGCAACATTGGATAATCTGTCTCACTTGTTGCCTGGGGAGCGCATCTTTGAGTTTATCTGCTTTTTGTCTTGCTATATAATCAGCTCCATCACGGTAAGTCATTTCGGAGAGTACATCAACAGGGGTGTCGTTGATACGCACCTCGATGTTCACCAGATCTGCAACACGATAATCCGTCAGGATGTAGTCGATGCTTGCATACCCTGCAGATGCGGATTTCAGCTCCGATGACATACCTTTTACAAAACTCGCGTACGGCATGTCATACGTCAACACTACTGCATCATCCTGATATTCCATACTGACCAGAGATCCCCGGTGTTTCTGACAGATAGTCATAATTCCTCCAACGTACACTGAGGGAACATGAATCATGATCTGCATGTATGGCTCATGCCACAGTTCCCCTTCCTGTCGATATTCCACATGAGGAATAGTAAACAGAGGGGAAAGCGAAAACTCACGCTCAAGTCTCTGTCTGAAAATATCTGCATGTAATAGTCCCAAAAATCCTACCCGAAATCCGCTTCCCAGAAATGCCGAATACTCTTCATGAAATGTGATTGATGCATCAATCAGCGCAAGTTTCTCCAGCGCCTGTTTCAGCGGAACCAGTTGATCGGTAGAGCGGGGATACACACCGAAGAATACCATCGGTTTCGGGGTCTGATATCCAGAGAGAGCGGTTACCGATCCAATGAGCGTTTTATCGGATGTTGTCATTGTATCTCCAACACGAACTGATCTGATATCTTTTACTCCTGTCACAACATACCCAATCTCTCCTGCGCGAAGTACTCCAGACGAAACGAGCGACGGTGTAAATACTCCAACATCCAGCGCGTTGGTCCTCAGTCCTTCTTGTTGCATGAGAGCAACCTGCTGATTGGTACGTATCTCGCCATCCACGATACGGACGAATGCGACAACTCCCCTGTGTTCGTCGTACACAGCGTCAAAAATGAGCGCACGAAGGGGTTGTTGCTGGCTTCCAGCTGGAGGTGGAATCTCATGCACTACACGCGTAAGAAGTGCCTCAACACCCTCCCCGGTCTTCGCGGATATGTACGAGAGAGAATGTTCTGCAAATCCCATACTGACGAGCTGTCTTGTCACTTTTTCGGTCATCGCCATCGGCGCGTCGATCTTATTGATCGCGGGAATAATCACCAATCCTTCCTTTCGTGCAGTACGAAGATGTGCAACCGTTTGAGCCTGCACGCCTTTCGTTGCATCGACAAGTAAAATAACTCCTTCACACGCTGCGAGCGTTCGGGAAACTTCATATGAGAAATCAACGTGTCCAGGGGTATCAATCAGATGAAGGACGTACTCCGTATCATTCGCTCTATAGTGCATACGTACAGGAGCAAGCTTGATCGTAATGCCGCGTTCACGCGAAATCGGATTCTGGTCAAGAAACTGTTCGTTGCGAGAAAGCATATCTGCGGAAATCGTCTTGGTTATCTGCAGAAACCTGTCCGACAGCGTCGATTTACCATGGTCAATATGTGCGATTATGGCGAAATTGCGGATCGATCTACTCATGCGCGTAGTATACCATGCCAGCTATAACTCATGCAGTGAACTGAGGATACCTCTCAGGCTTTTTTGAGGATTGTGCAGCGGAATGTTACCCCATTGTTGAAACAGCGGATCGTTCCCCGTGAGAATACGCATCACATCAGTAACTTTTTTATGCGACTGCACGTACTGATACCAGTAGTCGAGGATCCGGTAGAGCGAATGCATATGCTTCTCATGAAATGACCCCTGGTGTACGATTTCATGAAATGAAACAAGTCCGTATTTTAGGATATCGCCATAGTACAGATATTTATTGAGCAATTCCTTCCCGAGTGAAAGACGGAGCTTTCCTCCGTTTGTCACGGAAAGTATGCCGATATCCACCATCACTGTCGCCTGCTGTAACGCGAGCAAATAGTATGGCTCGAGCGTTTCCGATGGATAACTCCTCCCGAAATATACGCTGCCAAACAATAATGCAGCGATGACATATGCCTCAGTTCTCAAGTGGCTGGGCAGTCGTTTTTTTCGATGTGTACGCACATAGGTAAACTGTAATTCGCGCAAAAGCGGTAGCTGCCAGGTGTCGGTAAGCATCTCGTTGAGTACGTTTCTCAACGAGCCTAACCGTTCCTGAATCAAGGGTGTATTGCCAAACGGTTCAAGAAGCTCATGCATGATAACCCAGACAATTCCCGCTGTTTTGACATCGCTCCAAGCTACGCGTTTAAATACCTCTTGTGAGCGATGGTCGCATAATTCGAAAAAATGTGCCTTTGATTTTTCAAGTCGTCTCTCAATTTCATCCGTCATCAGGATAGTAATTCCTGACTGTAAACCCGCTCCGGCAAATTTCCTCCCGCGATATCCTGTCTGTGTCAGATATACACCGCAATACAGATCTCCATTGAGAAGGCTTTTGATGAATTCACGTGACGTTTCGAGATGCAACTCTCTTTTCATGACAGCGCATGCAGCCTGTCTGACTTCTTCAGCGATGTGTTGTATCGTATTTCCAGCAGTATGACTCAACACGACATAGGGAGATGCGTGATAGGTGTGTTTATGATCATCGTATGACTGCCTCAAGCACAACAGGATAATTCCTTCATAATCGTTTCTGAGTATTTTCGTCTCCCAGAGGTTAAATTGCTCCCAGGCCAATTGGGTTGGTGAAAGACTTTCCATGCTCTCTCCTTCCGCTGATGCATACTCTGTCAGCAACGCATTCACAAACGAGGAGTAATATGCGCGTAAGAGTCTACTCTTCTGCGTCTTGATTACCGATAATTCTCGCACTGCCGCGTTATATACCGACACAATTGTATTGATATGTTCTGGAAACAATAATTTCCATGATCGCTGATAGATCAAACCGTTGTGTTCTACAAGTACACAATAGGGATCCGCAATGTTTTTTTCTTTCATCACTGCCAGCGACAGATTGGGCTGCTGAAGGATTGCCTTTCTCCAGGATCGATGCAATCCTTCAAGCGCATCCGCTGCATTGATAAATGCTGTTAAAGAGATCTTGTCCTCCGGGGCAATGCCCTTGAGTGATCCTGATTGAATCATTTCGTGGATTGCGAAACGTATAGCCGTTTCTTTTTCCTCTTCGAGACGATACAATGCTTCGCGTGTATCCAGGTCGGCGATCATGATGTCATCGTCGCGTATTGCCTTGATAAAATCCTCCTCTGATATGCCGAGACGTGTGTGTAATTTTTCAGCGAGATAACGTGTACAGAAAGTATCGGTGACTCTCTCTCGTATATTCAGAAGAGCTTGCAGCTGTTTGGGTGTGCCGGTTTCAATACGAGTATCATGACGTCTTTCTCCCTGCTGTCTGACATGAAGTGCTGACGATAGTTTTTGGACTGAAGCATGATGCATGATTATCTATCTCCCTTCCTCACGGGAAATGAGCAGATGAGAGAGATCGTATTCCCGCATGAGTTGATCAACCTGATCAGCAATCTCATACTCCTGATATTCATGAGAAGTAAGTCCACGTACATATCTCGGCTCCTTCCTGTCATTTTCGAGAACAACATCGTCCCATCGGGTGGTAGCCATAAACTGCCGTGCGATATCAGAGAGTCCCTCTATCAAAAATCCTCCGATGATTGCGTCAATATAACTTTGCAGGACAGGATATTCTCTGCTTGAGAGAGCATGATACGTATGTCCCCACTGATCTGATCTGCTTGAGGGCATATATAATATCATCTGATCATTTTCATTCAGCTGAAGATCTTCTGCTCCTTTAACCAATGAATAGTCGATCTGTGTTTGATCATATCCATTATCAATCTCTCGCGAATCAAAAAATGGAAACGTCTGTATATCTACTTCCACCAGCACGATCGGAAGACGTACGCCTGCCGCTTGTCGTACTCCAAGTGAAGTTGCTCGCATAGGATATGAGCGCTTGTCAAACACGCGCTCAAATCCGTCAAGTGTCGCGAGATGTCCTGGTACATGCTGAAAATACGTCTGCCTGCGATTAGCATCACGAAATAGGCTTCCATATCCGATGATAAAGATGCGTTGAGCGTGTAGATTCATAGATCGTTGCGGACATAAAGTATATCACAGATTATGCCCTCAATCGAGTCTGATCGATTACTTCATCACTTTTATTGAGAATTTCTTTCCAGTTTCCAATACGCCGAAATACCAACAGAAAAATTCCCGCTTCTTTTACCCGCATCACCCATGTCAACAGCAGATAAATCGAAAGCCCGATGATACTGACTATTCCAGTAAGAGCAATCAGATGAATAGTTCTCGTGGTATCAAACACAAGCTGATCCAGTAGTTTAAGAGGAATATATAATGCGATACCGGTCAAGACAGTCGCTGCCGTCAGTTTACCAAGCGTCTTAAGCATTTCCGATCGATCAAATCCTCCCACCTTTTTCTCAAGCACCTCAAATAGAAGCATCAGCTGCAGGATACCAGTTACCGAGTACACGAACGCCAGTGAGCCGATGTCCATCTGAAATACGACGATGCTGACCCACCCGAGACCGACCATTAAGAGCGTCGTGCACGCTCCGATAATCAGAGGTGTTTTCGTATCGTGCAGCGCATAAAATGCGCGTGCCACAAGATATGTCAACGCCTGTGCAAACATCCCTACTCCAAATAATGCGAGAGTTCGGCCGGTAAGAACAGTGGCTTGCCAATCAAATTCCGATGCTCCGTATACCAGACGTACCACTGGAATACGAAGCACGATAAACAGTACCGCAATGGGAAGGATCAGATAGAGCATCTGGGTAAAACTGGTAAGAAACGTTTTTTTGAACGCCTCAAGATTCGTTCTTTCGCGTGACAGCACCGGAAATGCCGCCTGCGCTATCGTCTGACCAAACAACACAACCGGCGCAAATGCTAATGTCTGGGCATAATCAAATATCACATAATTTCTTCCAGCATCCTGCATAAACGAGATAATTGCCAGTGTTACCAGACTACCTATCTGAAATATTGCAAGCGAGAGAGTCCGGGGCCACATGAGAGACACTACTTCGCTCACTCCTTTATCAGCGAATGAAAATGAAAATGAGAAACGAAACCCCACTCTTCTGATTACCGGAAGCTGTGTCAATACAAACAGCCCTGCTCCGATAATCGTACCGTAAACAGGGGCATAAATTCCTACGAAGGGATGAAGCCAGAGAATTCCTACGATGATGCCCAAGTTATACATCGCTGCCGCTACGCCGGGAACAAAAAACTGGCTGTGCGATTGCAGGAGTGCGGCATAAAAACTCCCTACGATAAACAACAGCTGCGCAACCAACAATAACCGCATCATCTGAGCCATAAGCACGAGCTGTTCATGGGGAAATCCTGGCGCTATGAGTCGAACTGCGCCGTCAGCCAGAAAAAACAACGTAATTCCGATTACAATAAATACGGCCATTCCCCATATCAGCAGCCGCGAAGCAAAAAGGTCCGCTCCCTCACGATCCTGCTTGCTGAGATATTCACTAAAAACCGGGATGAACGCCGAAGATAACGCGCCAGCGATAATCACCTGAAAAAGAACGTCAGGAAGCCGTGATGCAGCAAGATATACGCCCAGTTCGTTTGAGGCACCGTAGGTTCCTACGAGTAAACGCTGGCGGATAAGTCCAAGAATCTGCGAGAATACAACGGTTGCCATGATCACAAATGCGGCAGAGAGGATATTGGTCTGTTTCTTGAGAAACAGATGGAGACCTTGACGCAAAAATGCAGGAGACATATGGCTTGCGACATTGAGTATAGCATGGTATAATTTTCTTATGCCAGTCATTCGCTCAGCAAAAAAAAAGCTTCGCAAAGACATGAAGCGGACTATTGCAAACCGCAATACGAAAGTGTCGATGAAGCAGACCATCAAAAAAGCGGCTTCTCATCCATCAATAGACACACTCAAAAACGCTTTTTCTGCTGCGGATAAAGCCGTAAAGAAGCATCTTATCCACAAAAATAAAGCTGCACGCATTAAATCACGCCTTGCGAAACTGCTCTCCGCTCTTACCTCGAAATAATCGCCTTTCTCGTTTACAAATACCTGTAAAATACCTAGACTAGTAATATGGCGCAGATGCAATCGGTCAATCTCGTAAGGGGAAGACGCCCGCATATCTTCGACCGCGCACTCGCGTGGTCAGTGTCAGTAGGAAGAGTACTCATCATGATCACCGAAATTGTCGCGCTATCGGCGTTTGCGTATCGGTTTTATCTCGACAGGCAAATTATCGACCTGAAAGACCAGATCGCACAAAAACAAAGCGTCGTCGCCTTCTTTGCACCCAGCGAAGAGCAATACCGCAATCTGATCGACCGGCTGTCCATAGCGAAAAAAGCGATAGCTCAGGAAGTCTCGAGTCAGAAAGTATTTCTGGATATCAACGCACTCATCCCGCAAACCATGCAGGTGCGGACTTTGACATATCAACCCGAGAGCATACGCATCGATGGCGCTACGCAAAGTGTAATCGACCTTGCAACATTTGTCACCAATGTCCGCGGATACCCACAAGTACAGGGGGTAAGTCTGGATAAAATTGAGAATAAGACAACAACCGGAACTGTTGCTGTTACTCTCACGATCAACCTGAAACAACCGTCTCAACCGACACGAAGGAGTACGTCGCCATGAAACCACGATCACCACTGAAAGTACCGTATTCAGTTTCACTTTCTTCTCTATTTCCTAAAATACAGGAGGAGAAAACTGCGTCATTGATTACGCTCTGTCTGACGCTTGGAGCAAGCGCATTATTGATCGTCTTTGCAATCGCACCGACTATGGGGACAATTACCCAATTGAATACTTCTCTCTCCGACAATCAGTTTGTCAACAGCCAGCTGGAGACAAAGATTCAAAACCTTTCAGCGTTGCAAAAGCAATACGATAGTCTGAGCGAATCGCTTCCTGTGGTATATCGTGCGATCCCTCAATCGGCAGATATCACCGTACTGCTTGGACAAATACAAGCGCTTGCACAGCGATCTGCGCTCGCGGTCATCAGACTGCAGACGTTTCCTATCGAATTGCCGACTGTCAAACAAACCACAACGCATAGCTCATTCGTTGTTGCGGTAGATGTACAAGGATCCTATACTGATGTAGTACGCTTTTATGCTGCACTGGGTTCGTTTGAACGCATACTAACACTCGATACGTTGTCTATCGCCCGTTCCAGCGGAAGTACGGATACCGTCAGAGCGAGCATAAGAGGGACTGCATATTTCAAAACTTTATGAAACGAAACGATATTGTGTTTTTTCTTGTATCAACAATGATCGTCGCGATCGCGTGGATCATTTTCACCGTGATCCATCAGTCTCAATCAACGATCAGCGACAGTGTCGCTCAACAAATCGCGCCAATCGCAGGGTCGTTTGATATGCAAACCATTGAACAAATCAAGGACCGTACTCAGGTCTCCCCGCTTATCAGCACTATCAGCGCTGTTCCCACAGCGCTTCCTACTCAAACGATTACCCCTCCTGCCCGTATCGCTCCACAGTCATCGCAGACAGCGACAGGAGGAGCGCAATGAAGACGCATCCATTCTGGGATAAGCGAATCCCGACAGTATTTGCTCTTTTTCTTCTCGTCATTGGCGTAGGAGTTACCACGTTTCTTGTTCAGACAGGAGTCAGACTCGCAGGATTCGCTTCGCCCACCAATGAGCCACAGAACATCCGGATTACCAATATCACAGATGTCAGTTTTACACTCACATATACAACTCAGGCAGCCTCAATCGGCACAATTGCAGTCGGAAAAACCCAGGATGCGCTCACACAGATTGCGTTTGATGACAGAGATAGCGCAACTGGTATCCCCAAACCGTATCGAACGCACTCAATAACCGTACGCAACCTTAATCCTGAGACAACGTACTATTACTCGATCACGTCTGGAGCTGACACATTCCTTAACAACAATGAACCCTTTACGATCAAAACAGCTCCTTCCATTACCGCTGCCCCCCTCAATCAGGATCCTATCAGCGGTAAAATCAACAATGCAGGGGCTAATACGCTTGTCTATGTGACATCTGATACCGGACAAACTCTCTCAACACTTGCAAAAGAAAGCGGCTTGTTTATCATTCCTCTGAATACATTTCGAGCACAAAATCTCGGTTCCTACGCATCGCTGTCTGCATCCACAACGCTCCAACTTTACATCACTGATGCCGTCAATGAATCACGGGTCAATCTGTCTTCTGCTTCGCGCAATCCTATGCCGCTGACTACAATTGGAAACAACTACGATTTTACCCTTTCTCCACAAGCAATCGCTGCAACCAACAGCGCTGCGCTTTCCAGCGCATTTCCGTCATTTGCTCTCGAAAAAAATGTAAGCGCCACTATCCGTATCATCCGTCCGTCACCAGGGGAATCATTCACTGACCAGCGTCCGCAATTTCGCGGAACCGCACTCCCCAACAGTAGTGTCGCAATCAGTATACACTCAGAACAGGTAATCGAATCAACGGTAACTGCCGATGCAGGAGGGAACTGGACATTCCGTCCTCAGGAGTCAATCGCTCCGGGGGATCATACTCTTACTGTCACCACCAAGGATCAGTTTAATATACTCCAGACTCTGACTCGTCCGTTTACCGTGTTTGCACAAGGCACTCAGGTTTCTCAAAGCGCGACCCCCTCCGCGACACGTACCCCTTCCCCCACGCCAGCTCCTTCGCTGACTCCTACTCCCACGCTTACACAGCAAAACGGATCTTCACCTGCTGCTTCTCTCAGTCCGACTCCTATGGTGACAATTACCAAGGGCGGGCTTCCTCCGACAGGCAACGAGTCCATGGTTGCTGTCGGAGTGATAGGAGCGCTTTCAACCCTTGCAGGCATTGCAATCTTTCTGGCAACCCGTACAATACCTCTATGAATGTCGCGATAATCGGGGCGGGATTTACCGGATTGACAGCTGCATATCACCTCATCAAAAAAGGCCACCAAGTGACGGTATTTGAAAAAGAAAAACTCCCGGGAGGTCTTGCAATCGGCTATACCAAGCCTGAATGGAGTTGGACATTGGAGTCGTTTTATCACCACTGGTTTACCAATGATGACGCTGTTTTGGAACTCGCCCGTTCACTTTCGTATCCGGTTATCACCCGACGTCCGACAACCTCTGTGCTTATCCAGGGTAAGTTATATCCGATGGATTCACCCGCATCGCTCCTTCGTTTTCCCTTGCTGAGTTATGTCGAAAAAATCCGCATGGCAGCAACACTCGCAGCTATCCGATACAATCCGTTCTGGAAACCACTTGAGAGATATACCACAGCACAAGTGCTTCCCAAATTCATGGGAGACAGATCGTATGAGATGATCTGGCGACCTCAACTACAAAACAAATTCGGGACGTTTGCCAACGACATTTCCCTGGCATGGTTCTGGGCACGTCTGACAAAACGCACCCCGTCTCTGGCATACCCTGAAGGGGGATTTCTGCGTTTCGCTCAGACACTGACGCGCAATATACAGACACAGGGAGGGAAGGTCCATTTCGGAGTTGATATCGATACCCTGACTGACACGACGCATGTGACAGTTTCGTATACCACTTCCAAGAAATACACCGCGACATTCGACAGGGCAATCGTCACAGTCCCCACTTTTGTACTCAGCAAGATCGCGCCTCAACTTCCGAGAACATACGCGTCACAGATGCGGCACATGCAAGGACTTGG
>Ga0224723_1002105_pt1 | contig 11289 bp, 11 predicted proteins | sample Balambano_FR2_Me_FD_161647 | JGI IMG/M metagenome (GOLD analysis project Ga0224723, IMG submission 161647) | Freshwater sediment microbial communities from Lake Towuti, South Sulawesi, Indonesia - Balambano_FR2_MetaG | ecosystem: Environmental > Aquatic > Freshwater > Lake > Sediment | place...
AGGCAGCATTGCGCCCCTCGCGCAGCGCGACCAGGGGCGCAATGCTGCCTTCGGCGGCATATTCCATCGGCACCGCCCCGCGCCCCGCCCCGGCGGCCACGGCCAGGAGCGACTGCCCCGTCGCCCAGGGCGCCCCGGCATCGGGCACGCCTGCCAGCGCGCAAAGCGTCGGCAGCACGTCGAGATGCGACACCGGGGTCGCGACCGGCCCCGGCGCCACGCCCGGCGCCGCCAGCAGCAGCGGCACCCGTGCGCTGCCCTCGTGGAAGGTCATCTTGAACCACAACCCGCGCTCGCCCAGCATGTCGCCGTGATCGGCGGTGAACAGGACCGCGGCCTCCTGCCTGGTCGCCTCGAGCACCTCCAGAATCTCGCCGAGCTTGTCGTCGAGATAGGAGATGTTGGCGAAATGCGCCCGCCGGGCGCGGCGCACCATCTCTTCGGTCAGGTCGGTCTCGCCGGCCGCGCAGGCCGCGCGCAGCCGCGCGCTGTGCGGATCGTCCGCCGGGTCGGGCGCCTCGGGCGCCAGATGCGGGCAATCCGCGTAGAGGTCCCAGTGCCGGCGGCGGGCAACGTAGGGGTCGTGCGGATGGGTGAAGCTGACCGTCATCATCCAGGGCCGCGGATCCGCCCCGCGCGCGAGATCGCGCAGGCGCGCGGTGGCGCAGAAGGCCACCTCGTCGTCGAACTCGAGCTGGTTCGTCACCTCGGCCACGCCGGCGCCGGTGACCGAGCCGAGGTTGTGATACCACCAGTCGATCCGCTCGCCGGGGCGGCGGTAGTCGGGCGTCCAGCCGTAGTCGGCCGGATAGATGTCGGTCGTCAGCCGCTCCTCGAAGCCGTGGAGCTGGTCGGGGCCGACGAAATGCATCTTGCCGCAGAGGATGGTGCGATAGCCCGCGGCGCGCAGGTGGTGCGCGAAGGTCGGGATGTCGGCGCGGAACTCGGCTGCATTGTCGTAGACGCCGATGGCCGAGGGCAACTGTCCGGTCATGAAGCCCGCGCGCGCCGGCGCGCAGAGCGGCACCGTGCAATAGGCGTTGGTGAATCGGGCCGACCGTGCAGCCAGCCGCTTCAGGTGCGGCATATGCAGCCAGTCGGCCGGACCGTCCGGGAAGAACCGGCCTGACAGCTGGTCGGCCATCACCAGAAGGATGTTCGGCCGGCCGGTCATGGCCTGCGCTCCAGTTCGGCCGCGAGCTGGCCCAGGACCAGCGCGACCGCCCCCTCGCGGTCGGGGCTGCCGCCGCTCAGCACCTGCCGCAGATAGACCCCGTCGATCAGGGCGCCCATCGCCGCCGCGACCGTCGCGGCCCGCCCGGCCACCAGCGGGCGGAGGTCGTGGACGAGGTTCGACCGCAGCCGCCGCTGATAAACCGCGAGGAGCCGACGCGCCTCGGGCATGGTCTGCGCCATGACATAGAAGTTTAGCCAGGCCCCCACCACCTCGCGCCGGAAGTTCGCGGCCGAGAAGGACGCGCGCACCACCGCCTCGAGCCGCGCCGCCGGCCCCTCGGCCATCGCCAGCGCGCCGCGCACCTCGGCGCCGTAAAGCGCAAGGACATGCCGCATCGCGGCCAGGAACATCGCGTCCTTGTCGCCGAAATAGTGGTGCGCCAGCGCCGGCGACATGCCCGCGCGCCGGGCGATCTGGCCGACCGTCACGTCCAGACTGCCGGCCCGGCCGATCTCGGCAATCGTTGCGTTGACGAGTGCCGCCTTTCGGATAGGCTCCATCCCGAGCTTCGGCACCGGCGGCCCCTTGCGAAAACCCTTGCAATCCGCTGCTAGCTTGAAGTTTATTGACGCGTCAATCAAAAAAAACGGGGAGAGACTGCATGACCATCCGCACCACCCTGCTGGCCGGGGCCCTGACGCTGGCGGCCCTACCCGCGCTGGCCGAGGGCTGCGACCGGGTGACCTTCTCCGATGTCGGCTGGACCGACATCACCGCCACCACCGCGGTCGCGTCGATCATCCTGAACGCGCTCGGCTACGAGACCGAGACCAAGATCCTGTCGGTGCCGGTCACCTACACCTCGCTGGCCGAGGGCGACATCGACGTCTTCCTCGGCAACTGGATGCCGACGATGGAGGGCGACATCGCCCCCTACCGCGAGGCCGGCACGGTGGACATCCTGCGCGAGAACCTCACTGGCACGCAGTACACGCTGGCGACCAACGCCAAGGGCGCCGAACTCGGGATCCGGAGCTTCGCCGACATCGCGCCCAAGGCCGACGCGCTTGACGGCAGAATCTACGGGATCGAGGCCGGCAACGACGGCAACCGGCTGATCCTCGACCTGATCGCGGCCGACACCTTCGGGCTTGGCGCGATGGAACTGGTCGAAAGCAGCGAACAGGGGATGCTGGCGCAGGTTGCAAGGGCCGAGGAGCGTGGCGAACCGGTGGTGTTCCTTGGCTGGGCGCCCCATCCGATGAACGCGGCCTTCCCGATGACCTACCTGACCGGCGGCGAGGAATGGTTCGGAGCGGAGGGCAGCGTCTTCACCAACACCCGGGCAGGCTATGCCGAGGAATGCCCGAACATAGGCGCCTTCCTGAACAATCTCGTCTTCTCACTGGAGATGGAGAACGCGATCATGGGCATGATCCTGAACGACGGTCAGGATCCAGAAGCGGCCGCGATGGCCTGGCTCCGGGCCAACCCCGACGCGGTGACGCCGTGGCTCGACGGGGTCACGACCAAGGACGGCGGCGATGCGGCGGCGGCGGTGATGGCCGCGCTCGGGTCGTGAGGGGCCTCCGCCGGACGGTCGCGGCGGCGCTCGCCGCAGCCGCACTCGCGCCGGTCACCGGGCTCGCGCAAACGGCCGTTCCGGCGCAGGCCGATTGGGCGGCGGCGCGGCAGGAGGTGACGACCGCCGACGGCCAGCGCCTGAGCTACGTCGAGGTCGGGGCGGACGATGGGCCGCCCCTGATCCTGCTGCACGGCTACACCGACAACAGCCGGTCCTGGTCGCTCTTGATGCCGCATCTGGGCGATCGGCGGCTGATCGCGCTCGATCTGCGCGGGCACGGCGGGTCGGCGGCGCCCGCCTGCTGCTATGGCATCGATGCGCTGACCCATGACCTCGCCGGGTTCATGGATGCCAAGGGGATCGACCGCGCCGATCTGGTCGGCCACTCGCTCGGCTCGATTGCCGCCGCCGTGTTCGCGGCGCAGCATCCCGGGCGGGTCGACAGGTTGGTGCTGGTCAGCACGGCGCTCGCGATGCCGCCCGCGCCGACCGAATGGCTCTGGGCCAACGTGCCGGGCCTGCCCGACACGATCGATCCCGACAGCCAGTTCATGCGCGACTGGTACTGGAACCCGAATCCGGTGCCGGCCGACTTCCTCGACCGCGAGCGCGTGGAAAGTGCGGCCACGCCGCGGCAGGTGTGGATGGGCGTTCTGACCGCGCTGACGCTGACGGACTGGACGCTCTATGCACCCCGGATCGCGGCGCCGGTGCTGATCCTCTGGGGCGATCAGGACAGCCTGTTCGACGCGGCCTCGCAGGCGGCCGTCAAGGCGGCCCTGCCGGGGGCCGCGTATCAGGACTATCCGGGGTTCGGGCACAACATGTTCTGGGAAACGCCCGAGACCGTCGGCGCGCGGATCGCCGCTTTCCTGTCGCTCTGAACGCAGCACCCGCCGCGGCCGGATCCGGCCGGGCGCGACACCAGCAGGGCGGACCACTGCGATGGACTGGCGGAACATCCCGAAGATCCCGGTCGGCGACACTGCCGAGGCGCTGTTCGACTGGCTGAAGGACAACGCGCGCTGGTTCTTCGACGGGCTGTCGGCGGTCCTCGAATCGATGATCGACGGGGTCCTGTGGCTGTTGCAGGCGCCGCCGCCTTTGGCGGTGATCGCGGCCTTCGTGGTGCTGACCTGGGTGCTGCAGCGGTCGTGGCGGATCTGCCTCCTCGTGCTCGTCGGGTTCCTCTTCATCCTCAACCAGGACTACTGGGAGGAAACCACCGAAAGCCTCGCCCTGGTGCTGTCGTCCTGTGTCGTCTGCATGGGGCTCGGCGTGCCGATCGGCATCTGGCTGGCGCACCGGCCGCGGGCCTATGCGGCGGTGAGCCCGGTCCTTGACCTGATGCAGACGCTGCCGACCTTCGTCTATCTCATTCCGGCGATCATCTTCTTCGGCCTCGGCATGGTGCCGGGCCTGATCGCCACGGTGATCTTCGTGCTGCCGGCGCCGATCCGGCTGACCTGCCTCGGCGTCTCGACCACGCCCATGACGCTGATGGAGGCCGCGACCGCCTTCGGCGCGACGCCGCGGCAGCGGCTCTGGAAGGTGGAGCTTCCCTTCGCCTTCCCGCAGATCATGGCCGGGCTGAACCAGACCATCATGCTGTCGCTGTCGATGGTGGTGATCGCGGCCTATGTCGGCGCCGACGGGCTCGGCAAGCCGGTGGTGCAGGCGCTCAGCCGGGTCGATACCGCGCTCGGCTTCGAGTCGGGCTTCGTGATCGTGGTGGTGGCGATCGTGCTCGACCGGATGCTGCGGGTGACACGGTCGTGACCGGTCTCACCCCGATGGTGGAGTTCGACCGCGTGTCGATCGTGTTCGGCGACCGCCCGCAGGAGGCGCTGCCGCTGATGGATCAGGGCCGGACCCGGGCCGAGGTGCAGGAGGCCTCGGGCCAGATTCTAGGGGTGCACGACTGCAGCCTGACCGTGGGGCGCGGCGAGATTCTCGTGCTGATGGGGCTGTCGGGTTCGGGCAAGTCCACCCTTCTGCGCGGGGTCAATGCGCTGAACCCGGTGGTGCGGGGCGAGGTGCGGGTGCACGACGGCGCCGAGATGGTCAGCGTCACGCGCGCCGGCCCCGACAGCCTGCGCCGGCTCCGACTCAACCACATCGCGATGGTGTTCCAGGCCTTTGGCCTGTTGCCCTGGCGGACGGTGCGCGAGAATGTCGGTCTTGGCCTCGAACTCGCGGGACTATCGGCCGCGCAGCGGCGCGACCGGGTCGATGTGCAGCTGGCGCTGGTGAACCTGACGCAATGGGCCGACCGCCAGGTGGGCGAGCTGTCGGGCGGCATGCAGCAGCGCGTCGGCCTCGCCCGCGCCTTCGTCACCCAGGCGCCGATCCTCCTGATGGACGAGCCGTTCTCGGCGCTCGACCCGCTGATCCGCACCCGCCTGCAGGACGAGCTTCTGGATCTCCAAGCGAAGCTGAAGCGCACCATCGTGTTCGTCAGCCATGACCTTGACGAGGCCTTCAAGCTCGGCAACCGGATCGCGCTGATGGAGGGCGGGCGGATCGTCCAATGCGGCACCGCGCGCGAGATCATCGCGAACCCGGTGTCCGACTACGTGCAGGATTTCGTCGCGCACATGAACCCGCTCGGCGTGCTGACCGCGCGCGACGTGATGCGGCCGGGCAATGCGCCCGGCGCGCTGATGTCGGTGCCTCCGGGCGCGCCGATCCGCAAGGTGATGGAGCACATGCGCGACGGCGCGGCGGCAATCGCGGTGGTCGAGGACGGCCGGACGCTCGGGCTGATCCGGCCCGACGGGCTGATCGGCCGCCTGCTGCACCCGCAGGGCTGAGCGGTCAGCGCCGGGCGATGAGCACCGGCATGTCGCCCGCGAACAGGACCAGTTCGCCGGCTTCGGTCACGCTGAACCGGCTGACCGTCGGCAACAGGTCGAGAAAGCGCCGCTCCACCGCCATCAGATCGTCCGGGCAGGCCATCATGGTGCCCGCCGCCTGCTGGATCGACAGCCCCTCGCCGGTCAGGGCGTAGCCGGCGAACCAGCGGTTGCAGGCCGACTTGCCCGCCACGCGCCCCGTCACCGGATCGAAGCCGAGCGTCACCTCGACCCCCGCGGCCAGCGGCGCGCCGCCGACCTCGGTCGCGGTCCAGCCCCCCTCCAGCAGATCCGCCGGACGCCCGCCGCAACCGGTGAAGAGGATTCCCTTGTCGGTGACGCCCACCGCGAAGGGATAAGGCATCCCGGTCATCGTGTCGCTGCAGACCCGCCGCGCGATGTCGATCACCGGCCCCTCGGCGGTGGTGAAGCGCAGGCCCTCGGCGGTCGTCTCGCCCTGCGGCAGCGCGCCCTCGATCCGGGTCGCGCCCATGTCGGGCGAGAAGACGAAGCCGCCGACCGTCAGGTCCAGCGACCAGAACGGCTCGTTGCCGCGTGCGGTCATCGGCAGCACCGGCGGGTCGATCGCCATCACGCAGTCCGGCAGGTCGGTGCCGCGCAGCGTCACCGTCGCCCGGTCGCCCTTGCTCCAGAACACCGTCTCGGGATCCGCGCCGTCCGAGAACCGCGCGCCCGAGCCGCTGACGGTCTGCGGCAGCACCAGCGTCTCGGCCCCAATCCGGAGCCGGGCCGTGTCGCCCACAAAGCCGACCTCGATCACCGTCGCGCCGCAGCGCATCCGGCTCACGAAGCCCATGGCGACGTGGCGCGTCATCTCGAGGGTCCCCACGTCCACCGCCGCCTCACCCTCGGGCACCGTAACCGGGGCCGAAACCCATTGCGGCACCCCGCCGGCGAAGATCGCGCCCATGAGCGTGTAGGCGCCCGTGTCGGGCGCAGACAGCAGGAAGGGCAGCGGCACCTGCCGGCCTTCGGGTTCAACCGTGACCTCTGCCGCGATCCCCTCGGGCCCGCGCAGTTCGACCCGCAGGGTTGCGCCGTCCGGCAGGGCCATCCGCTCGCGGTAGGTCATCGCGCCGGCGATGTCGCGGGCCTCGGCCGCAGGGGCGGCGGCCAGCGCGGCGGCGACCAGAAGGGCGGGAAACGGGCGGTGCGGCATATGGCGTCTCCCTCCAACGTGGCGCCTTCCTAGTCGGCTTGTCCGGCCCGGTCAAACACGGCGGCAGAGGGGCGGCGCGATTGTGAAGGCGGGGCCGCCCTGCTACCACTCCGGACGCGGCCGCTTGGAGGAATGGCAGACTCAAGGCACTTAAAATGCCTGGCCCGCAAGGGCGTGCGGGTTCGACTCCCGCAGCGGCTACCAGGCCGCCCCGCGCCACGGGGGCGGCGTCGGCGGCTTGACAATCCCGCCTCCGAACCATCCTCTCGGTCCGATGCGGCACCCGCCCGTCCACCTTGCCCGATGAGGTTTTCGCCATGCTCTACCGTCGCCTCGGCTCGTCCGGCCTGCAGGTCAGCGAATTCTCGTTCGGCTCCTGGGTCACCTTCGCCAAGCAACTCGACATCGGCGATGCCAAGGCGATGATGGCGGCGGCCTATGATGCCGGGGTGAACTTCTTCGACAATGCCGAAGGCTACGAGGCCGGCGCGTCGGAGGTGGTGATGGGCCGGGCACTGCGCGACCTCGGCTGGTCGCGCGACAGCTTCATCGTCTCGTCCAAGGTGTTCTGGGGCGGGTCGAAGCCGACGCAGCGCGGTCTGTCGCGCAAACATGTGACCGACGCCTGCCATGCGGCGCTGAAGCGGCTGCAGGTCGATTACCTCGACCTCTACTTCTGCCACCGGCCCGACATCGACACGCCGATCGAGGAAACCGTGCGCGCCATGCACGACCTGATCGCGCAGGGCAAGGTGCTCTACTGGGGCACCTCGGAATGGTCGGCACAGGCGATCACCGAGGCGCATGCCGTGGCCCGCGAGCGCGGGCTGACCCCGCCGACGATGGAACAGCCGCAGTACAACCTGTTCGAGCGGCAGAAGGTCGAGGCCGACTACCTGCCGCTCTACGAGCGGTTCGGCCTCGGCACCACCATCTGGTCGCCGCTTGCGAGCGGCATCCTGACCGGCAAATATGCCGATGGCATCCCGCAGGACAGCCGGGTCGCCCTGCCGGGCTACGAATGGCTGAAGGAGCGGTTCGAGTCGGACCAGGGGCGCGACATGCTGGCCAAGGCGGCGGCGCTGTCGAAGGTGGCCGATTCGGCCGGCCTGTCGCTGACGCATCTGGCGCTGCTCTGGTGCCTCGCCAACCGCCACGTCTCCACCGTGATCCTCGGCGCCTCGCGGCTGACGCAACTCAACGACAACCTCGCGGCGCTCGACCATCGCGAACGGCTCACCCCCGAAGTGATGGCGGCGATCGAGGCGGTCGTCCGGAACCGCCCGGACGGGCCGGCGCGGTTCTGATCAGCCCTTCTTCTTGGCTTCCAGCGCGGCGAGCCGGGCAGCAAGCGCGGCGTTCTCCTCGCGCGCCTTCTGCGCCATGCTGCGCACCGCGTCGAATTCCTCGCGCGTGACGAAATCGCGGTCGGCCATCCAGCGGTCGATCAGGCTCTTCATCGCCGTCTCGGCCTCGGTACGCGCGCCCTGGGCCACGCCCATCGCGTTGGTCATCAGTTGCGACATGTCGTCGAGGAACTTGTTTCGCGTCTGCATCGGCACCTCCGTCGGCTCTGGCGGATATGGGGCGCGGGCGGACGGCACGCAAGGTTGACTTCGCCGCGGCCCCGCCGGACAAGCCGCACGAGGTGCATCGATGAGCTACATCCCCTTCCCCCCGGTCTCGCCCGAGATCGTCGCGATCCCGATCGGCGGCCTCACCTTCTCGCTGCGCTGGTACGCGCTGGCCTATATCGCCGGCATCGTGATCGGCTGGCGGCTGGTGCTTTCGATGCTGCGCGCGCCGCGGCTGTGGCGCGGCGGGCCGCCGATGACGCCGGCGCAGCTGGAAAGCCTTTTGACCTGGATCATCCTCGGCGTGATCGTCGGCGGCCGGCTCGGTTTCGTGCTGTTCTACCAGCCGGCCTATTTCCTCGCGCATCCGGCCGAGATCCTGATGCTCTGGCAGGGCGGAATGGCCTTCCACGGCGGGTTCCTGGGCGTCATCTTGGCGGCCTTCCTATTCGCCCGGGCGCAGGGCATCCCGCTTCTGCCGCTGTCGGACACGCTGGCCGTCGCGACGCCGCCCGGCCTGTTCCTCGGGCGCATCGCCAACTTCATCAACGCCGAGCTCTGGGGCCGCCCTACCGGCCTGCCCTGGGGCGTGGCCTTTCCGGGCGCGGCGGCGCAGACCTGCCCCGGGATCGAGGGCATCTGCGCCCGCCACCCGTCGCAGATCTACGAGGCGCTGCTCGAGGGGCTGATCCTCGGCGCCGTCCTTCTGTGGCTCGTCTGGCGGCGCGGCTGGCTGCAGCGGCCGGGCCAGATCGCCGGGCTGTTCTTCGCCGGCTATGGCGCCGGGCGGTTCTTCGTCGAGTTCTTCCGCCAGGCCGATCCGCAGTTCATCACCCCCGACAACCCGATGGGTCATGTGATCGGTATCGGCGCGGCCGGCCTCAGCATGGGGCAGCTCCTGTCGCTGCCGATGATCCTCGCGGGGCTCGCGCTGATCGCCGCTGCCCGCCGCCGCGCGCCCGCGCCGGGATGACGCCGCTTGCGGAACTCTTGATCCGCCGCATCCGCGCGACCGGGCCGATCACCGTCGCCGACTACATGGCCGACTGCCTGCTGCACCCCGAACACGGCTACTACACCACGCGCGAGCCGTTCGGGCAGGCGGGCGATTTCACCACCGCGCCGGAAATCAGCCAGATGTTCGGCGAGCTTCTCGGGCTCTGCCTGGCGCAGTGCTGGCAGGACCAGGGTGCGGCAGGCGCCGTCACGCTGGCCGAGCTCGGCCCCGGGCGTGGCACGCTGATGGCCGACGCCCTGCGCGCGACCGCACGCGTGCCGGGATTCCACGCGGCCGCCGGCCTTTGCCTGATCGAGGCCGCGCCGCGGCTGCGCACGGTGCAGCGTGCGACGCTCGGCGACCGTCCCGTGCAATGGATCGCGCATGTCTCCGACCTGCCGGAGGCGCCCTTGTTCCTGATCGCGAACGAGTTCTTCGATGCCCTGCCGATCCGGCAGTTCCTGCACCACCCGCGCGGCTGGCAGGAACGGGTCGTCGGCCTCGAAGGGGACCGGCTCGCCTTCGGCGTGACCGCACCGGCGCCGGTCGGCGCGCTGGCGCCGCGCCTGGCCGATACCGCGCCGGGCGAGATGGTGGAGCTCTGTCCCGCCGCCGGCCCGATCATGGCCGAGGTCGCCGGCCGCATCGCCCGCCACGGCGGCGCGGCTCTGGTGATCGACTACGGCGGCTGGGGCAGCCGGGGCGACACGCTGCAGGCGCTCTGCCGCCATGCCCCGGCCGACCCGCTGGCCGAGCCGGGGCTGGCCGACCTGACCGCGCATGTTGATTTCCGGGCGCTGGCCGAGGCCGCGGGCCTGCCGCACCGCTTTCGGTCGCAGGGCCTGTTCCTCGAACGGCTGGGCATCACCGCGCGCGCGCAGGCGCTCGCGGCCGGGTTGAGCGGGGCGGCGCTGGAGAGCCACGTCGCGGCGCATCGCCGCTTGACCCATCCGGCGGAAATGGGTTCGCTGTTCAAGGTACTGGCGCTGGTCCCCCCGGGCGCCGCCGCCCCGCCGGGAACCGAATGACGCTGGAGATCATCACCGCCCCCGCGCTCGCCCCCCTGACCCACGGGTTCTTCACCCGCCGGGGCGGCGCCTCGTCGGGCATCTTCGCGGGTCTCAACTGCGGCCCCGGCAGCAGCGATCTGGCCGAGGCGGTGGCGATCAACCGGGCACGGGCCGCCGCCGCGATGGGGGTGGCGCCAGACCGGCTGGTCACGCTGCATCAGGTGCATTCGGCCGATGTCGTGACCCTGACCGTCCCGCCCGACGGACCGCGTCCGAAGGCCGATGCGCTGGTGACCGCGACGCCCGGCCTGGCGCTGGCGGTGCTGACCGCCGACTGCCAGCCTGTGCTGTTCGCCGACCCGCAGGCCGGGGTGATCGGTGCCGCGCATGGCGGCTGGCGCGGCACGCTCGACGGTGTGCTCGAGGCCACGCTCGACGCGATGGAACGGCTCGGCGCGGCCCGCGCCGGCACCCGCGCGGTGATCGGCCCGACGATCAGCCAGGCCGCCTATGAGGTCGGGCCGGAGTTCCTCGCGACCTTTCTCGACGACGACCCCGGCAACGCCCGCTTCTTTGCCCAAGGCAGGGGCGACCGCGCGCTGTTCGACCTGCCCGCCTTTGGCCTGCACCGGCTGCGCGCTGCGGGCATCGGTCATGCCGAATGGACACGGCACTGCACCTACAGCGACCCGGAGCGGTTCTACTCCTATCGCCGCACCACCCATGCAGGCGAGGCGGACTATGGCCGGCTGGTCTCGGTGATCCGGCTCTGACGCCGGTTCAGGCGCTGCGGCTCAGCCGCTCTTCCAGCACGTCGAACGGCACGCCGGGGTCGTCCTTGGCGCAGCGGATCACGAGGCTGGTCTTGACGCTCGCCACGTTCTCGGCCGAGGTCAGTTCGGCGGTCAGGA
>Ga0224723_1002106_pt1 | contig 11286 bp, 11 predicted proteins | sample Balambano_FR2_Me_FD_161647 | JGI IMG/M metagenome (GOLD analysis project Ga0224723, IMG submission 161647) | Freshwater sediment microbial communities from Lake Towuti, South Sulawesi, Indonesia - Balambano_FR2_MetaG | ecosystem: Environmental > Aquatic > Freshwater > Lake > Sediment | place...
GAGGTCGATCAGGATCCGATGGACGAGAACGCTCTGTGCGTGAGTCTGATTGGATAGGGCCAGGAGTAGATGGTTTACTGGGCTTAGGCCGTCGCCCTAGCGAAGTAGGTGATGTAGTATCTGAACTAGGCTGAAGATGACTGCGCCCGTTTTGAATAATCCGCAGCATTTGCGACAACTGTTGCTCAACCTGAGATAGCACCTGGTCGGCGTAAGCGTCAGATTCTTGCTGAATCATGGCCTGCTCGGTCAGGGCCTTTTGGCGGAGAGTTTCCCATTCGCGCTGGGCTTGCATTTGCAGGGTCTCAATCTCCGCCATCACCTGCGATCTTAGGCTGTCGCAGTCGCCCTGGGCCTGGGCTTTGAGGTGCTGGGCCATCTGCTCGGCTTGCCGTACGATGCCCATCTCATCCAGGATTTGAGCCGCCTGCTGTTCTGCCGCAAGGATTAGATCCTCAGCATACCGCTCGGCTTCTGTCATCAAGGTTTGACGTTGTTGCAAAATTTGTACAGCCTGACGAAAAGCAGGCGGCAGATTGAGGCGAATGGCATCTAGCTGGTCGAGGAGCTGGTCTTCATCAATTAGGGTGCGCCCTGTAAAGGGCACCCTGGGGCTGCTCAACACCAACTCCTCAAGCTTATTCAGCTCTTGCTGAATATCTATGTCTCCGATGGCTGGGACGGCGGATGGAAATCCACTGTCCTCGATGTAGCCATCAGTGGGGGAGCCGTTTTGCTGGGCTTGAAGGCGGGTTGGGTCTGGGCGTAGCATTGGTATACGTCTCGCGCTACATGGTCAGGAACAAGGTGGTCAATGGGGCCGCCAAATCGGGCAATTTCTTTAACCAGGCTGCTGCTGAGAAAGCCGTATTCTGTGGAGGTGGAAAGGAAGAGGGTTTCAATATCGTAGGCTAGGGTTTTATTAGTATGAGCCATTTGCAGCTCTTTTTCGAAATCTGACAAAACCCGCAACCCTCTGAGTAGAACCTGAGCATTGCAGCGTTTGGCGTAGGTAATGGTGAGTCCATCGAAATGATCCACGTCTACATTGTCCAGATGGTCAACAGAGGCCTGAATTTGCGCTATCCGCTTGGCGGTAGAAAATAGAGGCACCTTATTAGGGTTACTGGAAACTAACACTACTACCCGCTCAAACAACCGACTGCCACGGGCAATAATATCGAGATGACCCAGGGTAATAGGATCAAAGCTACCGGGATAAATGGCAATCAAGACACCGTCTCAATATCGTTGAAGCGATTATAGCTGACTTAAATTCTATTCTTGCGTTTAGGATTTTTATGGCTCTAGTCTGCGGCCTACTCCTTGGTTATGCAATGGGCCATGCCTAGATTGGAATACCTTGTAATAAATGCGATCGCACCGCTTCGTTTCTACCCCGCAGGCTGGCTGGTAGCCGCTGGTTTCGTACAGCTTTACCGCTTCTTGCAGCACCGAGGCCGTTTCCACCCAAATAGTCTGAAATCCACGCTGCTGAATAGCCACTTCTAGACGGGTCAGCAAATAGCGACCCAGACCTTGGCCTCTAGCTTGGGGATGCAGATACATTTTGCGAATTTCTACCGCTTTTACCCCGCGACCGGCAGGATAGTAGCCTGCTGAGCCGACGATTTTGGCGTTGTCTTCAACCACCCAAAACTCGCCGCCTGACTGCCAGTAGTAGATCTCAACCTCCACGGCATCGCGATCGCTACCTTGGGGTTCCCAGCCCAGTCCATATTCTGCCAGCACCATCGCAATCAGTTGACTCACAGCCTGCCGGTCAGCCGGTTGCCAACTGCGAATCACATAATCCTGAAAGGTGTCCTGATAGGGTATGGGTAGCATAACAAAGTCAACCGTTAACTATGGATGCGGGGCTCAGCATGGAGGTTGGCCAAAATCTCGCTCTCAACTTCCGCGAGTTGACTCAGCCGAGTCTCTACCTGTTGACGAGGAAAGCGATCCTGCGCCAGCACCCAGTACACCCCATAGTGGCGGGCCTCCGACGCCATCAGGCTGCGATAGAACTGGGCCAGTGCCTGCTCTGGGCAATGCTCGGCCAGCAAGCCCAAGCGTTCGTGGCTGCGAGCCTCAATCAAGGCTGATACTAGCAACAGGTCGAGTTGCCGATAGGGTTCCTGCCGCCGCACCTGCTCCCGCAGTTTGGCCCCGTAGGGCGGTGGCGGTAGAGGACGCAATGGCACCCCTCGGCGCTCTAGCCACTGGTTGACCTGGGCAAAATGAGCCAGTTCCTCCTGAGCAATGGCAATCAACGCATTAACCAACTGGGCATCAGACGGATAGCGATTCATTAAGCTAAGTGCAACCCCAGCGGCCTTGCGTTCACATTGAGCATGGTCAAGGAGAACGATATCTAGATTGGTTAAGGCTTGCTCTACCCAAGCCTTAGAAGTGGGCTGATGCAGAAACCTAATGGTGGCCGTGGCAGTAGCGGTGGTCATAGAAAAAGAGGAGGGAGGCGAGAAAAAGGAAGAGAGAGGACGGAGGCGGGAGGTAATCGGGCAATCTTAGGGTTGGGGCGGCAGCGATTTTAGGTGGTTGACCAGGGCTTGCAAACCGAGAAGGTAGCTATCCGCCCCAAAGCCACAGATTTGACCCAGAGCCACAGGCGCAATATAAGAGTGGTGGCGGAAGGCTTCGCGCTTGTGGATGTTGCTGAGATGTACTTCAACAGTAGGCAGGCCCACGGCAGCGATCGCATCTCGCAAGGCCACACTGGTATGGGTGTAGGCTCCAGGGTTAATCAGTAGGCCATCCCTTTGGCCAAAGCTAGCCTGGATGCAGTCTACCAGGGCACCTTCACTATTTGACTGAAAGCACTCAAGCTGAACGCCCAATGAGCGAGCAACCGTTTCTAGAGACTGGTTGATCTCAGCCAGGGTCTGAGTGCCATAAACCGCAGGCTCGCGTAAGCCCAGCATGTTTAAATTAGGGCCATGTACTACTTGAATGTGCAGCACGCTAGTCATCCCTCATACAGGAAGCTCTGGCTTTAGAAAACCAGAGCCTTCTTCAAACAAATGCTAACGCCATTATCATACGGGCAGTGCTTCTCAGTCTTGCTACAGAAAGACGCACTGAACTCAAATTTGAACACAACTAAAAAAATAACCCAAGCCCTGCTATCGTCTGGGTTCTTCTACTGGAATAGGGATCAATTCAGGCTCTTGCTGAGGCTCAGGTCCAAAAAGCGCATCGATTACTCGCTCAATCCACTCACGCAGTTTTTCGAGAGCCTTTTCGATGTAATCCATTAGAGCCCAACTCCTTACTGGAAAGCGCTACCCCAGGCTTGCCCCATAGAAGGCGGCCCCTAGCCTGCTAATAGTTGCGCGATATACATAAAACTATCATAACCAATTGGCGCAAATGATCAAGCCAATTGTCACAGTAGGTGACGTCGCAGCAAATCCAGGGCCGAATAAACGCTTAATTCTCGAACCCAGTCGCGGCCTCGAAAGGCGGCAAACTCGTGCTTAACACTGAGACATTCCCCCGATGGCGTAGCCAGACCAATGTACACCAACCCTACAGGCTTGGTTGGGCTGCCCCCATCTGGCCCAGCAATACCTGTAATGCTTATAGCCCAGTCGGTGCCTAGGGCCACCCTAGCTCCTTGCGCCATTTGTTCAGCCACCATAGCGCTGACGGCTCCTTCACGGGCTAGAACCGCTGGATCAACCTTGAGCAAGTTAACCTTAACGCGGTTGTCATAGGCGATAATGCCACCCCAAAAGTAGGCTGAGCTTCCGGCTACTGTGGTTAGCATATGCCCCAAACCGCCCCCCGTGCAGGATTCAGCCACGGCTAACGTTTGCTGGTGCTGGAGTAAGAGCGCTCCTACTACAGAAGCCAGACTATCCTCATCGGCTCCGTAGCAGTCTGTGCCCATCAGCGCCTTAACAGCTTTTTCAACAGGTTCAATCAGGCTTAGAGCTTCTGCTGTAGATGTGCCCTTAGCTGTAATCCGCAGTTTGGCTTCGCCGTGGCTGGCATAGGGAGCAACGGTCGGATTACTGAAGTCGAGATAGTCCGCCACCCGTTCTGCCATTGCTGACTCGCTAATTCCCCAAAATCGCAGCATTCGGCTCAGGATAGTTTCACAGACCCAACCCTGCTCATGCAGGTAGGGAACGACGGTTTCTCGCCACATGGCCTGCATTTCCCGCGGCACCCCTGGGAAGGTCATCAGTAGCAACCCAGGACGTGGTTCCCAAATAATGCCGGGAGCTGTGCCCTGGCTGTTGGGCAGCACCGTCGCCCCCTTGGGCAGCAATGCCTGCTTTCGGTTGCTGGGGGGCATAACCCGGCCCCGACTGGTAAACTTAGCTTCAATATCAGCCAGAATGTCGGGATGCTCCACTAAGGGAGCCCCAAAAAAGTCGGCCAGGGTCTCAATCGTCAAATCGTCGGGGGTTGGGCCAAGACCACCGGTAAACAGCAGTAAGGTTGAGCGTTCACAAGCTATGCCTACCGCCTGTTGAATACGGGCCGAGTTATCGCCAACTACTGTCTGGAAGTAGTGGGGAATGCCCAGTTCGGCCAATTCTTTAGCTAAAAACTGAGCGTTGCTGTTGAGAATATCCCCCAGCAATAGTTCAGTGCCCACACAAATAATTTCGGCACACTTGCTCATATGACCAATGGCAGTTTCTTAACAGTTTTAACGAGTGACAATTTGGTAGGATGCAAGGATAGAGCAGCAGTACCATAACGCATGTAAACAATTTGGCACGGAAGAGGGAGGTTATGGAATGCTAAAACCGAGATCTCTGACTGCGACCTTCCAGGGGAAATTTCTTGACCACTGACTTCTGGATTCTACCTTAGTACTTCACCGCTTCCCTGCCAAAAGTAAGACGGCTATGACTTACAACAGTGAACGCCTAGACCGAATTGAAGCCATTCTAGATAAACTGGCCGAATGTCAGGAACAGCACGAGCGTGAAATGGCCGAACGTCAGAAACGTAGTGATCGAGAAATTGCAGCCATTCAAGCAATTATTGAGAGTAACGCTCGCGCAATTGAAGCCAACAGCGACGCGATGGCTGAGATGCGCCGAGATATGCAAGACACTACAGCCGCGGCTAGCCAGCTAGAGCCACCCTCAGAATTAGCACAGCCAATTTTCTACAAAAGACACCCCGCGATAGAGTTAACGGAGCGTAAACTAAGGGGGCAAAGCATCTATGGCAGGCAAACTGCCGCGGCGATCGCTCTGGAACTACGGACTGTTAAGCCTATTACTAGGTGGCTTAGTGTATCGCATCCTGGTAGCTATTTGGCTACTCCCAGGGTTTGACGAAGCCTACTACTACCTCTACAGTCGCCACCTGAACTGGAGCTATTTTGACCACCCCTTGATGGTGGCGTTGACGACTGGCCTGGGCTGGTGGCTAACGGGAGTGATTTCGCCGCTAACGATTCGCCTGGGGGCGGTGGGGCTTTACGTTTTAAGTTTGGTGCTGTTATATCTGGCAGCTACCCGCCTGTACTCTGCCATCGTTGGCCACATGACTGTGGCCATTGTGACGCTGATTCCCTTATTTGCCATTGCCTTTGGGATTCTCACCTCGCCTGACAACGGCCTGATTTTGTTCTGGAGTGCCACGCTACTCATAGCGCTGTGGGAGTTTTTTCCTCAGGAGCAAACCCAACACGCTGATTGCCAAGAGCCAGACACCTACACCCCCACCTGGCGGCTGGCTCTCCTGGGCTTGAGTGTAGGTCTAGCCTGCTTGAGCAAGTACCACGGATTTGTGCTGGGTTTAAGTTTAGTGGGCTTTTGTGTAACCTGTCGGCCCTATCGTCGGGCGCTGCTATCTCCCTGGGCCTTAGTCGCGTTGTTTTTTTTCATTATTACTCTCTTCCCGCTCTGGTATTGGAATAGCCAGCACGACTGGATTTCCTTTCGCTTTCACCTGGGAATGCGGTTTGATGGTAACAGTGGCAGTCGTCCCTTTAGTCTGGGCCAATTAGTTGGCTACTGGTTGATTTCAAACCTCTACCTATTTCCGCTGTTTGGCTTTCCACTTTGGTGGGTAGCCGTTCGGCAAAGTGGGAAGCAAGTGATGGCTAGCCTTTCCCCTCAGGGTGGCCAGCTAGTCAGCCGAGAAAATTATCAAATCGTGCTATTACTGTGGTTGTCTTGGCCGATTGTGCTGCTGTTTACGCTGCTGGGGGGCAAGCAGCAAATTTTTCCGGCCTGGCCTGCACCGGGCTATTGGGGATTGGTTATCTTGCTTGGCGCTCAGGCAGTAGTGTGGCAAAAGCAACGTCCGACCTGGGTTAGACGCTGGTTGTGGGGGTCGGGACTCTTTTTAGGCACTTTGTCCGTCATTACGCTGCTGCATTTGCAACTGGGCTTTTTACAAAAACCCAGTGTTTACGCCCCGTTTGGGGGCATTGTCCCAATTGAGCAGGATGGCTCTATAGAACTCATCGATACCGATCAACTGCGTCAGTTGATAGCTGCTAATACCAAACTTCAAGTTGCCCTGCCTGAGGTGGCCTTTGTTTTCACCAATGAATACTACCTGGGCGGATATTTTGACATGGCCTTGCATCCCCTTCGTGACATCCCAGTTACTGCCTTTAGCCAGGATCCGAGAGGATTTGCCTTTTGGTTTGACCAAACCGACTGGCTGGGCCAGGACGCACTACTTCTAACTCTGGAGCGCTTCGCCCAAAATGCGACAGTAATGACCCCGTATCGCTCCCTCTTTGACCACCTCGACCCATTGACAACCCTCCCGCTAAGGCGCGGTGGCGAAGTTGTCGAAACCATTTATATCTTTCGAGCCCAGAACTTTAAGCAAGTCTACAGATATCCCTACGGCCCACAGTGAGACCGAAGAGATCAGTGCGAAATCAAGAGTACTCCCAACTCTTGCCCTGGTGTTCTAGTCCTCAAACCAAACGCCCTTTCTATCTTCCGTCTTCTATCTTCTATCTTCCGCCTTTCTATCTAACCCGCTGCCGTAAGCGCCAGCCGGTATAGCTCAGGAGCGCCGTTGCACCCAGGGCGTAGATAATGCCACTGGGCATACCGGAAAAAGCCAGCGCCAGACTACCGGCCCAGAGGGTGAGGACGTAGATAAATAGCACCGTTACTCGATGAGAAAGCCCAGCCTTGAGCAGGCGATGGTGCAGGTGGCGCTTGTCGGCCACAAAGGGGGAATTGCCGCAGCGCAAGCGATCTAAAATTACGGCTGACATATCCAGAATGGGGACAGCCAAAATCAGGTAAGGCAACAGTACAGCCGCCGTAGTTACGGTTTTGACCAGGCCAATGACTCCAACCCCGGCTAGGGTAAAGCCCATAAAGTATGCGCCGCCATCCCCCATAAAAATTTTGGCGGGGTTGAAGTTGTAGCGCAAGAATCCCAACGCACCTCCAGCCAAAGCCGCCGCAATCAGTGCTGCAGCGGGCTGATCCATAAATAGGGTTACTACCAGCATGACGATGGCAGCAATGCCCGATACTCCAGCGGCCAGGCCATCCAGCCCATCAATCCAGTTAATGGCGTTGGCCATGCCCACCAACCAAAGAATGGTGACTGGGAGGCTAATCAGGTCGGGGAGCTGGGTTAATCCGTAAAAGGGGATGGTGAGAAAGTCGATGCTAACCCCAACGTACCAAGCGACAGTGGCCACCAATGCCTGCATAATTAGTCGGCTGATGGGTGACAGGCCAAACAGATCATCCATTAGGCCAATTAAAAAGAACGCCAGGCCGCCAATGGTAACGCCCCAAATTTGAAATTCCTGGGGTGGAGCCAGGTGTTGCCCAGTGCCGTCAATAAACCCACCTGTAGCCCAAACCAGCAGCAGTGCCGTCAAAGTGCCTAAAAAAATAGACACGCCTCCTAGCCGCACCATAGGCTGCTTATGAACCTTTCGCGCGCCAGGCATATCTACCCGGCCACTTTTTAAGCCAATGCGCCGCACTATGGGAGTTGTGAGCAGCACAACCGTCGCCGAAACAACAAAAGCAAACAAGTGATACAGATGAAACGGCATCTGAACTCCTATCTGGAGAAACTCCTACACACCAATTAGAGCCTTACCTGAATACCCGGCTATAGCCATACGACAACGGCCTGCAAGACTGGACGTAATTACCAGCAACTACGCAGACCTAACCCAATAACAGGCTATTGAAGCCGAAACAGTCCATAGGGTAAGTTGACTTTCACCAAATAGGCAAAACTCCATGCAGATTATGACAGATCATGAAGGGTGCGAACCCTAAATTTCTGTCTCGTAGCATGGAGTTCTCAAGAAATCTGGATTAATAAATCACATCTGATGTGAATTAGACAAACGGGATGAGAGAGCTAGAGAATCGAAGTACGACCTTTGAGACTCAGCCTTCCCATAACTAGCCTGGCCTAAAATGGCCAGGCACACCTTACGCTTGCTTCTCACGCGGCACTTTGGCATCAACGTTTTGACCTTCCAATCGGCGTAATGAGGTTCCCCTAATTCGCATCAGGCATAATTTTAGATTTTGGCTTGGCAATTTCCTTCCTCCGCCCTCACTCTGTGCGCCAAACATATCCCATATCATCAATCTCCAGTGGCGTTTGCGGAAAATCCCGCTGCGTATAGTTGCGAAGCAGCACAACACTTTGGAAGTAATCATCCAAATAGGGCACACCGTTAGGGTCAAGGGCAACGGGGATGATGCGCCCGCTCACAAAATCGCCATCAGCATTAAGCCGAGTCTGCAAAATCAGAGATACTCCCAGCGGCCCTACCGTAGACAGGGTGCGATAGCCCAGAAAATTCCCCAGAGAGTAGGCAATCAGCTTATTTTGATAAAGCTCCAATGCTCTGGGCACATGGGGGCCATGCCCCAGAACTAAATCGGCCCCGTGGTCAATAACCGTGCGGGAAAACTGCACCACGTTGCCGCGATTTTCGGAATAGAAGAACTCGGTCTGGTCGCGGGTGTAGATGGCATCAGTGCCTTCTTTCCCGGCATGGAACGATACCACTACAATACTGGCCTGAGCTTTAGCCGTTTGCACCAGAGTTGCCGCTGCATTGAGATCATGAATCGTGTTGTGGCGGCTAAGGTGGCTAAACGCAATGAAAGCAACGGTGGTATTTTCGACTTCCATATAGAGGATGTCTCCCTGGCGGCCTATGGCCTTCATCCCTGCCGACTCAATATGGCTAATGGTTTCAGTAAAGCCCTGCTCACCGAAGTCAAAGGAGTGATTGTTGGCAACGCTGAGCACATCGAATCCGGCCTCCTTCAGCACGCTGGCATACCACGGTGGAGTGCGAAAGGCAAAGGTCATAGCCCGGCGAGTGTCTTTGGCGCTGTTAGGCACTTCGGTGAGGGTGCTTTCAAAGTTGCCAAATACCAGGTCGGCATCGGCTAGCTGGTATTGAATACTGCGGAACAGGTATTGCCAGTCTTGGGGCAGACGGTAGCGCTGGTAATTTGTACCGGGAATGATATCACCTACAGCGTTGAGGGTTAAAGTAGCCGGGGGCTGGAGCCGAATCGTTGCTAATGCAGCTATCTGAGTTTGGGAAAAGGCCGGAGCTAGTGGTTGTGGAGGGGATGCAGGAACCCCATTCAGTACCGTCCGCTGGCTATACCACTGCACGACTACTGTCCCTAGGCCCAAAGTCATTAAACCGACTAAGACCATCCACAGCCGGGGCTGCTTTAGTGGCTTTGTTGGTTGATACACCACCTTGCTCTGAGATGAGTCACTCAGTTGAGCAATGGCCTGGTTAATGTCTGCCGATATTTGGCTGGGCTGAGTCACAGCCCCGTTAACGTCTGTTGCTATTTTGAAATCTTCCCCAACGGTCAGGGATGCCTGAGCCAGGACAGTTGAGATGGCTGTATGAATGCCTAAATCTGCTGACGATTGCAGAGTCGGGTTAACCTCTAACGAAGCAGATTTCAGCGACGGCAGAAAAAACGATCGCCGCCAGCGATCAAGCTGTGAACCATCGCGGCCATCCAGCACGTTGAGCTGGTTAAGATCCAACAAATGGAGATCCCGAATGGCTTCGTACACCGCTTCAGCGTAGGTAGCTAAAGGTTCGTTGGGAGGAACAGTTACAAATACGTAGAGCGTTTGGCCGCGTCGGGAAGCTTCAAGGCAGACTTGGGGGTTTGCGATCGCCTGACCCAACCATGCTTCTAAGGCTCTGATATTTCCACCTTGGGCCTGCTGCCTCAGGTTAGGTAATAAAGGTATTTGGGTTCTATCCACCGACTCAACGCACTCTGCACTATGAGGCTCCAGCTCAGCTCAAATCATAGCGATTAACCATAGGGCTGGAAAATCGAGGATAATAAATCTCGTTGTGTAACGTTTTGTATGCCATGTCTTTTCCTAACAACCTCACCACCCTGGATGGCACCCCGCTGGCTCCAGAAGTATTGGAAAATAAGGTGGTCTTATTCGTCAACGTGGCCAGCCGATGTGGGCTAACCCCCCAATACAGCGGATTAGTGGAGCTAGATAAGGCTTATGGCAAGCGCGGGTTGGTTATTGTCGGCGTGCCTTGCAACCAGTTTGGTGGGCAAGAACCTGGCACTCCGGAAGAAATTCAAGACTTTGCTAAGACCAAGTACGATGTAGACTTTACCTTGCTCGAAAAGCAAGACGTCAATGGCCCCAACCGCAGCCCACTGTATCAATTCCTGGTTGGTAACGGCTCTGACATTGCCTGGAACTTTGGCAAGTTTCTCGTTGGTCGTGATGGTGAAGTTGTGGCCCGCTTTGAGCCTCAAACTGCCCCTGACGATGCGGGTCTAAAAGCCGCTATTGAGAAAGCCCTGGGATAAAAGTAGGACTTGGGCTAGTCCTTCAGCGCGGATGCGGCTATTTGACGATATTCACACCCTGGTCAATGCTTTGGCCTTTTATGCCGTCGTCGCCTGGCAACTGCTGCCCTCACCAATGTCCTGCGAAAGGACTCGGAACAGCCCGCTAAGCACCTCTTTATTAGCTCCCAGCAGGGGTTGCCCGGAGGGCGGGGTAGTCACGCCCTTTCTCCCTCTAACCAAGCCATCAAATCCGCCAGCGTGGTGAAATCCAGCAAAGCCTCTGCCAGATTCTCCAAATCCTCTATCGCCAGACCCTCAATGCGGGCTTTGCTGGCTTCTGGCAACTCTCCCAACCGCCGAGTCAGTTGCCGTAGTACTAGGGTTTGCCCTGCTTCCTGGCGACCTTCCTGGCGACCTTCCTGGCGACCTTCCTGGCGACCTTCCTGGCGACCAC
>Ga0224723_1002107_pt1 | contig 11281 bp, 7 predicted proteins | sample Balambano_FR2_Me_FD_161647 | JGI IMG/M metagenome (GOLD analysis project Ga0224723, IMG submission 161647) | Freshwater sediment microbial communities from Lake Towuti, South Sulawesi, Indonesia - Balambano_FR2_MetaG | ecosystem: Environmental > Aquatic > Freshwater > Lake > Sediment | place...
ACGGTGAGGTGCTGAGCATTCTGGTGCGCTATTTGTCGCTGGAGTAGCAATTCTCGTGCGGTTCGCTTTGAGCACTGAGCTTTGAGCGAACCGCGCCCCGCGCACAGGTCACAGTGATAAGCAACGCTCAAGCGTTTGCGGGTTTTGCTGAAGCAAACTTGAATTCGCTGAAGCGTTTGCAGGTTTTGCTGAAGCGTTTGCGGGTTTTGAGGTCACAAATGCAGGTTTTGCTGACACAGAAGGGGGTTTTCTGAGAGAAATGGCAGAATTGGGGCAGCGATTGTGTGGTTTGATGAAGCATTGATGAGCTGTGCTGATGGGTTTGCCGCAATTGTGGCAACATCCATCCGGGACGTTTAAGCGTTTGCAGCTTTTGCTTAATGGTTTGCCATCTACACTCAAGCATTTCTCAGATTGGTTAATTCGTGACGATGAGCAGTTCGTGAAAAGCGAACTGCCCGCAGCTAACCACTAACCGCATTGACTTGTACCCACTGACCGAGCTACGGCTGCATCTGTTGATATGCCGCTAATTGAGCAAATTCTGCTGCGTTGCATCGGTAGAGGCGATCGTACATTTCATACAGTTGGCGATAGGTGTTCGTTCGTTTGACATCAGGCTGATGCCGATCGCCAATGCGAATTAGCGGTTGCACTGCGTCGAGTGAGTCGATCGCCCCTACCGCAAACATTGCCAGCACGGCTGCTCCAAAGCCGCTGCCCTCATACACTTCGGGCACCAGCACCTCATAGCCAAACACATCTGCCATCATCTGTCGCCAAATTGCAGAGCGTGCAAAACCCCCCGAAGCCCGAATTTCTTGAGCAGCTCCTGCCAGATCTTGGAGCGCTAAAGCGATGCTGTAGACCGCAAACAGCACGCCTTCTAGAATCGATCGCACAAAATGCTCGCGTCGATGGCGCAAACTCACGCCAAAAAAGATGCCCCGCGCTGCGGCATTCCAGTAAGGCGCACGTTCGCCCGACAGAAACGGCAGACAGACCAGCCCTTCTGCGCCCGCCGGAACCGCAGCCGCCGCTTTAATCAGCAGCTCATACGGGTCGATGCCCAACTGGTTTGCCTGCTCAACCTCAGGCTGACCGAAACTGTCGCGAAACCAGCGCAGCACAATGCCGCCGTTGTTTGATGGTCCGCCAATGACCCAGCGATCGGCGGTCAGTGCATAGCAGAACGTGCGTCCTTTTGGGTCTGTTATCGGCTGCGGCACCACAGAACGCACGGCGCTGCTTGTGCCAATCGTGATGGCTGTTTGCCTGGGGTCGATCGCCCCGACTCCCAAATTTGCCAGCACGCCATCGCTTGCGCCGACGACGATCGGCGTATTCACATCCACGCCCATTGCCTCAGCGGCTTCCGGCTTTAGCCCCCGCAAAATCTGCGTGGTTGGCACTAACTCGCTGAGCCGGTCAGAAGCAATGCCAATCAGCGCCAGCGCTTCTTGATCCCACTGCAATTGCTTTAAGTTAAACAGTCCGGTGGCTGAGGCAATCGAATAATCCACAACCAGGCGATCGAGCAGCAGCAACAAAATATATTCCTTAATTGACACAAACTTGGCTGCCTGCCGAAACGTATCCGCAGCTTCCTGACGCATCCACAGCAGCTTGGTCAGCGGCGACATGGGATGAATCGGCGTGCCAGTACGAAGGTACAGCGCCTGTCCGGTGCCGTCCTGATGCAGCCGTTCTGTCTGAGCAAGACTGCGGCTGTCTGCCCAGATTATGCTGTGCGTCAGCGGCTGTCCTTTAGAATCCAGGGCAATCAGGCTGTGCATTGCCCCACTAAACCCGATCGCCGCAACTTGAGATTTTTGAGCACCTGAGCGATCGATTGCCTCGCGAGTCGCCGCAATCACAGCCTGAAAGATCAGTTCTGGATCTTGCTCTGCCCAACCGGGCTGCGGTGTGAGCAGTGAATATTCTCGAATGCCCATGCCTTTGATTTCACCCGCAGCCGAAAAGGCGATTGCTTTGGTGCTGGTTGTGCCAATGTCAACACCCAAAAAGTAAGTCTGACTCATAGCAAGTGAGGGGTAAAGAAGTGAAGCGGATCAAGCGCGATGCGGTTTGCCGATCGACTCATCGCGCCTGACGCTGGTTGGCAAACTACACAAAGAAGCTAATGATCAAAACGATGACAAATCCGACTAAGCCCAGGATGGTTTCCATGACCGTCCACGACCGCAGCGTATTTTTTTCAGACATGCCTAGATAGCGGCTCACCAGCCAGAAACCAGAGTCATTGACGTGTGAAATTACCGTTGCTCCAGATGCAATGGCGATCGTGAGCAGTCCCAAAATAGGACCTGAGAGATTCGCTGCCTGAATGGCAGGCACCATTAGCCCCGCAGTCGTCACCATTGCCACGGTTGCCGATCCCTGAGAGACTCGCACGGCTGTGGCAATCAAAAATGCCAGCACAATGATCGGCAGGTTAGAAGCTGCCATGACGTTTGCCAGAGCTTCACCGACTCCGCTGGCAACCAGCGTTTTACCAAATACGCCGCCTGCGCCAGTCACCAGCACAATTAAGCCCACTGGCTCTAAAGACTTGGTTGCCACATCAAGCACTTCTCGCCGGGAATAACCACGACGAATGCCCAGCAGATAAAACGACAGCAAGGCAGCAATCATCAGGGCAGTGAACGGGTGCCCCAAAAATCCTAAGAAACTGCGAAGCACACTGCCTTCTGGCAGTGCCACCGTTGACACCGTGTTGAGCAAGATCAGCACCAGCGGAATCGCAATAATCGCCACAACTTGACCAAAACTGGGAAGTTCGATCGCTCTGGGGTGGTCTGTTTCAACTTTTTCTTCGATCGCCACTGCCACCGCAGTCGGCGCTTGCCTGCGAACCGTATCCGTCGCTTCTGGCTCGTCGTCCTCGTTCACGTTAATGGAACCATAGTTCTCCAGCATCATGTATTCCGGCACTTTGACGTGAATTTTGTCGGAAATATATTTGCCAAAGAGAATGCCGCCCACCACCATCGCTGGCAGTCCGGCGATCGTCCCAAACAAAATTACCCAGCCCAAATCTGCGCCGATCAGCGAAGCCACCGCGACCGGACCCGGAGTCGGAGGAATGTAGCTGTGTCCGATCGCCAGTCCCGCCGCCAGCGGCAGCGCATAGTAAAGCAGCGATCGTCCGGTGCGCTGTGCCAGACTGTAAACCAGCGGAATCAAAATAATTAAACCCACATCAAAAAACACTGGAATTGAAACAATAAAGCCAGTCAATCCCAATGCCCAGGGCGCGCGATTTTCGCCAAACTTTTGAATCAGCGTTTGAGCGAGCTGCTCGGCTCCACCCGACACCCGCAGCATCTCGCCAAACAGTGTGCCGATGCCAACGACGATCGCAATAAATCCTAAAGTGGTGCCCATGCCGTCTTGAATCGTCTGTGGAATCTCGGCAAGCGGAATTCCGGCGGCGATTGCCACAAAAAAGCTGACAAGCAATAACGCAATAAAGGCTTGCAGACGAACTTTGATGACCAGGAAAAGGAGTAGAGCGACTCCCAATGCTGCAATAAGAATTAATACTCCGGGTGACATATCTTAAAACTCAGAAATGACTTAATTTTTATTTTCAATTTCCAGGAATTGCCACCGCTCACACATCGTCCAAAATGAATAGGAGCTGATTTATTCGGATGAAGAAATATTGCATTTTTTTAGCATGAAGGTTCAATCTCCAACTGCTGTTGCCCTTTGCGTTTTTGTTCTTTTATTTGGCAAACCGACGATCGCCCAACCTCAGCCTGCACCCACTGCGCCTGTTAGCCCTCAATTATCGACACCCGAACAACAGGAATTAGAACAACTGCGGCAGGAAAAACGCCTGGAAGCATTGATTGAAGAAGAGATCAATAACAACGCAGCAGTTCGTGATCAGGTGCAACAAGAGGTCGATCGAGCCATTGGCGCAAACACGACTTTGCTGAATATTCTGCTTTCACTGCTAACGCTATTGCCGGTTTTGATTGCAGTTGGGTTTTTGCTGATTCGCCGCAGTGTTATTAACGAAATTGTGGCTGAAACTCGCAAGCAGCTACAGCAAGAAGTCAATCGACAGCTTGAAGAAGAAGTTGCTCAAGAGCTAAAAGAACAAACGCAAAGCTTTAGAGACCAGATTGAAGCGTTAAAAACAGAGTTTATTGATCAGCTATCGCAACTGCAAACGTTGTTTCTCGACGCACAGGAAGAGAAGAAAAAGATTTTTCAAGAAATTTCTGCAATTACGGCTTCATCGATTCAAAAAGAATCGGTTGCACCTGAAGTGCAGCGTAAGATTCAGGAACTAACCAGTCAGCTTGATTCATTGAAAGCCGCCAGCTTTCGCTTGTTTTTTACTGTAGACGATTATGTGCGAGAAGGCGATGCTTTTTACTATGAAGGGCGTTACGAGGATGCGATCGTTTCCTATGATGAAGCGCTCAAAGTTGAACCAACTATCTTTGCAGCATGGCGCGGAAAAGCCAGAACCCTGAGACGCTTAAAGCAGTATGAAGAGGCATTGGTTTGCAACAGTCAGGCAATGCAGATTAAACCAGATGATGGGCTAAATTGGTTTGAGCGGGGCTATATTCTGCAAAACTTGCAGAAATATGAAGCAGCGCTGGAGGCATACAATCAGGCGATCGAGCTGAAACCAACTTATCACCGCGCCTGGAATCATCGGGGCTATGTGCGGCTCAAATTAGACCAGTATGAACAGGCATTTGCTGATTTAGAAACCGGCAGAGAACTGAAGCCAGATTACGGCAATCCTTACTATGGCAAAGCGTTGTATTACGTTTTGAAAGGTCAAATGGACGAAGCATTTGAGCAACTGCGGCAGGCAATTCACTTTTATCCCAGATATCGAGAAATTCTGGCAAATGATCCTGATTTTGATGCCATTCGCGCAGACGATTGCTTCCAACAGCTATTGGAATCCGTCTAATAAACCGGCGGGCGGGGTAATTTCAATTCGCTGCTGCTGGAGATCCACAACGGGCACGATCGCCTCGACAAACGGGATCAAAACGGTCTTGGGCTGAGCTTCAGTTGATTCAGCAGGCGCGAGTGCCACTTCCAGCAAATCATTCCCTGCGGGAATCACATCCACAACTGAACCGATCAGCAGTTGAGATGCCTGGTCAAACACGGGTAGCCCAACCAGATCGAGGACGTGAAACTCACCTTCCTCTAAAATTGGACGATCGCTGGCTGGCACCAGCAGCAAAAAGTCGCGCAGGGCTTCGGCTTGCGTGCGGTCGTTAACACCAGCGAATCGAAGGATATACAGCCCTTTTCCTCCTAAATAGCGACCTGACAACAGCTCGATCGGCTGAGGAGCAGCGCTACCAGGAGCGAGGAGCCAGCGCTGCCCCGGTTGCTCAAATCGCTCAGGAAAGTCGGAGTTGGGGTAGACGCGCACCTCGCCCTTGATGCCCTGCGCTCCCACGATGCGCCCGATCTCTAACCACTCATCTGCGCTCAAAGCGTCAAGGGACTGCTCGCGATTCACGTCTTACAGCGCCACCGTAGGCTGTTGGTCGATTGCCATTGCTTCGCTGCTGCGGCTGGCAACAGCGCCGGTTGCCACAGAGGTCGGTCGGCGATACGTCTGCTCAACAATTTCTGCCAGTCGGCGCATTCCAACAGCAATCTCTTCGTCCGAAGCCGTGAGGCTGATTCGCAGACACTGCTGCGTGTGCACCCAGTCTTCCTGCAAGCCTGGGAAGAAGGGACTGCCCGGAACAACGATTACGCCCACCTGCTTGATTGCCTGATACAGCTTCCAGTCAGTGATGGGCAGGTCTTGCAGCCACAGCCACGCAAAGATGGCACCTTCGCCGCGATGCAAAAACCACGGCAGGTCTTTGGGCAGCGCTGCATCAAGCGTGGTTTCTAAAACGGTAAACTTTGCCTGGTAATAAGGGCGAATCACGCGAGTCGAGATTGCCGCCAGCGCTCCAGAGTCGATCGCCCGCGCTGCAATTGCCTGCCCGTAGCGCGAAGAGTGCAGACAAAGATTTGCCTGAAAGGACTCTAACGCCTGGATCACCTGCTCGTCGCCTAAAGCAATGCCAATGCGCTCTCCGGGCAATCCGGCTTTCGACAAACTGACACAGTGCACAATGTTGTGTCCAAAGCTTGGAGTCATCTCTGTGAAATTGAGCGATGGGTAGGGCGGCGCATAAGCAGAGTCAATCAGCACCGGAATGTTGTGGGGATGTGCCAGCGCGGCAATTTTCTTCACCTCATCGTCAGTCAGGACGTTGCCAGTGGGGTTGCAGGGACGAGAGAACAGCACGAATCCCACGGAGCTATCGAGTTCGAGCTGGCTGAAATCTGGACGGTATTTGAAGCGGTGAGCGGGGGCATCCAGGTCGATCGTCGGCTTGTAGGCTCTCAGTGCTTCTGGAATCAGCGTCACGCCGCCGTAGCCGGTGTAGTCAGGGCTGAGCGGCAGCACGATTTGCTTGAGTTGCCCAGAAGCAGTGTAGCCGCCAAGGGCGTTGGCAGCGTAGAAGTAAAGCGACTGGCTCCCTGGCGTGATGAGAATATTGCGGTTCGTCAGCTTCAGGTTGTATCGCTGATTGTAGTCGTTGAGCACTGCGTCGATGAACGGCTGATAGCCCTGGCTCGACCCATAGCGGCAGACGACCTCTCCATACTCTGGGCTTGCCAGCAGCTCGGCTGTGCAGTCGCGCCACAGTTGCTCGACCTCTGGCAAAATTACGGGATTTCCGGCGCTCAGGTTAATGAACTCTCTACCCTTTCCGGCGTGCAAGGTCTCGATGATATCTTTCATGATTGCCCGCACCCCGCTCAGGTGGGACATGTGATCGCCGAATTGAGTTAGGGCAGGCTTCATAGTTAGCGCAAATTGTGTCAACGCAAGTTGTCAAGTGTCACTCGTCAATCGTAATCAATCGCAGGCGTAATCTAATCGCAGGGCAATCCAAAAGCCTTATAAACAGCGCGCAGCGCGTTCTGCCAATTGATTCGGGAATGCGCGGCTCACGCATTGCTTGATTACATCAGCTCGATTACATCAGATTGATGCCTAACGTAACATGCTCCTCGCTCCTCGCCAAGCCGTCCTGGCGGACTGGGGAGATGCAACGCCAGCGCTTCAGGCAGTTTGCCATCCGCAATAACGCGGTTTTGCCCGGTTAAGTCGCTCGATCGAGCCACTTGACAAAACTTTATACAACGATAAACTCTCATACACAGCGACAACTATTGTTGAACGAAGCTGTAAAGAGTGTAAAAAAACGTCCAGAGGCTCACAAACCCTGTCAGGCTAGAATTCGGAATTTCGGTGCTAAATCATTGCAGAATTCGACCACAGCAAACGGATAGAGCAGGGCTTGTTATAAGTCCAGGGGCTGCTTTGTGATGCCGCTTCCGTCAATGCTGTGTGCCAGCGGCTGCTATCCGGTTGTTCACATGATCGTTTCGCTAAGCTGGAAGTCGCGTCTTGAGGAGGGATAGCAGTCCAGAAGGAAAAAGTCAACCAAGCGATCGGCAGCAATTTGCGAGAGCCGAAGTATCGAGGTATTGAGCGAATCTATCGGAAACACAAAATCCTATGGTGAATCAGAGTTCTACAACCCCTGCTGCCAAGTTGGGTGCCAGACTACCCCTGCCGTTGAAGCGATTGGCAGATCTTGCTTACAACTATTGGTGGAGCTGGGCAAGCGATCGCATCGCGCTCTTTCAAAACATTGATCCCCAAGCGTGGCAGCAGTGCGGACACAACCCGGTGGCGCTGCTAGAGTCGGTTTCGTTTGATCGCCTGACTCAGGTTGCAGAAGATCCCCAGTACATCAAGCGACTGCACGCCCTGAGTGACCAGCTCGATCGCTACATGGTAGAGCAAAACACCTGGGCAAATCGGGTCGCTCCCCAAATCACAGCAGAGCATCCGGTCGCCTACTTCTGTGCTGAGTTTGGGTTGCATGAGTCGCTGCCCATCTATTCGGGCGGTCTGGGCATTCTGGCAGGCGATCACCTCAAATCAGCTTCAGACCTGGGAGTGCCAATGGTCGGTGTGGGCTTACTTTACCGGCAGGGCTATTTCCGGCAGCGATTGAGCCGCAGCGGCTGGCAAGAAGATTACTACATCGACAACGTTTTTGAGCGCCTGCCGCTAGAGCTACAGTGCAACGACCAGGGTGAACCCATCGCGATCGAACTGCTGGTGCGGCAGCGGACCGTCAAAGCTCAGATCTGGAAAGTGCAGGTTGGGCGGGTCAGCCTGTATCTGCTGGACACTGACCGCGAAGACAATGACCCGATCGATCGCTGGCTGACCGGGCATTTGTATGGCGGCAATCAAGAAACGCGCATCGCTCAAGAAGTGCTGCTGGGGATCGGCGGAGTCCGGGCGCTGGCAGCGCTGGGGATCGCACCTGCGGTCTACCATCTCAATGAAGGACACGCTGCCTTTTGCCTGCTGGAAGTGGCGCGACTGGAAATTCAGCGCACTGGCAAATCCTTCTATGATGTGGAAGCTTCGGTGCGCGATCGATCGATCTTCACCACGCACACGCCCGTGCCTGCCGGTCATGATGTGTTCTCCGCAGATTTGATGGACTCCTTCTTTGCCGCTTACTGGCAGCAACTTGGACTGTCGCGTGAGCAGTTTCTGGCGCTCGGTGCCCGTCGTCTGGGCGATCCCTGGGAGCCGTTTGGCATGACGGTGCTGGCGCTGCGATTGACCCGCGCCGCCAACGGAGTCAGTGAGCTGCACGGTCAGGTGTCGCGCAAAATGTGGACCATCCTCTACCCAGAGCGCAGCGAAGATAAGGTGCCCATCAGCCATATCACCAATGGCGTTCACGCCCGCACCTGGACGGCTCCTTTGATGGGCGACCTCTACACCCAATACTTTGGCGAAGATTGGTCGAGCCACGTCGTTGATCCGCAAATGTGGGCAAAGGTCAACGAGATTCCGGCTGAGCAACTGTGGGAACGCCACCAGATTCTCAAGGAGCGCTTGATTGCTCACACGCGATTCAAAATTAAGCAATCGCGTCAGGCACGCGGCGAAGATGCAGCCCAGATTGAAGCCGTCGATCGCCTGCTTGACCCCAATGCCCTGACGATCGGCTTTGCCCGCCGCTTTAGCCCCTACAAGCGAGGTGCGCTGCTGCTGCGAGATTTCGATCGCGCCATTCAGATCTTGGGGAATGCTGAACGCCCGATTCAAATCATCTTTTCTGGCAAGGCACACCCCGCCGACGAAGAGGGCAAGCGCATCATCCAACGCCTGATGGAGTGGTGTCGCCATCCCGCCATTCAGAACCGGGTGGCATTTGTTGAAGACTACGACATCTTCACAGCTCAAAAGCTGGTGCAGGGCGTGGATGTCTGGCTCAACAATCCGCGTCGTCCGCTCGAAGCATCGGGAACCAGCGGTCAGAAGGTCTGCTTTAATGGCGGCATCAACTGTAGCGTCCTCGACGGCTGGTGGTGCGAAGGCTATCAGCAAGATGCCAGCGGCAAAGGCATTAACGGCTGGGCGATCGGCGAAGATGCCAACACCAGCGATCAAGAGCTGCAAGACCGCATCGACTCTGAATCACTCTATCGTCTGCTAGAAACGGAAATTGCGCCGCTCTACTACGACCAGGATGCCAATGGCATTCCCCAGGGCTGGGTGCAAATGATGAAGGCATCAATTCGCACGAATGCTCCGGTGTTTAACACCGATCGCATGGTGGCAGACTACGTTGCCAAAATGTACGCACCCGGAGCGGCGATCGAGCAAGAGCCGATTCTGGCAAGCGTGCCCCGTTAAATCGCTTGATGGCTGAATCGCAAAAACCGGGACAGTCACGGCTGTCTCGGTTTTTTAGCTGGCAAGGCTAAACGCTTTACTGCTTACTGAAATTCAACCAGGGGGGTAGACACGTCGTCGCGACGATCGGCTCGATCGCTGTGCAGCATCGGCTCATACCAGAACTGCCGGTAGATCAGCTCTAACCGACCGCCAACACCCGCAAAATAATCGATCTGCTGCCGTTGCAGCCTGGAAAACAATTGCAACAGGCTGGCAGCCAGAATCGCTACAATCATGCCGCCTGCCGTAGTGATTAGCGCTTCGGCAATTCCGGCGGCTGCCCTTGACAAATCAACGCTAGAACCGCTGCCACCCGCGCCGATGTTGAGGTTGTTGAAGGTCACAATCAATCCCGTAACCGTGCCCAGCAGTCCCAGCAGTGGGGCAATCGTGATCGCAGCAGACAAAATCGTGTTTCCCCGCGACATCTGGATGAATTCTTCATCTGCCGCTGTTTCCATTGCCAGACGAAAGGTTTCAGGGCTGGGCTGACGCAACTGCAAGGGTGCCATCAAAAATCGCCCGATCGGCAGGTCTTGCGCGGCTGCCGCGATGCTGGCTGCTTTGTGTAAATCGACTTTGGCAGCCGCCAGAACGTCGTGAACCACCTTACCTTCCTGGGTTAACAGGCGATACCAAAACCAGGCTCTATCGAGACTGCAAGCGACAGTGCCGATCGATAAACCAACGATCGGAATCATCACAGGACCGCCTTTGACAACGAGATCGAACAATGTAGACATGGTGCGTTCCTTTAGGGCGCGTCAACAATTAACGGTCAAACGCTTGCGGCAGCCTTACCGCACCCGCCCAAAATACAGGCTGGGAGCTGTCGCTTTTTCATCATCAAGACTCTGGCTGGAATGGATGATAGCCGCTAGGGCAGGTGGCGAAGCAACTGCTTTCTCAAAAGGCGAATAGAAACAAATTTTGATTTGATACTGATCTTGATGCTGTCGATCGGGCAGAGGCGCAAAGCTCGACCAGAAGGGAGTGCTCCAAAAATCACTGCCTCGTCAAATTTAACAAAAATTTAAGGATGGAAACGGAGACTCAACAATTCAATTTATCTATGAATATCATCGGTAAATTTCTATTGAAACGCGCTGGTAGATGCAATCCCGCAGTGCTGGCAGGATGCTGTCACTGGTAGCCTGGAAACAGCATGACGTAGAACCTGAATGGACATTTGGCAAGCAGACTTTTATCGCCGTCCGCTGCAAAACAAAGCAGGGCAGCCGCTGTGGGAGCTAGTGATTTGCAATTCGACGGGCAGCTTTTTGGCAACCGCCTTTTGTTCCCAATCGCAGGCGAACTCTGCCTGGATTGCCGATCAACTGCAACAGGCAGCAGACAACGCGGGTCAATTGCCCGATCGCCTCCAGGTGTTTCGTCCACAGTCCGTTCACTTAATTC
>Ga0224723_1002108_pt1 | contig 11273 bp, 4 predicted proteins | sample Balambano_FR2_Me_FD_161647 | JGI IMG/M metagenome (GOLD analysis project Ga0224723, IMG submission 161647) | Freshwater sediment microbial communities from Lake Towuti, South Sulawesi, Indonesia - Balambano_FR2_MetaG | ecosystem: Environmental > Aquatic > Freshwater > Lake > Sediment | place...
CGGCAAACTCAGGCAGACTTCCTTCTGTAACTACTTGCTCGATTCCTGGCACTGTCGCCAGCAGCCGCTGCAAAGCAGCTTGACAAACCAGAAATACGCGACCGCCGCGATCGGCAATCAGCGGCGCATAGCGGACAAACTGAATAATATCCCCAAAGCCACCCTCAACCCGCAGCAGAATCGCTCGCCCGTTGAGGTCTGAGCCGTCCCACTCCGGCTGCGGCAGCAGACAGGGCGGCACAAGCTGCCAGCGCCACTCAAACTCTGCAAAGCCGCTGCGAAAATCACCGATCGCCAGCAGCACATGCGCCAGCGACACATGAGCTTCGGCGGATTCGGGGTCAAGCTGAATCGCCGTCCGATAGTGGACGATCGCCTGGTCTACCTGACCCTGTCCCCACAGCAGTCTTCCCAGATAGCCATAGGCACGCGGCTGAGTCGGATCGAGGACGATCGCCTGTCGCAGGTGAGCCGCTGCTGCCTCTAGCTCTCCCTGTCTCTGCAATGCCCAACCCAGACTGCTGTGAATCTCGGCATCGTTGGGACTCAGAGCCAGCGCCTGCTGGAGGTTGACAATTGCGGGCTGCAACTGGTCTTGCCGAATCAACAGGTTGCCTAAGCCGGTATAGGCTTTGACATCGCTCGGATTCAGAGCGATCGCCTTCTCATAGCTGGCAATCGCTGCCTCTGGACGATGCTGCCGCTCCAGCACCACTGCCAGATTGTAATGAGCATCGACAAAGTTAGGGCTGAGGGCAATGGCTCTCCGCAAATGCGTTTCCGCGCGATCGAGGTCATCTAACTCCAGCAGCGTCACCCCCAGATTGCCGTGAGCCGGGGCGAAGTTGGCGTTGAGCGCCAGGGCAGTTTCCAGGTTGACCTGCGCCTCTGACAGCTTGCCCTGCAATCGCCGCACGTTCCCTAGATTCGAGTAGGCATTGAAGTGATTGGGATTGAGGACGATCGCCTGCTGAAGATGCTCGATTGCGTCTGCAAATTCCCCTTGCTCTGCCAGAATGATGCCCAGGCTGTTGTGAGCACTGGCATCCTGCGGCTGCACCGCCAGCGATCGGCGCAGATAAGTAACTGCCTCTTTCGATCTGCCGCTGCGCTGAGCAATAATCCCCAATCGATGCAGCGCTTCTGGCTGTGGCTGCTGCTTGAGAACCTGACGATACAGCTTTTCTGCCTGCTCTAGCTGCCCAGTTTGATAGTACTGATTTGCCAGAGTCAAAGTCTCCGCAGCGCTGGGGGTTGCAGCCGTGTTGGCATCCGGGCGGCTCGTGCGGCTGGCGCTTTTCGCTTTGGTAGCCTTACCGAATCCTTTGAACTCTGTCATGGCTTCACGCTCTCACCTGTTCGATCAAAAAATTTGGTAAGTCAACAGAGCAGGTTAATGCCTACTCGCCGTCATGGATAAAACGCTTGAGGGCAGTGACCACGCGATCGATCACACCCTCCCAATCCCCCGAAGACGACTGGCGGAACAGTCGCATGGTGGGATACCAGGGGGTATCGTCGCGATCGAGCAGCCAGCGCCAGTCGGCAGCGAAGGGTAATAGTACCCAGATGGGCTTGCCCAATGCGCCTGCCAAATGGGCAGCAGTGTCGATCGAAATGATCAAGTCCATTTGAGTAACCAGCGCTGCCGTGTCAGCAAAATCTCTAATCTTAGAACTTAAATCCTGCATTTGATATTTATCACCTAGTTTTGCGATATCAGCGGAATTACGCCCAACCTGCAAGCTGAAAAAATTGATTTGAGGAATTGATAGGAGCGCAGTATATAGCGATAACGGACAGGATTTCCGCTCATGGTATTTCAGCAATTGACGGTTCTCTTCCCGATACCCGCTAGCCCAAACAAGACCAACTTTCAGTTGGATATCAGAAGTTAAATTTAATTTAATTTCATCATTGATTGAAGCAAACAAATAGGGCACTGAAGAGGGAATTGTCTCCAGACTTGTCTCTAGAATGTGAGGCAGACTCATCAGAAGAGCACGCGTCTGAAACTCAAGCGGTGTTTCCTCCCCATCGATCACTTGCTCCACATCGGGCATTGTGTCTAACAATCGCATAAGAGGAGCTTGACAGGAAACGATGACTCGCCCGCCCCGAGCTTTGACCAGGGGAACGTAGCGGATAAACTGAATAACATCTCCGAAACCCTGTTCGGCTTGGAGCAAGATCGTTTTACCTTCCAGATTTGAACCATCCCATTCTGGACGACCGAATGAAGCTGGAGCTTGGTTTTTAACCTGCGGTTGCTGCCAACGCCATTCGTGCTCAGCAAAGCCATTGCCCAGGTCGCCTGTCAACAGTAGGGCGTGAGCCAGATTATAATGTGCTGCTGCGTCATTAGGATTCAACGAAACTGCTTGACGCAAATGAGTAATTGCCAGATTCAAATTGCCTTGATACATGAACGCAAGCCCAAGGGCAGCGTGGATACATGCATCATGAAAATTAAGGTCGAGGGCTTTTTGAAGGTTAAGAATAGCTTCTTCTAACCGACCCAGTTCTTCTAGAACGTTAGTTAAATTAGCGTAAGCTGGTGAGCCTTTTGGATGTAGAGTAATTGCCTTCTCATAATAGGAAAGTGCTTCCTCCAAGTTACCTTGTTTATCCAGCACTAAACCTAGATTGTAATGAGCATTAGCATCGTCAGGACTGAAGGCGATCGCTTGGCGCAAGTGTGCCTGTGCGAGGTCTAAATTGCCCCGCTCTAGAAACGCTAAACCAAAACCATTATGGACGGGAGTAGAGTTCGGGTTGATGTCAAACGCAGCTTGAAGCGTTTGAATTGCTTCATTCAACTTGCCCTGCTCTCTTAGCAAATTGCCCAAATTTGTAAGGGATTCAGCATTGTTTGGACGCAAGGCAATCGACTGTTTGTAGTGAATGGTAGCCTCTTCTAGTTTGCCTTGATTATGAAAAACTGTTCCCAAGTCATGGTGAGTACCAGCATCGTTGGGATTATGAGTCAGGGCGCTCTGCAGGCTTTCAACAGCAGCATTTAAATCACCCTGCTTACGCCGCAGAGTTCCAAGATTAGCGTGAGCAAAGAAGTGATTTGGGTTAAGGACTATTGCCCGACGAAAATAGATAGCAGCTTCCTCTAAACTATTTTGCCGCATCAACATTACACCAAAACTATTACAAGCATTCGCATCATTGGGGTTGAGGGCAAGAGATTTTTGTAATGAGGTCAGTGCCTCCTCAACCCTGCCACTCTGGTAAACAATTACCCCAAACCAGTGTAGTGCTTCAGGATGCTCAGGCTGTTGTTGTAGAACCTGACGGTATAGTTGCTCCGCCTCAGTCAACTGTCCTAATCGAAAGTGCTGGAACGCAGTGGACAGGGTTTCGACAAAAGGTTCTATAACCTCTCTCGAGCTGACTTCTTGAACCTTGATTTTTCTTTCCTGAGATTCACAGGTTGGGCGCAGGAATCTCATTAGAGTTCTATATACGGCTCGTATAAGATTAACTACCATATCCTCTATGCCACTTTCAGTAATGGAGGCAAACACAAATACAACTCTTACTGACAATGGGAGCGTGAGTCCCTACGAAATGTCAAAGCGCTTTCTTCACTTGAGCCAAAACTTCGTTCCAATCACTTGGAGTCTACTGTCTAAACAGACGTAGGGCAGAATGCCAAGGGGGATCGTCGCGATTGAGCAGCCAGCGCCGATTTGCTGAAGAACCAAAATTACCTAGATGGCTTTACCCAATGCTCTTGCTAGAAAGGCACCTCAAAAAGGCAACGGCAGTGTCTATCAAAAAGTGTGTATAAAGTTGGCTACCATGCATGTCCAGCTACTTATCACCCAGTCAGTTTTCTTAGCTTGTCATGGGCTACCCCAGCCCAATCAGACTGGGGTTTGAGCGCGAGGGCTTGTCGATAGCTGACGATCGCTTCGGTTAGCTTCCCTTGCGATACCAAAGCATCTCCTAAAACATAGTGAGCTTCAGCAAAATTCGGTCTAAGCGCCAAAGCCTGTTGATAACTCGCGATGCCCTCCTCCAGCTTTCCTTGCGACACCCAAGCATTCCCCAAACTGTAATAAGCTTCAGCGAAACCGGGTTGGAGCATCAGGGCTTGTCGATAACTGGTGATTGCTTCGTCTAGCTTCCCCTGAGACACTAGAGCATTGCCCAATCCGTAATGAGCCTCGGCAAAGCTGGGTTTGAGGGATAGAGATTTTCGGTAGCTGGTAATTGCCTCATCAAGCTTCCCTTGCAATGATAGAAGATTGCCTAAAGTATAGTTTGCTGACGGCAGATTGGGTTCAAGCTGAAGTGCCTTAGTCACAAGCGAGAGAGCGGCTTGGTAATTACCCTGCTGATAGAGGATGGCACCAACATCATGTAAAGCTACCGCATTATTTGGCTGTGCTTGGAGGATTTGATGAAGTAGCTCTCCAGCTTCCAGTAAACGACCCTGTCGCAAATGTTCTGAGGCAAGTTCGTGAAGTTGCTTTAGATTCTTTGAAGATGCCTGAGTGTATGCTCCCATATCAAGCGAATTATCAAACTTTTTGGGACTTTTGATAACTTTGGGAATCTCTACTACTTTAGAGTTTTCCAGATCAGAATCTTTCACAAACCATCGCCGCATGTGAGGAAACGGCGAAGCCAGTCCCCCTTCTTCAAGCAGTCGAATACCTGGATGAATTCCAAGGTCAAAAAGCTGTAGAATATCCCAGTTTTGTCCTGCAAACCCCTTCGTGAACACAACGAAAAAGGGAATGCCAGTGAATGCCGCTGCGGCATAATCCCATGCTTCAGCCCCAGGATCTCCATACAGCGTTTCAACCTCCAGGTTGCCAGGCTTGAGGTCATTCCACATACTTTTAGGCAGTAAAGCGAGGTGTGCTGCTTCATGCAACAGCTCACCGACTTGAACTCGCTTAGGACAGAAATGCAACTTGCCTGCTGAGAGCCAACATCCCTCAAAAAAAGTGCCGGGTGGATCGGCTTGATACGATGGCACGATCGAGTAAGGAAGACCAATTTTTTTGAAGAAGGATGTGGCACGATTCACCCACTTGAGGTTGAACTGCTCTTGCTTCTTGTCCACTACATCGGGGTTCATGGAAGCAAACTCTCCCTATTAATTGCAGTGAAGCTGTGTCGCTAGAATCCTAACATGTCAAGCCAGTTATCGAATGTGCGGTCTATTACTTGTGAGTTTCCATCCAATGCCGCAGTGCTTGCTTCACTTGAGCCAAGACTTCATCCCAATCTCCCGGCGTTTGCTGCCTGAATAGCCGCATCGTCGGATACCAGGGCGTATCCTGGCGATCGAGCAGCCAGCGCCAGTCGTGTGGTTGAGACAGCAGCACCCAGACGGGCTTGCCCAATGCACCTGCTAAGTGAATCACGGCTGTGTCTACCGAAATCACTAGATCCAGTTGCTCGATCACCGCAGCCGTATCGGCAAAATCTTTGATATGAGGAGTCAAGTCCTGGAGCGGATAGTCTTTGTCAATCTGGGCAATGTCAGCGGCGTTGTGTCCGACCTGCAAGCTATAGAAGCTGATGTCAGGCAGCGACAAAAGTTTAGTGAAGGCAGACAGTGAGGCAGAGCGAGTCTGATAGTTTTTCAGCAGGTCGCGTCGGGTGTTATGTCCACTCGCCCAGGCAATGCCAATTTTGAATCTCGTACTTGGATGCAGCTCCAGCTTCAAGTTATGTTGGGGTGGAGTCAGATAAGGAATTTGATTCGGAATCGTTTCTAGCGTGGTGCCCAAGAGGTAGGGCAGACTCAGCAGCGGGGCATGAACCTGAAACTGGGGCAGTGGCTCTCGATCGACCACAATTTGCTCCACACCGGGCACCGTTGCCAGGAGTCGTTGCAGTGCTGCCTGACAACTGACAATCACGCGACCGCCGCGATCGTGCACCAATGGCGCATAGCGAATGAACTGAATGATGTCGCCAAAGCCGCCCTCTGTGTGCAGCAAAATCGTTTGACCGTCCAGCGGTTTGCCGTCCCACAGCGGCTGCGGAAAGGAGAGCGGTGCCCAGTCCTTTGTCTGCCAGCGCCACTCATATTCGGCAAATCCATTGCGGAGATCGCCCTTGAGAATCAAGCACTGCGACAGACACAGATGTGCTTCTGCGTGGTCTGGTTTGAGCTGAATTGCCGTTTGGTAATGGTCGATCGCCTCATCTATTTTCCCCGCCGTCCACAGCACCGCTGCTAAATTGCTGTGTGCTTGAGCATCACCAGGTTTGGAGTCAACCACCTGGCGTACATAGGGAATGGCTGCCTCTGAGTTGCCTTGCTCGTGCAGCGTCAGCCCCAGCGCTGTGTAGATCGCCGAGTTACCTGGACTGATCGACAGGGCTGTTTGCAGAGAGAGCAGTGCCTGGTCAAACTGATCCTGTTCTCTAAGCACGTCACTCAAACTGGTGAGCGCCAGCACATGATTGGGGTTGAGGTCGATCGCTTTTCTGTAACTAGTGCTCGCTTCCTCAAGCTTGCCCTGCGCCTTTAGCGCCAGTCCCAGATTGTAGTGGGCATTGGCATCGTCAGGACTGAAGCCGATCGCCTGCTGCAAATGCGCCACTGCCATCGTTAAATTACCCTGCTCCAGATAGCCCAACCCCAGCCCGGTATGCACCGGAGCATAGCTGGGGTTGAGCGTAAAGGCAGCGCGCAGATACCGCATCGCTTCGTCGAGGTTGCCCTGTTCGCGCAGCAAGTTACCCAGGTTAGTTAGCACCATAACATCGTCTGGTTGCAGCGTGATGGCTTTGCGGTAGTGAGCCGCCGCCGCCTCGAACTTGCCCTGCTGGTACAGTAATATGCCCAGATCGTGATAGGCGTTGGCATCGTTGGGGGCAAGGGCAATTACCTGCTGCAAATGCCCCGCTGCCTGTGCCAAATTGCCTTGATTTTGCAGAACCGTCGCTAGATTTTTGTGAGCAATATGGTGATTGGGGTAGAGGTCGATCGCCTGCTGCAAATGCACTGCTGCCTGTTCCAAATTGCCTTGCTCAAGCAACGCCGCGCCGATGCTGTTTTGAATATTGGCATCGTCCGGTTTGAGGGCAACTGCCTGCTGCAGGTAGGTGAGTCCTTCTTCGTATCTACGGCTTTGGTAGACAATCACACCCAACCAGTGTAGGGCATCGGGTTGCTGTGGTTGCTGCTGCAAAATCTGGCGATAGCGTTGCTCTGCTTCTGCCCACTGCCCTGCCTGAAACTGCTGGAACGCCTCAAGGAGAGTTTTAGCATTAACTTTGGCGTTGTGCTTTTCCCCTTTAAGTGTCTTGAAGCTCTTGAGTTTAGACATGGTTGCCTCAAAATAAATGTGAATGCCGTCAGCAGTAGAATCCTAAATAATGTCTTCAATTTTTGACCAGAAATCTACTGGTACTCGCCTTAATCTTTCTTTGACTTCATTCTTATCCTGCCAATTCCAATTGTAAGAAAGGGCATCAATATTTTGATTGACAATATGCTGGCAATCACTCAGATATGCTTCAACAACACTTCTACCATAGCATTCTAACCAAACAGGGTGATGAATAAAATATTTGGCTCTGGCTAAGAGTTTAGGAACTTCTTGGTAGGGAATTAATCCTTTGTACTGAAGGTTTAACAAATCAGAAGTTGGCTCGTATCCCATTATATCCTTTCCATAAAGTTCAATTCTGAGGGTTGGATTTTCTCTAGCGATCTGCATGACGTTGTAAATTCCCTTATTAACGCCAATATCACAGAGAGAAACAGCAAAATCCTCTTTCTCTTGAGAATAAAATTTGTCTGGCTCAATGAGTGCTGGACACAGAGAAACTTTGTCTAAATTAATGGGAAAAATTTGTGTGTAAAAATTGACTTGTGCAGGGCTGTAGAAAAAAATATGCTTTGCCAAACTAAATAGATGTTGATGAATGGGAAGAACGATAGGGTCGTGGCAGAAGTAGATAAAATTACTTGCCAACATTTGATTTATATTCACCAAAGTAAAATATTTGACATTATTTACAATTAGCCAGTCAGCTTCTCGCTGCTGGGTTCGAGGTGTAATTTCTCGGACATCATAACCAAGGGCTTGACCCGCAGTTACAAGTTCCCGTCCGGTTAGTTCGGCTCCTCCAAGTAGTTCGTCAACAGTCCAATCATAAATCCAACCAATCCTTTTACCTGTTTGCTTTAAAGGTTCTGAATTCATTGTTACTAGCTTTGATGCGGTAGCCAATCAAATTTTATGAAAATCATACTGCTCAAGATTGAGCGTTAGCCAAGCTTTGAAGTGCTTGCAAAACTTCTCCAAGCACACTCTCCCAATCTTTAGGTCGCGGTTGCCAAAATAGCTGCATGGTCGGATACCAGGGACTGTCCTGTCGATCGCGCAGCCAGCGCCAGTCGGCAGCAAAGGGCAGTAATACCCAGACTGGCTTACCCAAAGCACCGGCAAGGTGAGCAACAGCAGTGTCTACAGAGATGACCAAGTCCATTTGGTCAATCAACGCAGCAGTGTCTGCAAAGTCCTTGATCTTTGGACTCAAATCTTGTATCCGGTGATCTACCCCTAACTCACGCATGTCAGCAACCTGAAGCCCAACTTGCAGGCTGTAAAAACGAACGCCCGAAACGGATAAAAGCTTCGTGTACAGGGATAGTGGGCAAGACCGCTCCTGATAGTTCTTGAAAGAATTACGATGCTCCGTCTTATGTCCACTCGCCCAGATGAGACCAACTTTGAGTTTAGTGTCTGGACGTAGCTCCAGGGTGTAGTCATCGTCCGCAGGAGGAGCCAGATAAGGAACTTGAGCCGGAATTGTTTCAAGTGTCGTTCCTAAAAAATAGGGAAGGCTCATCAAATGAGTGTACACATCAAACTCTGTGAATGCTTCATTTCGCCCTACAATCTGATTAACACCAGGAGCGGTTGCGAGCAAGCGGCTAACAGGCTCTGAACATTCAACAACCACTTGCCCTCCCCGATCGCTTACTAAAGGGGCATAGCGAATAAACTGCATGAAGTCTCCGAAACCTCCTTCATCAGCAGAAATTAAGATGGTTTTTCCGTTCAGATCCAAACCATCCCACATCGGCTGAGCAAACCGACAAGGGGTCCAGTCTTTCATGCGCCAGCGCCATTCATACTCGGCAAATCCCTTCCGAAGATCGCCTGTCACCAGGAGCGCCTGCGCCAAATGCACATGGGCTTCTGCATAATCTGGCTGTAATTGAATAGCCCGTTGATAGGGTTCGATCGCTTGCTCAGGCTGGCACTGTGCCCACAGTAATGCTCCCAAGTTGCAGTGCGCTTGAGCATGATCAGGATGCAGTTCAACCACTTTTTGCAAATGAGTCAGCGCTTGCTCAAAGTCACCCTGTTCCTGCAAAGCAATCCCTAATCCAGTATGAGCAGTGGCATCATTGGGACTTTGGACTAAGGCTGTTTGAAAGCAAAGGATTGCCTCCTGGGTTTTGTCTTGCTCCCGCAGTAACTCAGCCAAGCTTACCAGTGCCAACGTGTGGTTGGGGTTGAGGTCAATCGCCTTTCTATAACTGGCAATGGCTGCTTCGATCTTGCCCTGCGCCTTTAGCGCTAGCCCCAGGTTATAGTGAGCCTCCGCATCTTTCGGAGTGAAGCGAATGGTTTGCTGCAAATGGAATACCGCCTGCTCTTGATGCCCTTGGCGTTGGAAGACAGTCGCCAGATTTTTGTGAGCAATATGGTGATTGGGGTAGAGGTCGATCGCCTGCTGCAAATGCACTGCTGCCTGCTCCAGATTGCCTTGATCGAGCAACGCCGCCCCGATGCTGTTTTGGATGTTGGCATCCTCAGGTTTGAGGGCAACTGCCTGCTGCAAATAGTGGAATCCTTCCTCGCGTCTGCCGCTTTGATACACAATTACTCCTAACCAATGCAGCGCGTCGGGTTGGTCAGGCTGCTGCTGAAAAATTTGGCGATAGCGTTGCTCTGCTTCCGTCCACTGTCCGGTTTGATAGTGCTGGAGGGCTTCGGCAAGCGCCTGAGAGAAGTCTGTCTGGATAGAGTTAGGTTGCGATGACTGTACCCTGTGGGAGACTGAGACTGCCTGCAGATGGGGAGTAGAATGCTGTTTTGCTTGTTGCGATCGAATCACACCAGATTTAGCAGGTTCTACCTCGAACATCGGCGCGAGTTCACCCGCCACTACTCTTTTGAGGGCTGCGGTGACGCGATCGATTACACCCTCCCAGTCGCCCAGTTGCGCTTGTCGGAACAGCCGCATGGTCGGATACCAGGGGCTGTCCTGTCGCTTTCGCATCCAGCGCCAGTCGGCACCCAGGGGCAGCAGCAGCCAGACGGGTTTGCCCAACGCGCCTGCTAAATGAGCCACGGCAGTATCGACAGAAATCACCAGATCCATCTGGACGATCAGCGCGGTGGTGTCGGCGAAATCTTGGATCTGCGGACTCAAATCTTGTAGGGGATATTCGCCCTCAAGCTGAGCCAGGTCAGCAGCATTCTCGCCGACTTGCAGGCTGTAAAAGCTAATTTCAGCAACCGCAAAGAGCCGGGCGTAGCTCAGGATTGGGCAGGATTTTTGTTCATAAAATCTGAGCGAGGCTCGATCGCCGCCCCGTCGTCCACTTGCCCAGACCACACCTACTTTCATGCGGGTGTCTGGCAGCAGCTCTAGGGATTGGCAGGCGCAAGTGGGAACTGGCAGATAGGGAATTTGCGCCGGAATCGTTTCCAGGGTGGTGCCCAACAGGTAGGGCAGGCTCAGCAGCGGGGCTTGCACATCAAACTCAGGCAGATCATCGCCCGGTATAATCAGGTGTTCGACATCGGGTAACAATGCCAGCAGCGGTTTCAGCGGCGGTTGACAGGCGGCAACGATCCGCCCGCCGCGAGCTTTGACCAGAGGCAAATAGCGGATGAACTGAATCGTATCGCCAAAGCCCTGCTCCGCGTGAAGCATAATGGTTTTGCCTGCCAGAGGCGAGCCGTCCCATAGGGGCTGTGGAAACAAAGCGGGCACCCATTTTTTTGTGTGCCAGCGCCACTCGTGTTCTGCAAATCCAGCCCGGAGGTCGCCCTGCGCCAGCAGCGCCAGTGCCAGGTTGTAGTGGGTATCGGCGCTGTTTGGAGCCAGGAAAACTGCTTGCCGCAAATGCATCAGAGCTTGCTCCAGGTCGCCCTGCTCCATCCGCATCACCCCTAACACGTCGTGAGTGACAGGATTATGAGGATTGAGGCTCAGAGCCGCTTGCAAATTCTGCAGGGCTGTCTCGAACTGTCCCAGCT
>Ga0224723_1002109_pt1 | contig 11268 bp, 8 predicted proteins | sample Balambano_FR2_Me_FD_161647 | JGI IMG/M metagenome (GOLD analysis project Ga0224723, IMG submission 161647) | Freshwater sediment microbial communities from Lake Towuti, South Sulawesi, Indonesia - Balambano_FR2_MetaG | ecosystem: Environmental > Aquatic > Freshwater > Lake > Sediment | place...
TTGAACCTTGTTCGGGTTGTGTTTCTACAACTTCAGTTGTCAGTTCTGGTGCTTCAAGTACGTCTGATTCTACTTGGGGTACATCAGTTTCTGATACAGGAATTATTTCTGTTTCAGTTTCTGGTACATCAATTGGTTCTACATCAGTATCAAATCTAGATCCTACTGCTACATCATCAGTAGGAATATTTCCTAACCAGCTAGAACTTTCTTCAGGTTGTGGTGCTTCTACAACCTCACTTGTAACTACTGGTGCTTCTAGTTGTACGTCTGATTCTACCTGAGGTACAGGAGTGATTTCTGTTTCTGTTGTTTCCCCAGTTGCTGCATCAGAACCTCTACCAAATCTAGACCAGAGTGCTGCACCACCTACTGTTGCTGCACCAGCAGCTGCAATATTTCCTAACCAATTAGAATTTTCTTGGGGTTCATCTACTGGTAGTTCCGTGTCAACATCTGATGTGGTCGGAACATTGGGAATTTGAGGGTAGTTGGTATTAACAACAGTTACAGGTGCTTCTAAATCTAATCCAGTTTCGTCAACAACAGGTGTTGGAGTTACATTTACAGGTGCTTCTAAATCTAATCCAGTTTCGTCAACAACAGGTGTTGGAGTTACATTATTAATCTCTGTTGTCTCATTAGTTGCTGGATCAGAACCTCCACCAAATCTAGACCACAATGCAGCACCTGCACCTGCTGCTGCTATACCACCAGCTATTGCTGTACCAGTATTAGTATTTTCGTCTGCCACATTAGCAGAAGTGTTATCTACTATAGTTACAACTGGAGTCCCACTTATATCTGAAGTGGTAACTGGTGTAACTAAATTAGTGGATGTTGTTTCGTTAGTGTCATCAACTACAACTACAGGGGGAATCGCAGTTACATCTGTTGTCCCAGTTGAAGCAGCTAGGGGAGTAACACTTGCGTCAGATGTTGCAGCTCCTACACCTACGGGAACTTTGGCTGGTTCTACTATTTCTTCTTGTGAGTTTCGTTTTCCAAGAACCCACCACAATCCTAATCCACCAAGAGCAGCCAACGGTAGTAGCCACCACCAAGGTATGACACCACGAGTTTCTGCTGTTGTTGTAGCATTACTATCAGGAGCCACATAAGCCTGATTACCACTATCTGTTGTAGTATTGGCAGCAGCATTTGTCGCAGCGTTAGGATTTGTAGCTTCTGCGTTTGGTGTTGCAGTTGCATTGGTTGTAGCTTCTGCGTTTGGTGTTGCAGTTGGGTTGGTTGTAGCTTCTGCGCTTGGTGTTGCAGTTGCGTTTGCTGCTTGTTGAGTCGCAGTTAAAGCAGCAGCAGTTGCAAGTGGTAGTACTTTACCTTCAGCGATCGCACTTGCTTCAGTGGCTCTTGCTTCTTCCACAGCCTTCTCTCCAGGGGAAGCGGTAGAATAACCCAAGAAACTAGCTACTGCTGGGTTAGGATTTTTCTTATAAACATATACCAAAGGTTGCGAGAAAGGATATCTGGCATCATCTGGTAAAGTTTTATGTAATTCCAAAATTCTCACACCTGGCAGCTTTGACACTTGATTAGCAATAACGTAGCTAATACCGTCTTTACCTAGCTGCTTGGCCATCTCAACTGTGTTATCTTCGCTCAATTGAGATGCAGTAGCACCTGTAGCAAAATTAGCAGACCTAAATACAGGATAGTTGCGGAAAGACTCGCGGGTATCACTAGTTTCAGGACGGTCAATTAGGCGAATTTTACCCGGTTGACCACCAACTTGTGACCAATCTGTAATTTCTCCACGGAAGATTTGGGCAAATTGTCTACTTGTCAAGCTACCCTTGAAAGGATTATCTGCGCCAACTACGATCGCTATTTTCTCACGACGCAGACGAACTTGCTCTAAACCTTTCGCTTTTTCTTCTGCTGTCAAACCGCGACCAATACCTACTAAATCAACATTCCCATCTTGCAAAGCTTTTAATGCATTTTCAGCACCACTAGCTGCAGCTTCAACGCTTGTACCAGAGAACTGTTGCTCGAAGCGTTGTTTCAAGGTTTGATTTATCGTAGCCATGCTATTGGAACCATCAATCCGCAACTTTGTACCATTAGGAACGGTTTGCGGAAGTGGGAATGAGCCATTTTCAGTTGTTTGTGCCACTGTCAGGTTTGGCATTACCATTGCTGCCATAGGGGTGGTAGCTAATGCCAGCAGTAATGCCAAACGAACTATTGGATTATATTTTTTCTCTTTTTGCCACATATGCCCCTTATCAAAGGTCGAGGAAACGAATGCTGGCCACAGTCTTAATCGTTAGTCTACTCAGGAGGAGACGGGCTAATTATACATCTCTACTATGTCTTTCCTAAGTTCAGGAAGATACTTATCTTCAAGTATAATTAGTTTTGGTTATATCTTCTCATGGAAATATTTTAATGCATTAGTGGCATTGGTGTTAAATGTTAAAGTATTGTTAATAATCTTTTAAGTTAACGGTTGAAGCGATTTTTCAGAAATGAAAGGTCATAATATTAATACTTACACCCATCTTTTCCTTTTGTTACTTCTTAATCTTATTTTGAAAATATATTTAATAATACTTTCTATACCTGCATTTAGGGTTTATTTTTTTGAAAGGTTATAAAGTTTTATCGCAATTAATATTAATTTATATTAAATTAGCGGTATCGTCAGTTTTATTAGATGCTTTAACGGTCTCACTTACTATCGCAATCCTAATATGTCTCGCGGAGACATTCCGGTGGAACGTCTCTACGAAAACAAATTTATAAATGATTTGGGATTTTACTGAAAGGTGTGCAACTACCTCCTAGTCCTTTAGCGATCGCACAAGTGTTATACTCCAGCATTCCTATATAAGTGCCTTCCGGTGTACCTTTTTTACCCAGACCATCGGCATATAATTCTTGCTCAGAAATCTTGACATTTGCTTCTTTAGCAACTGTTTTCAACACCTTATCATTGGCTGTAACTTCTGCAAATATTACAGGTACTTTTTGCTTTTTAATACTTTCTGTTAAAGATTTAACCTTAGCCGCTGTTGGTTCATCTTCTGTGGAAGCTCCTTGGAGGGAATCGGCAACAGTCAACCCATAGGCATCTGTATAATATCCCAAAGCATCGTGGGTAGTCACCAAACGCCGCTGATTTGGGGGAATGGTTGCAATTTGTTTAGGAATCCATGCATCTATAGCTTTCAGTTGTGATTCCAAAGCATCAGCGTTCTTTGTAAATTCTGCGGCATTTTGGGAGTCAGCTTTTACCAAGTTTTCTTCAATCAATTGCACCATGCGAATACCATTTTTGACATTATGCCACACATGAGGGTCTGTTTCAGTTTTACCATCTTCGACTAAGGTAAGTTTTTTCTCTGTTCCCAAGTCGTGCAATGCTACTTTCGGTGCAGGAGTTTTGGTAGCTTCGGCCATCTCTACAATTGCAGGGTCAAAGTTCAACCCAGCGTAAAATACCAAATCGGCTTGCTCAATCGCTTGTCTATCTGATGGTTTACCTTGGTATACGTGGGGGTCTTCATCAGGATTAATCAAACAATTCAAATCTACTTTGTCCTTGGCAACTTGCTCAACCATGTCGCACAGTACGCTATGTGAAGCAACGACTTTTAACTTCTTACCGCTAGCTGTTGCTGGGGATGCTGTGGGATCGCTCTTTACTACCTCATTACTTTGACGCTCTGCACAGCTACTCAAACTCATAGTGATCGCTAATACCATTGCACCCCACAAAGATGTTCTTCCAATCCGCAGGATTCCCAACATAATAATCTCTCCTAGCTTATAGCTATATATTCTCAATTAACTAAAACTTTATTACTCTAAGTTATACTATCAATATAATGATAATCATTTCAAGTATTAATGATAATTTAATTATATTTTCAGGTAATTCAAGTCATAATGAGAATGAATATCATAGACAAAAAAAGTAGCAAAATGTATAATGGAGTACTAAGAGTAGAGAATTTATCAGTACGTTATCGCGGAAATTTAGTATTAGATGAGATTAGCTTTACGGTAGAACCAGGTCAAGTAATAGGAGTGATAGGGCCAAATGGGGCGGGTAAAAGTACAATGATTAAAGCCATGTTGGGGCTGATATCGGTTGCAAGTGGTTTAGTATTGCTTGATGGTAAACCGTTAAAGAAGCAACTAGGAAAAGTTGCTTATGTACCACAGCGTTCTCAGATAGATTGGGATTATCCTACCACAGTTGGGAAAGTGGTAATGATGGCGCGGACATTAAAGACTGGGTTGTTTCGTCGTCCTAGTAAACAGTCAAAGGAGTTGGTCAGAGCAGCATTAGAGCGGGTGGATATTTGGAACTTGCGCGATCGCCCGATTGGACAATTGTCGGGGGGACAACAACAACGGGTATTTATAGCCAGAGCGATCGCTCAAGAAGCAGATGTATTATTTTTTGATGAACCGTTTACAGGAATTGACCGGAAAACAGAAGATATTATCTTTGAGATTTTCAGAGAATTAAAATCTCAACAAAAAATTTTATTAGTAGTGAATCATGATTTAGGAGATACCCTCAAACAATATGACCAACTTTTGTTATTAAATAAATATCTGATAGCGATGGGATTTAGAGAAGAAGTAATTACGTCTACCAATATCCAAAGAGCTTACGGACATAATTTTGGTTTAGCTATTTCTTAACTATATATGAACTGGATAATTGAACCTTTAACTTTTGGATATATGCGAGATGCCATCTTAATTGGCATTTTAATGGGTATTCTGTGTGCAGTAGTTGGTAGCTATATGATTGTTCAGCAATTGGGGATGATGGCTCATACTATTTCTCACTCAGTGGTAGCAGGTTTACCGATCGCATATGTTTTAGGGTTATCCCTTTCAGTTGGTGCAGTTGTCGCTGGTGTGCTGAGTGCAATCATGTTAGCTGGAATTGAAGCTTATTCTCGGATAAAGCTAGATTCAGCGATGGCATTAATTTTGTCAGAATTTTTAGCAATTGGTGTGACAATGATTAGCGTTTTACCGGGTGCAAATCGTATTGATTTGGTGAATATTCTCTTTGGTAATATTTTAGGAATAACTACTAGTGATTTATTATTAATTTTCCTAGTTACTGCATTGACTGTGGCATTAACATTACTGTTTTACAAAGAACTATTATTTTACACCTTTGACCCCTTAGGTGCCCAAGCTCAAGGAATGCCAACTAAGTTATACTACATTGGTTTAGTGACAGCCATTACCCTAACTATTGTTGCTAGTTTACAAACAGTTGGCTCCCTATTAGTGATTGCGATGTTAGTAGGGCCGGGTGTCACCGCATATCTTTTAGTTAAAGAACTACACCAAATGATGATTCTCGGTTCAGTTATTGGTGCAGTGAGTAGTATCATGGGAATGTATCTGAGCTACTATTTTGATATACCATCCGGTGCCGCGATCGTATTAGTTGTGTTTAGTTTCTTTTTCCTAGCGTTTTTATTTAGTCCTTCTCATGGATTGCTCACACGCAATAACTTGAAACAGCAAAAATAAATTTACTTAAAGGTAAAAATGACTGCAAAAGATAAAATTCAAGCTGAAATTGATACCCTTAACGAAGAATATCTAGATGAGCTATATATTTTAATCAAAGAATTTACTCAATCTAAACAGCCTCTGAAAAAAACTAGCCTCATATCAAAATTGAAACAAATTAAGATTGATGCACCAGAGGATTTTGCTAGTAATCTTGATTCATATTTAGCTAGGGATAAGGGTGATAACTAAGATATTTGTTGACACATTATTTGTTATAGCACTGATTAACCAGTGTGACCAATATCACCAGCGAGCTTCCGAATTAGGAGATAATTTAGAAGCTTATCCCTTAATCACAACTGATGCAGTACTATTAGAAATTGCTAATGCATTAGCACGCAACTACAAAAATGAAGCTGTTGAAACTATCGAGCATTTCTTTGCTTCTGATGAAGTGGAAATTGTACGACTCACCCCGGAATTATTTGAACAAGCGTTTACGCTTTACAAAACCCATCAAGATAAAGCATGGGGTTTAGTTGATTGCATTTCGTTTGTAGTTATGAAGCAAGCAGGGGTTACTCAAGCTTTGACTTTTTACCAGCATTTTGTACAAGTAGGTTTTCAGGCTTTGATGAGATAAATAGAGAAAATGAGTTGGTTTTGTAAGTAGCAATTAGGGAACGTCAAGTACTTAATCCTCTATGAGGTAGAGTATCATCACTCTGGGCAATTTCTCTAAAGTATTGCATCTCAAATTGTCGCTCATGCCATCTTAATCCAACTAAAGTAACTACAGAGAGCATATATCCCGGTTCTTCCATTAAGGTAAAAATAAAACCGTTAACAAATATAGTCAACATCATAAATCGGGAAAAGTCATCTACACATATTCGCTGCCAAATAAGAAAGAAAATATACAAATAAGCAGCTAAGCCGACAAAACCCGAATCTCCCCAAATCGCGGCCCAACCCCAAAAAGGAGAGAAAAAGCTAGAGTCAAGATAATAACCGCGCCATGTGGCCCAAACTTCTAAGGAAGCGGGATGAACTGTACCACCGAGAGGACCAAGGAGGTTCCAATAATCTACTAACATCCAACCTCCTAACCTGCCAATTGTATGACCAGGGCCAAGACCAAAAAACCAGTTAAGTGACGATTGATAATGAGCAGGAATAATCCGGAATGGGCCGCTTTTGAGTATAGTTGCATCTCCTTGGGGGCCGTAGATTTCTGGTCTAATCCAAGTTTTAAATGCTCTAAAAGCTTCGAGATTTTGAACACACCAAAAGAATATATAACCAATAACGATTGCGGCAATTATATATTGTAATGTGACTTTAATATTTTTGACCCGGCTTAAAATTAATAGTAACCACGCTACTAACCATACTAAAATTACCTGCTTAGCATCAGCGGAGATTAGTTGAAAAAAAGCTGTAAGTACAACACAAGTTCTGATCCAAATTGGGACTGTTTTGGCACTAACAAAATAATATAAACTAAAGGACATAGAAACATAAGCAGAAACAACGTGTCCACCTCCTGATAAATAAAATACTCCTTGAATGTTATCTTCTTTTGTCATTCTTGGATTTGTCATAATTCCAAGGTCTAAAAGAAATTTTTGCGATAGAGCTAAAAAGATATGAATAGTCGCAAAACCAAGTAGCCAAGCTCGAAATTTTTTAAAGCTTTCTATAGAAAAAGGTACAGAAATTATTGCAAGTAATAAAACATAGGCTTCAGCGGCTAACATAAATCCGACAAAGATGTTAATTATCCCGGCTTTATTTGTCAGAGCGCTAGCAGTCATGACTCCTAATAATATTAAAAGAGCGATTAGGAGTTCTTTAATTATCGATATTTGCTTTCTATCTTTAACTTTTGTTTGAAAGATAACAATTCCACATACAAGTGCAACAACGACAAAATGTACAAAATTAATCGCTGGAGGGAAACCGATCGCATTAATAATTCGCGGAAAAAAAGCGGTGGCAAATGCGATTAAGATTAAAATAGAGTTTTGGACGTATCCACTATTTTTGTACCCTGGGTATGCGTTGATCATATAAAATTAATTTTTAGATAAGGCGAGGTCGTATATTTGCATGATTCTGGCGTAGTTTTGCTTTGCAGTGTACTTAGCTTCAAATTCCGCTCTAACTTCAGAGCGCATTTGAGCCAGTTTTCCGGGATTCGCTAACACCCATTCCACTTTCGCTGCTAAATCTTCTGAATCACCTGGACCAAAATGAAGACCAGTACGACCAGAATCTACTAATTCCGCGATCGCGCCAATATTGGAAGCAATCACGGGTGTACCTTTGGCGAATGCTTCAACTGCTACACGACCAAAGGTTTCATACCATTTGGAAGGAAACACTAAAAACGTTGCTTCTCCCATCAGTGTATGAACTTCAGACATCGGTTTGCGTCCTAACCATTCAACTTCTGGTAATTTTTGAGTTACTTTTACTACTTCATCAATTAATGGACCATCACCGACAATTTTTAATGGTATTTTTCCGTTGAGTTTTTCCCAAGCAGCAAGTAGGGTGTCCAATCCTTTTTCTTGGGAGAGTCTACCAACGTAAAGCGCGTAACCACCCTTTCCTGATCCCACACTTGGTACAGGGTGGACAAAGTTTGGCTTTGTGACAATTTTTTGAGATGGTAAACCACCTGCAATAAATTTTTGTCGTGCAAACTCTGTTAAAGCGATGTATACATCCACCATTTCTGTCCAAGTACTCATAGCACGATGTACAGTAATCATGGTTGCTACACCACCACTCTGTATTTGACTTTCTCGATAACAACCATGTAGTACTCCAGGATAGGGAATAAATTTTCCTAAACAGTTTTCACATACTTGTCCATCCCTGAAAAATAAGGCATTGGGACAAAGCAAACGATAATTTCTTAAAGTTTGAACTACAGGTACTTTCTCCGCTTTGGCAGCGTAGTATACTGATGGAGAAATTAAAGGGAAGAAATTCTGGACGTGGACTATGTCGTGGGGTGTTTTTTGGAGGTGCTGTTTAACTATTTTGTATGATTCTGTTGACCAAATAGTTTTGACTGCCATTTGTGCTGCGTTTAAAGTTGCAACGCGATCATTATGTTCTTCGTAAGCTTGTACTTGGTGTCCCATTTCTCGGAGTAGATTTTCTTCTGCTTGGCGAGATTCGTCTTCTCCGCCGCGAATTTGATAGCCGTTATGTATACTTAAGATACGCATAGTTAAATCTCATGCATTAGGTGGAACACCTTCCCGCAGGGTAGGCGCATTAGGCGTAAGCCTTCCCGTAAGGGTAGGCGCGAAGTTTTTGTTTAATGACTTATAGTTGGGAATTTTATCTTTGGGAAAGAATTTCTTCATATAGTTGAGTAATTATTAATCCTTTATGCTCCCAGTTGTATACTTCTCTTACTCTTTTTTGTCCTGCTTGTCCAAGGTCAGTTCTTAGTTGAGAGTTAGTAGCTAGTTGCTGCATGGCGTCAGCTAAGTTTTCTACTGCTTTTTCTGGTTCGGGTGCTGGAACTTTGAAGCCGGTTTGCTGAGTGACTTGGGTAGCCGGGCCTCCTAAATCAAGACAAATTACTGGTCTACTGGCTGCCATTGCTTCTAAGCACACCCATCCACCAGAGTCATGTAAGCTGGGATGAACTAGTGCATGACATTCTGCTAATTTTTGCAGGGTTTGTTCGCGGGGTAATAATCCCCAGAAGTGTACTTGGTTCGTGATGCCTAGTTCTTGTGCTAAATTCTCTAAAGATTTGTGTTCTGGTCCATCGCCAATAATCCAGTACTCAGCGTTGGGTTGGTTGAGTTTAGCAAAAGCTCGTAAGCCTAAATGAAAACCTTTCCAATGTAATAGTCTACCAATGGAAATTAAACGGAAGGGTTCTTGATTGGCTGTTGGAAGTTGACCGAGTGAGTCTAATTCAGATTTAGGGATACCTGCGACACCGCAAATCTCGACTCGCTGACAACCTAGTGCTAGGAGGCGATCGCTTGTTTCTTTGGTTGCTGCTAAAGCGACTGCGCTTCGCTGTGCTGTTAGCTTGACAAATACATCTTTCTCGCCAATCCACCGGGCTAAATCTCGCAAAATTTCATATATTTTCCCCCGAGCGTTAAAGTCTTGCCAAAAGGTTTTAGGTGCAGATTCTCCACCACCAACTGGTCCCCAAATAAAGGGTATGGGAAGTAATGCTAAGAAACTTGGCCCCCAATGTTTGACATAGGTGACATGATGTACTAGGTCAAAGTTAATATTTTGGTGGAGTTTTTGGGCTGTAAAGTAAATACCAATCTGCCAGAGGTAGTAATGTAGCTGTACTCCTCGTTGTCCTTTTTTCCACCATCGTAACCATAGGGGTAAGTCGTAGTAGATAAAATGCAGGTTGGTGTCAGGGGTTTTTACTAGTTCGGTTTCGATGGCTGGACGATTATCACACCGGGTAATTACCCATACTTGATATTGTTTGGTTAATTGTTTGACTATGTTCCAACCGATTCCGGGGTCGGAACCTTTTCCTGGACTACAAGCATATGCTGATATTAGAATTTTCATGTTACTCACGCAAAGGCGCAAAGATGGACTAATGTAGGATTTTTTCGTATACTTGAGCTATTTGCTCGGCGGTTTTTTCCCATGTAAATGATTTGACTCTGTGTAGACCTTTTTGTATTAGTGATTGTCGGTAGGTTGGGTTGTGATGAATATTACAGACGGCTTGGGCGATCGCTTGTTCATCGGTTGGGTTAAGTGTGATTGCAGCATCTCCAGCGACTTCTGGTAAGGATGTGACGTTTGATGTGATTACTGGTGTACCGCAGCCCATTGCTTCTAGTATTGTCATTCCAAATCCTTCGTAGAGTGAGGGAGATATTAGGATGTCGGCTATGTTATAAATTTGAACTAGTGTGGATTTATCTGGTTTTCCTAGGTAGGTGACCTCTAGTTTGTGGGTTTGAATGTATGTTTTTTGTTCAGTGGTAAAGTCTGCTCCTGTTTTAAGGAAGTTTATGGAAATTCCTTGATTTTTTAAGATTTTTAAGGCTTTTAAAATTGTGAATATGTTTTTTCGAGGATGATTTGAACCAACGTTTAATAGGCAAATAGTGTCTGCGGAAATCTGATGTTTCTGGCGAATACTTTCTGTTTGTTCTTTTCTTAAGGGCTGAAATATAGGTTCAACTGCGTTAGGAACAACGGTTAAGTTTTTTGGTTGTATTTTTAGTATTTGGGTGATGTCTTTTGCTGTGTATTCGGAGACGGAAATAATATGGTCAGCTTGACGAATAGATTTGACAGCAAATTTCCAAATTGCTGAGCTGATGAAAGGTAGACGAGCTTGGTCGCTGATATTTTCTGGTTGTAAAAAGTTAATTAAATCGTGACAAGTAACTGCAACAGGTTTACCATTTTTTTTTAGCCAATAAGCTATGTGACCATCACTATGGTCAATAATATGAAAGATATCTGCTGGGTATTTGTGGACAGTTTGTGGATAGTGCCAGTAGCGTTGATAATACTTTGCTAAACCATGAATTAAAGTATTATTTGAGCTATAATTCGGGACTAACTCTACAATTTCCCAATCTGGACGAACTGTTTTCAGTCCATGTATTAAACCATCAGCATAAACATCCATACTGAAAGATGCATTTTTTGCCCTACGAATGATTGCTATACGCATAGTGTGAGAGAGGGAGTGATGGGGTGATGGGG